>ENA-ORXR01000798-ORXR01000798.1-marine-metagenome-genome-assembly--contig:-NODE-798-length-38200-cov-35.894893_pt1 | contig 38200 bp, 13 predicted proteins | sample MGYA00237866_ERZ511479 | MGnify/ENA metagenome assembly ERZ511479
CGACTATTAACCAAGCAGATACAAGTTGAATATAACTAAACCTGACGCATATCCGATAACTATCGGAATACATTTTACATTTATTTAAATTCGTAAAGAAATTTTTGGACAGTGTACTAATTGTCAATTATACATTCTCAATTCTCAATTTGGCGAAGACATTGATAATAAACTCTATAAACCTAATAAACTAATAAACTTAATAAACCCCATAAACTCTATAAACCTAATGAACTCAATAAACTTAATAAACTTAACAAACTCAATAAACTAATTTCTTACCTTTGTCACAAAATCCATAGTTTCGTACCCCTCGCTATGGGCTATCGACTACGGACTATCGACCAATAAGCAGTGCTTCAGTTATTCAAAAATTACCAGCCGTACACCATGTTTTTTGTGGCTTTGTACGCGCTTTTATTGTATTCTCATATCCTGATTTTGCCAATGGCAAAGCAGCCGCCTGTATCGTCAGGTGTGTTGGGGGCGTGGGTGATGCACCATGTAGTTGCGTGGGGAGGTTGGTCTAAGTTGTTGGCGTATTTGCATATTGTAGGGCAGGCTTTGTTGGTCAATTATATCGTCAATCGCTACAAAATGCAGCCCGACCCGACTTACCTTCCGGCGGTGGGTTATGTTCTCGTGCTTGGCTTTTTTCATTATACGCCGGGCTTGAATCCTGTTTTGTTGGCAAATACTTTTCTCATTATTGCCATCTGGGAATTATTCAAAACATATCGAGAAAGTAAATGTGCAGATAATATCTTTAATGTCGGACTTTGGCTGGCTGTGGGGAGTCTGTGTTATTTGCCTGTCGGGATATTTTTGTTACTGGGCATTGTGGGGATGTTAATGCTACGAAGTTCCAATTTTAAGGATTATCTTATCTTATTTATTGGTTTTCTGATTCCTTATTTCTTGGCAGGTACAGGCTTTTTTCTGACCGATGCTTTTCCCGAATTTTTGCAACGACAATTTCACAATAATTTCGGTATCAAGGACTTCCTCACACGCCGCGATTTTTGGGATTATCTCAAACCCGCCATTACTATATTGGCAATTATCGGTTTCGCCATAGCCTCCGGCAATCTCAATACCCGCACCAGCGCACAAGCACAAAAGAATTACAGTTTGCTATTTTGGATACTGATAATCAGCATCTTCTCTATTACCTTTCAATTAGGCATCACTACCGAACATCTTCTCTTGGTCGCTATGCCGCTTGGCATTTTATCAGCTGCCGCGCTTACACGAATTAAAAATATTACGGCTGCCGAATTAACTCATCTTGCTATTTTAATGATTATTTTGGGCTATCAATATCGCAGTATTTTGGTGTAGCGTAACACAGACATTCCTGTCTGTAACTCACACAAAAACAGGCAGGAATGTCTGTGCTACGGGCATTCACTCTCCATCGTCTCGCACGACCATTGGTTCTTGTTTGGGTATCGGATAAGGCTTAGGTTCGCTCAAATCACGCCAACTTTCCTCTATGTTAGGCAATTAGGAAGAATAAATTAGTCATTTTATTTCAATGTCTTCACCAAATTATTTGATGTGCTGAATTTTGTGATTTTATTGCAAAAATCTCGCTCTCACCTCCGGCGTAGGTATCATACAAGCGTCTTTTTTACCAAACCAACGATAACGATTTTTGGCAATAAAATCATACACACTATTTCGTATAAATTTTGGTAAAATGATAAAGACGTATGCTAATCCCCAAACGCCACCAATATTCCGTGCGGTTCGCAATGCAGCGGTGGATTTGGTGTGTATCGTACCATTTTCTATCAAAATGACGGTATCCATCGCAGCTTCATCCAAATTAAAATGACGTAAAAGCGTGCGCCCTGCCTCCGACTGAAGCGGCGCAAAACGAAATGCCCCCGCCTTATCGCGTTTCATCACAAATTGTACAAAGCCATCACACAGATTACACACCCCATCAAACAAGACGATAGGATGGCGTTCCGATAATTTTAATAATTCATTCGCATCCATGATGGTATAACGAATTGAGGAGTTGATGAGTTGTCGAATTGGCGGATTTTATGAGGCAAAAAAAACGACAACTCTACAACTCGTCAATTCATCAACTCATCAATTCATCAACTCGTCAACACATCAGAACCTTTGTACGATAAAACCATTTCGCATACGTGGTGTGAAGAAGGTGGACTTGGGCGGGAGTGTCTCGTCACTATCGGAGACGGTGATGAAACTTTTGCCCTTGATAGGATATAATATGAAGCCTACGCGCTTGCCTTTTTTGCCAACTTTCTTTTGGATTTCTTCGATGCCTTTTGTGCCTTCGATGTACCTGACCCGCGCATCCGAACGAACATCCTTGATACCCAAAATATCTTTGATGACCAAGCGGTTCAGTATGCTGACATCCAATGTTTCGGCGGGAGAAAATTTGGTGAGTTTTTCGATTTCTTCTTCTTTGAGGCGAAGGGCGTACCAGTCTTGGGCAAGGTACATTACGATTTCGTGGATACGCTTGGGTTTGCGTGCTTTAGAAAGCGGTATGATGTCAAATATCTTTTCTAATTGGGCGAGAAATTCCTTTGGCGAGTAATCGTTCAGGGTTTCTACAATTCGATTGAACTCATTGATTTCCAATTGGTCAGAACCAAATAAGGCGGAAAGAAAATAGCGTCTTTCAGGATTTTGTTTGTACAAATTGGCGGCAGTAGCAAAGCGGTGATGCCCATCAGCGATATAGACTTTCGGGAGGTGTTTTTTGAACATTCGGGCGAGTCTTTTCGTGTGTTTTTCTTTATCAATGATATGAAAACTGTGTTTTTCGCCTAAGAAATTGATTTGATGATGGGCGGGATATTTTTCGGCATATTTGAGTAGTAAATCTGTGATTTCCTGTATTTTAAGGTAGGTGAGCATGGTGGGTTTTATCATGGCATTTCGTTCTTTGGTGAGGCTCATCATCTTGCGTTCTTTTTCTTCGAGGGTGCGTTCGTGGCGCACGATTTTCCCTGACAAGTAATCTTTAATATCCGTACACGCAATCAAACCAACAAAATCGCCTTGCGAATTTTTCACTCGCTGAATGATCATTACGTCCTCTTGCCCGGCAGCTTTGAAAAAACCTTCCTTTATAAATTGCGGAAAGTATTCCTTTGCTTGAGCAAAAAACCAGTCGGTATCCTCGATTTTTTTCAAATCGGGCAGCGTTGCTTTGAAAGCCGTGATGGTAGCCATAGGTAAGTTTAAGTTTAAGTCTAAGTTTAAGTTTAAGTCTAAAAATTTAATTAGAAATTAAAACTACGGATAAAAAACAGCGATTCTCAAATTGAATCATATCCTCAATATCTCGAAGAGATTAAACATGAATAACTCCGTATGAAATGCGGAGAAAAAGAGTCGAAAGTAAGCCCGAACTCTGAAAGAGTTCAATTCTACGCAAAATATTCAACTCCTTCGGAGTTGTATGCTTCGTTTTGTAGGTCTGCTCCTTGTATTTCATACAAGGTTATTCATATTCAATCTCTTCGAGATTAAGATTTTATCCGTAGTTTTCAATTAGAAATTAAATTTATATTAAGAACGTTCAAATTTAGACTTAAACTTAATCTTAAACTTAATCTTATTTAAGTATATCAATAATCTGCGTCGCTAAAAGCAGACCAATTTTTCGTTGTGCTTCTTTTGTGGATGCGCCGATGTGCGGCGAAAGTGCGATGCGCGAGTGTTCGAGGATTTCCTTTCGTGGTGTAGGTTCGTTTTCAAAAACATCGAGAGCTGCTCCGGCTACTTTACCGCTTGCGAGGGCAGCGAGTAGTGCATCTTCATCTATCGCCCCGCCGCGAGCCGTATTGACGATGCGTACACCATCTTTCATTTTGGCAAGTTCTTCTGCGCCTACGAGGGCTTTTCCGCCTGTTTTGAACGGTACGTGAATGGTGATAAAGTCCGCTTCGGCAAGCATTTCGTCCATTTCTGCGGTGGGCAGCGTGAGCGAGAGTGCAGCATTGCGCGAACGGAAAATATCCACCTCTATACGCATCTCATCGAATGCCATATCTACGGGCATCACTTCCATACCGATACCGAGTCCGATACGTGCTACTTCCTGACCGATACGTCCGAAGCCTATGATTCCCAGTGTTTTACCGCGCATTTCTACACCTCCGGCATAGCTTTTTTTGAGGGCTTTGAAGTCAGTTGCACCTTTTGTGGGCATATTGCGGTCAGCATCGTATAGGAAGCGAGCGAGCGAAAACATCTGCCCGATAGCCAACTCCGCCACTGCCTGCGAGGAAGCAGCCGGGGTGTTGATGACGTGTATGTTTTTGCTTGCAGCATAGTCAACGTCGATATTGTCGAGTCCGACACCGCCACGTCCGATAATTTTCAGATTGGGGCATTGGTCGATGAGGGCAGTGCGTACTTTGGTGGCACTACGCACGCATATCGCATCGTATGCAGGAAGTTTTGCAGGAAGTTCGTCTTGCGGAATTTTGGTGGTGTGTACTTCGTGTCCTGCAGTTTCGAGCATTTTTTGTCCGTCGGGGTGTATGCCGTCGTTGATAAGAATTTTTGCCATTGTATTAATTTTGAATTTTGAGTTTTGAATGAGTGAATGAGTGAATGAGTGAATGAGTGATTTTTTGTTTAAAACCCAACATTCAGCATCCAAAATTAAAACGGGGGCAAAGTACGTGTTTTTTGTACTCTTTATTTATTGAATAGGCGTTAATTTTTCGTTGTTTTATGCTTTTCAATTCTTGCTCAAACTTTCCTTTTTATACTTTTTTTCAATTAATTGGGCATGTTTAATAATACAGTTGACACTTTTGGACAAAAAAAACAATGTATCCCGTTTGCTAAACTTTTCAAGTTTCGTAAACGTGAGCGAAGCACAAAATTTTGTAATTATCTAAAAGTCAGTACGTTGCTTACGTTTACGAAACTCGAAAAGTTTAGCAAACGGGTTTTTGAAATATTATTTTTATTTTTAAAATGAGAAAAAAAGTGTAAACTACTTTTGTGAGAAATTTAAGCATGCCATTAATTCTACATTAAGAACCTTTTGTTTTATGGAATTCTAAACATGCCAAAAAACATCAACTATTAATTTCCACTACAACTACAACTCTAATCACAGTACTTTCAGTATATTTTTAAAAATTGAGTTTAAAATTGAAGTTGTAGTTGACGACTTACTTAAAACATATATCCTTACCTTTGCGTTACTTGTAATGAATAAAATAAATGACGAATCAAAACTATGTCCAGTAACACACCGACAAAAGGTACAGAAAAGGAGATGTCTTTCTTTGAACATCTCGACGAATTGAGGTCGCACTTATTTCGATCTGTATTGGTAACTTTTGGTATTGCCACATTGGTATTTGTGATGGGCGATTTTATTTTTGATAAATTCATTTACGGTCCCAAAAAGCCCGATTTTCTATCCTATCGCTTCATGTGTTGGTTTTCGAATGCTGTGGGCTTGGGAGATAGAATGTGTATGACGCCTCCTAAGTTCGAGTTTGACCCTCGTGTGATGGGTGAAACATTTTTTGTACACATCAAGACATCCATCATGCTCGGTTTAGCGGCGGCTTTTCCCTTCGTTTTCAGAGAAATATGGCTATTTGTGCGTCCGGGATTGCATGAGCATGAGGCAAAAGCCGCAAGTGGTGTGGTCGGAGTGGCAAGTGGTTTATTTCTGTTAGGCGTTTTGTTTGGGTACTTTGTTATTTCGCCATTTGCAGTCAAGTTTTTAATTGGTTATGAGATAGGTGGTGTTGTGGGTGATACCCCTTCCCTTGCTTCTTACGTCAATTATTTACTGATGTTTATGATTCCTACGGGTATTCTTTTTCAGTTGCCTTTGGTGGTTTTCTATCTTGCCAAAATGGGCTTAATCACTCCCGAATTTATGCGTACCTATCGCCGACATGCTTTCCTATTCATCATTGTGCTTGCCGCTATAGTTACACCACCCGATGCAATTACTCAATTCCTCATTGCTGTTCCTATCTACGGACTCTACGAAATTAGTATTGGTATTGCCGAAAGGCAACATAAAAAATATCAAGAATCATTGAAATGAGTGAATTTTGAATGAGTGAATGAGTGAATTTTGAATGAGTGAATGAGTGAATAATAATGCGACAATGAAAAATCAATATGTTCGTCAAATAAAAAATTGGTAATTGAGAGTTAATAATTATTTTATTTAAATATTTGTAAATATATCATTTTGATTGTGTTATAAATTATAGTTTTGAATTAATTCCTAATTATACATTCTCAATTCTCAATTTGGCGAAGACATTGAAAAATATTATTACATTAAAAACATTCACTCATTCACTCATTTTTTTGATAAGAATAGATGTATTGTGCCCACCGAAACCAAAGGTATTCGTCAAAGCGGCACGAACGGTGCGTTCCTGTGCTTTATTGGGCGTAAGGTTAAGTTTCGGGTCAATTTCGGGATCGGTATTCATGTGATTAATGGTGGGTGGTACAATGTCGTTTTGCACGGCAAAGATCGTAGCAATTGCTTCTATCGCTCCTGCTGCACCCAACAAATGTCCCGTCATTGATTTGGTAGAACTAATATTCAATCCATAAGCATCCTCTTCAAATACTTTCTGGATCGCCTTCACTTCGGCAATATCGCCCAAAGGTGTGGATGTACCGTGTACATTGATATAGTCCACATCTGAAGTCGTCATTTCCGCATCTTTGAGTGCCAATCGCATGACGTCTGCTGCTCCAATGCCATCAGGGTGTGGTGCTGTAATATGGTGAGCATCAGCATTCATACCGCCACCACCTATCTCGGCGTATATCTTTGCACCGCGTTTCACGGCGTGTTCGTATTCTTCCAAAATAAGTGCGCCGGCTCCTTCTCCTAAGACAAAACCATCGCGGTCTTTATCAAATGGACGTGAAGCAGTAGCGGGGTCATCATTGCGTTGTGAGAGTGCTTTGACGGCATTAAAACCACCGATACCAACACCTGTAATCGCCGCTTCCGAACCACCTGCTACGATGATGTCTGCACGCCCCATTCGGATATAGTCAAAAGCATTGATAATCGCATGAGATGCTGATGCACAGGCAGATACTGTTGCATAGTTGATACCGCGCAAACCATATTTAATAGAAATATGTCCCGGTACGATGTCAATAATCATCTTGGGAACCATGAAGGGATTGTAGCGCGGTGTGCCACTACCTGCTCCAAAGTCCAAAACTTCCTTTTCGAGCGTTCCCAAACCACCTACACCTGCCCCCCAAATGACACCTGTGCGCAGGAGGTCAATTTTCTCCATATCCAAGCCCGAATCCGCGATAGCTTCATCGGCAGCAACAATGGCGTATTGAGAAAATTCATCCATACGGCGGGCTTCTCTGCGGTGCATGTAGTCTTCCACGTTGAAGTCCTTTAGCTCGCAGGCAAATTGAGTTTTGAATTTTTCGGCGTCAAAATGGGTGATTGGTGCAGCACCGCTGGTTCCTTTGCAGAGTGCTTCCCAATATGCAGATGCAGTATTGCCTATTGGTGTCAATGCTCCCAATCCAGTGATAACAACTCTTCTCATAGTGTATAAAATGAGTAAATGAGTAGATGATTGAATGAGTAAATGTAATGATTAAATGACGTACAAATTTACTCATTTATTCATTTTCTCATCTACTCATTTCATAACAATACAAACGCACAAGACATCAATCAGTTGATTGATGTCTTGGCTAAATTTAATTTTGAGTGAACAAAAGAACTTAATGTCGTGATTTGCAGTTCGTTGATTCCTGATTTATTTCAAAAAATATCGAACTACGAATTAGTATCAAATTCTTTTATTCAACAGGCTTTTATGTTGATTTTAAATTGAATTTTAGAAAGTAAAAACATTCAAAATTCAACATTAACCTAAGTATCAGGATTTAAACAAATATACATTTTCGACTTGTTCTTTTTCCTTTATACTTCACCAAATTTTCCTTATCCCGAAAGCATTCGGGACGCGTCAAATTTGGTTCGTCTAAAGAAAAAATAATCCCGATAGCTATTGAGAGAAGAATGTACATTTATTTAATTCCTGATACTAAACATTCAAATTATTTTGCTGATAAGGCTTTTTCCAGATGCTCAACGCATTGAGCAACGGTCTGAATGTTCTCAGCTTCTTCGTCAGGAATAGCAATATCAAATTCCTTTTCCATTTCCATGATCAATTCGACAGTGTCCAGTGAATCTGCTCCCAAGTCGTTGGTGAAGCTAGCTTCCATAGTCACTTCTGATTCTTCGACGCCGAGTTTCTCAATAATTATTTTGGTCACTCTTCCTTTAATGTCTGACATAACATTGTTTTTGTGTGAAAATAATCGCAAAGAACGGCATAAACCGTTTCTTTACCAAAAAAAGTAAGTTTTAAAAATGTAAAATCCCGTCATTCGTCGAGATTCGTGTAAAACATAAAATACAGAATGTAAAAGTATTGAGAGGTGTAAATGTTCAAATTATTTTTCATTTTTTTCCAAACTGTTAATAATCAGTGACTTAAATCAACATTAAGTGTGACTGCTTTATGACACTTATCATTTTAAATTTTACAATCAAAAGATATTCCGGTACAATAGACTTTATTTAGGAATATTTTGTGTGCAGCTAACTTTGTCTTTTTCCGATACTCTTCACCTATTTTTCGCCCCGTATCGAAAGGTATGCGGCTCAAAATGAGGCTCGATTATCGAAAAAATACGAAAGTTCCATGCATACAAAATATTCCTAAATAAAGTCTAATTATATACAAATGAAAAGTCAAAATTATTACCTTGCGACCACACAATCCAACAATCATACAATTCAACAATTATAACATTTGAATCCGGTTAATAAAGCATATTTACAATTACATACCGCCGTTTTGCTGTTTGGTTTTACTGCGATTTTGGGGCGTTTGATACAGATTTCAGAGCTACCGATGGTCTGGTGGCGGTTGCTGATTACGTGTGCGAGTTTGCTTTTGTTGCCCGGTGTGGTGAAGGCATTACGGGCAATGTCACGTCAATTGATATGGCGATTGGCGGGAATTGGTATAGTCGTAGCGGCACATTGGGTGATGTTTTTTGGCGCCGTCAAATACTCGAATGTATCTGTGACACTTGGTGTGATGGCAACGACGAGTTTTTTTACGGCTTTTGTAGAGCCTTTGGTCAAAAAAACACGCATACGTTGGTACGAAGTTGCTTTGGGAATATTCGTCGTACCGGGCATGTATATGATTTTTCGTTTTACGAATGATGGCTATATAGTTGGAATTTTAATGGCATTGGTATCGGCAATATTGGCGGCATTTTTTTCCAGCCTTAATGCACTGATTGTCAATGAATCTTCCCCGATGGCAATTACCTTTGTAGAACTCGGTAGCGGTTGGGTTTTCCTAAGTTTAATTGCACCTTTTTATGGGGAAATATTCGGCAATTCGACTTTCATTCCCTCTTCTCCCGACTTGTTTTGGTTGGTCATACTTGCATTGGTGTGTACTACATTCGCCTATGTGCTGGCACTCAATTGTCTCAAGCATATTTCGGCATTCACTTCCAATCTCACCCTCAATTTAGAACCGATATACGGCATCATAATGGCGTGGCTTATTTTTCAAGAAAATGAAGAATTGAATAGCGGATTCTACATTGGCGCAGCTATTATTTTACTGACCATTTTTATCCATCCATTATTGAAGAGAAATTTTGAATGAGTCAATTTTCATCCTTTGAAATTCATTCAAAATTCGCTCATTCAAAATTCAAAATTATTTAATAAAAAAACCGCCTCTGCCGGGACGCAAAGGCGGTGACAAGGAGAGGATGGCTTGCACTCCTTTTAGGCAATGGTTGTTCTGAACATATCTTGTACTGTCGAATTATTCATAAGTGGGTAAATAGTTTGCCAGTAGATAGTCAATGTCTGTTCGAACCTCGCTTTTTTGGGGAATCAATAGATTTATGATTTTCGATTCTATGATTTTTGATTGAATCAAAAATCTAAAATCACTCAATCAAAAATCATTTAAGGGGCTGTTCTGGTATATTCTTTCGTATCTTTTCATAAAGCTCTTTGGGATAAAAAGGCTTTGCGATATAGTCATTCATGTTGTATTCAAGGGCTTCGCGGCGCACCGCAAGTTCGGCAGAAGCTGTAAGCGCGATGATTGGTACATCGGCATACTTGCCGCCGAATTGACGAATGGCTTTGGTAGCTTCAAAGCCATTCATCACAGGCATTTGTAAATCCATCAGAATCAGGTCGAATAGCTGTTTTGTTGCTTTTTGGACAGCAATTTTTCCATTCTCTGCAAGTTCAATTGTAACACCCCATTTTTCGAGAAACTGGGTAGCTACTGTCACATTTATATCGGTGTCTTCCACCAATAATACACGGAGTCCTTTGAGGTCATCTCTGGTTACTGGAGCGGGGAGAGTGGGTTGTATAGTAGTTTGATTTGTTCCGAAACTAAGGTCAAAGGAGAAAATCGTACCCTCACCGGGGGTGCTTTTCACTTGAATATCGCTATTTTGGAGTGCCAACAATTTTCGGATAATACTCAAACCAAGTCCTGTACCACCAAACATACGAGTCGTGTTTGTTTCTGCTTGTGCGAAGGGTTCAAATATCGTTTCCAACTTATCCGCAGAAATACCAATACCGGTATCACTTACTTCAAAAGCAAGTTGAGTCGTTTCCGAATTTTGTTCTAAAAGATTGATTTTCAGCGTCACCAATCCATCTTTTGTAAATTTGAGCGCATTGCTCACGAGATTGGTCAATACTTGGGTGAGGCGGGTCGGGTCGCCAATAAGCGAACGCGGTACATCCGCAGATTTTTCAATAATAAATCGCGTATTGTTCTTTTTGGCAGTGAGTGCGAAAGAATGTTCAAGCCCACCAAGCAGTGTATCGAAATTAAAATCTGCTTGTTCAAATTCAATTCTTCCTGCGTCAATTTTGTTTAGGTCAAGGACGTCATTAATCAAAGAAAACAGATTTTCAGAGGCAAATTTTAGGGTTTTTAAATTATTGATTTGTTCAGGTTTTGGCTCATCTTGCATCAGCAAATGTGACAGTCCGATCACTGCATTCATGGGCGTTCTGATTTCATGAGACATGGTAGAGAGAAATTCTGTTTTAGCTCTTGCCGCTGCCTCTGCTTGTTCTTTCGCCGCAATTAGTTCGCACTGTGTAATTTCACGCTCATAGGCATGACCAATAAGGTTGGAGACCGTTTGGAGGAGATTAATTTCGGATTCGTCCCAATCCTTATACTTCGTACAGGTATCAAAACCTATAAAACCATAAAATTCATTGCGAATAAATAAAGGAATGATCATCACCGAGCGTACCCCCTGACTCTTAAAAACATCTGCACACACTTCCGGCAATGCACTTAGGTGACTGGCGATTACTCGCTGACCGGATGACAAATGTTCTTTGCAGCAAGGAATTGCCTCCAAAATTGCCTGTTCAAAATTATCCGTATCAATGGTAACAGTGGACTTACACCATGCAAACTTATTGACGACACGCTGCGCTTTTAAGTCAGTCTCAAAGATGTATATTCTATCCAGTTCAGCATATTCTCCCATTTTACGGAGTGCCTCACGGATTTGCCCATCAAAATCTTCCAATAAATTCAGCGAACAGGAAATTTCTGCGAGTAACTTCTGTTGAAGTAGGCTTCTTTGGAGTTCATATGTACGATAGCCTATGCGTTTTTCTAACACACAGTTCGTGTCAGTCAGCACTTTGTTTACCTCATACAATTCAAGCGTTTTGGCTTCAACCAGATATTCCAGTTGCTTTTTAGCCTCTCGCTCTTGCATAAGCGCAAACCGCACAGAGTTTAATTCAGTCATCGAATTCACATTTAGAGGTCTGATATTCATATCAGTATATATTTGATAAACAGATTAGGTTGCTTACCAATGTCCTCTGCTCTACAAGTGTCGGTTTAGCCTCCGCCACTCGCTGCAAATTCGTTTCAAACTTGTTGTCGTTTGTTTGATAAATTTTAGCCTTTTAACCAAACAAACAAAAATCGTGTTTCCGCACATATTGTACGAGGGCATCAGCAGATTGTTTGGAAAATCATTCTTTTTTTTAGAAAAAAGTTGAGAAACATAAGGTGAGCAGATGCAATATTTTTCATAAACATCTGATTTACAAAGACTTTTAAACAAAAGAGTCAGATTGATAGGATTTGAACCTACGGCTCTTCTTCCCGAACGAAGCACACTATCCGGCTGCGCTACATCCCGAAAAAAGAAAAGTTCAAGCTCAAATCCCAACCCCAAATACTGTTTTTGTACTTGAGCTTGATACTTGAACTTGAACTTTTTGCGGTGAGACATACTGGATTCGAACCAGTGACCTCTGCCCTGTCAAGGCAGCGCTCTAAACCAACTGAGCTAATGTCTCTTCAAATGGACTGCAAAGTTACGGTATTTTTTTCAATTTCAAAAATTCAATAAAACGTCATATAAATAATATTTTTTTTATGGTAAAAAACGCTTGCGCCGAATCCCTTATAAAAAAGCACACCATCTGTATCATCAGCCCCACTTTCAGGCAGCATCCTTTCAATTTCACAAACAAAGACACCACTCCACATCATCGCTCCCCTTCCATATACTTCACCTGTTGCCCTGCTTTTCCGCTAATAAAAACTCAGTATCGAATATTGATTAACCTTTCTCGTATTATCGGCTAATACCCAACTAAAGTACGGTCAGGCAAATCCCCCTGTCGTCAGACGAATCCGGTCATACAAAAAACGTATTTCAGTCAACAAGCACCCATTCCCACATATCCTTCGTCTGCCGACTATTTCCCCTTCATTATCCCATTACCACATTGAGCATTGTCGCATTAAAAACATTGTCGCATTACATCATTGTCGCATTATCAATTCCCCGGCAGGTCAATATACGTTGGTTCATTATCAATATACCGCACATCCACATTCCCATTAGTGGTCAATACCCTAAACTCCGTGCGTCTATTACGCTGATGTTCCGTTTCACTACATTTCACACCATCCGCACAAGTATTTCTTAGCTGACTTTCCCCATAACCTCTCGCCGTCAATCGTTGTGGCGATATACCTCTGGCGACGAGATAATTGACCGCCGCCTGTGCCCTTCTTTGCGATAAAGCCTCGTTATACACATCCGTTGCACGCGCATCCGTATGCGAAGAAAGCTCAATACTCATACCCGGATAACGCCTTAATACCTCCACCAATTTGTCGAGGTCAACACTCGCGTCACTTCTGATATTCGCCTTATCAAAATCATAATAAATATGCTCCAATTCTATCACATCACCTACTGCATAAGTGGTCGTCGAGGTAGAGAAGGTCGTCGTCGCCGGACGATAAATTCTTGTCGGTGCAGGGGGCGGCGTGGAGGATATAATGGTCGTCGGACTTGGATTTGGTGTCGAACTAATCACCTCCCCGCCAATCAATAGTCGGGTCTGTATATCCTGCGAACAATCTACATTTAAGGTCGAAGGATAAGCCGTGGCAGTGCCAATGCCTGCCTTTTCTCCTTTGAGGGTATATTCACAACCACATTCGCCTGTGAAGGCAAAGCCGCCGTTGATGTCCGTGAGTTTAGCTGCCGTCTCTCCGGTGCATTTATTGGTCAGATAAACCGTCGCGTTCGGGACGGCTTTATTGTATAATTTATTGATGACCGTTCCCGCTATCATCAAGCCGCCTGTGGGCGTGGCGGTGTTTATTGTCATTTCTTTTTCTTTTGGGGGTGCGCCATCTAGCGTGCCTTTGAAGGAATAAATATCATCGCCGCCCAAGCCGCCTGCTCTGCTCGATGAGATATAGCCGCTTCTGCCCGTAATATCCACAATTAATCCAAAGTCATCTTTGAGCGAATTGAGCGGTTCGCCCAAATTGACGGGGGTGGACCACATCATTTCTATATTATCTTCTGCGATTGCCGCATCGGGTTTTGCCATAAAGACATCCAAGCCGCCCAGCCCGGCATGACCATTGGAGGCAAAGTACAGCGTACCATCTTCATGCACAAAGGGGAATAGCTCATTGCCCGCCGTATTAATGCTTGCGCCAAGATTGACCGGGGTGGACCATTCGCCGTTTTGGAAGGTGGAGACGTAGAGGTCGTGCCCGCCATAGCCGCCTGCGCGGTCGGAGGAGAGGTACATATATTGCCCGTCGGCACTGAGGGTCGGGTGGCAGTGGTTATAATCATCGCCATTGAAGGGCAGTTCCCATACATTGCCCCACGCTTCGCCATCCCAATCTGCGCCGTATATTTTTAGTTTCGTGATTTTTTTATTGCTAAAACCCCGCTTACCTTTTTTGTAATTATTGCGGGTAAAATACATGGTATTGCCCGACTTATCAAAGGTCAGCGGTCCTTCGTGGAACTTGGAATTGATGACATTCGGCAGGGCTTTGGGTGTGCTGAGGCGGGTGCGCTCCACGCCTTGTGCTTCGGCATAAAATAAGTCCATAAACTTACTATTCAACCAGGCATCTTCATTTTGGGTGGCACGCGATAAGCCTCTGGTAGAGACAAAGACCAGCCCATTTTTATAGAATGCCGGACTAAAATCAAGACTCGTCGTATTGAGTGCCGCTTCGTTTTGCAGCAGCAAATCTTCGTTGCTGCTAAACTCGGTATCACAGGCATTGGCGAGTATGCGTCCGCGGCGGTCTGCGCTTGCACCGCTCCCCTCTGCTACATCCGCCTGTATGAGTTGGTCGTATTCGAGGAAGTATTTTTTTGCTGATTCGCATTTGCCATTGGCTTGCAGGGCTTGGGCGTAGTACAGGCGGTAGAGGGGTTTGCTACTGCTTTCTACAATTTGTGCATAGTATAATTCTGCGTTTTGGTAATCCCCTATCAGGCGATAGCTGTTTGCCAGCCGTATCATCGTCTTGCGATCGAGTTTGCCTGCATCCCCTACGGTGGATTTGTATTCGGGGATAGCAGAACCATAACCCAGGTCTTTATAATATTTATCGCCTCTGTTGTCGCGTTCATCTTGTGCCGACAGGCTTGTAGCAAAAATTAGCAAGAGTGTATATATACAAAGTTGTTGTATCGTTTTCATATCTCGTGTATTCGTTGAATCATTTTTTGTTGATTCGGTGATGCGTGATTCGTTAACTTGTGATTCGTGTATTCGTTTATTTTTTTACAAAAATACTAAATTCACCTGTATTTTTGGTATTCCCCTAAAATACAAACACACACATGACGAAAGCCTCTATAAAAGCTACTTTCATTATGTGTGTGTTCTCGCGAATATCTGTGTCGGATAAATTTTGAATGATTCATTCATTCACTCATTCAAAATTCATTCATTATCATTGTCGCATTTCAACATTTAAGCATTTCAGCATTGCTAAAAGAAGAACCTCGGATTGAGGAGTTTTTTATTGCGATTGCGGAAGCAGTATTCTACCATCAATTCGTAACTGCCGTTATTGAAGTCCTGCAATTCGTTGAGGCTGTAATCGTAGCCCAGACCGATGCGGAACTGCTCGGCTGCCTGGAAGTAGGCTAAAAAGTTCACCGAATCGCCCATGCGCCAGGTCGCTCCTAAGCCGAAGGCATCCATAAAGAGGAACATCGCATTGAGGTCCATATCAAAGGGCGCAGCGATGTCGATGTCGTTGGCATTGCTGCCGCCTACGTATTTGATGAGTGCTGCCGGCTTGAACTTGATTTTATCGTTGATGTCCATCAAGCCTCCAAACATCATGTAGAGGTGGCGGCGGTCTTTATACGAATAATAATTACTGTCTTCTATGCCCTGCTCGCTGTAGTCAATTTCTTGTTTGAGCAAACTTGGGATAGAGATACCCGCATAAAAGGTGTTGGTATTATAATACAGCCCCGCTCCAAAATTGGGATAGTAACGGTTAATATCGTTATAGTGTACACCTATATCATTGGGGTCAACCGTAATTGCACGATGCCCTTCGTAGTTGTGGGAGATAACAGAACCGGTCACTCCGATGCCCAAGTGCCCTTTACCAATTTTTGGACGATAGGAATAAGAGATATTCCCGCGCCAGTTATTGGTGATACCTAATTTATCGTGGATGATACCCAAACCCAAACCGACCCGTTGATTGAACAAGGGCGTGTGGAAGTTGACCGTTTGGGTGGTCGGCGCACCGTCGATACCGACCCACTGGCTGCGGTGTAAGGCACTGATACAAGCTACTTCCTTGGAACCCGCATAGCCGGGATTCAAGGGTAGCTTATTGAACATAAAGTTGGTGTATTGGGCTTCCTGTTGTGCCATCGCAGCACTAATAAACAGCAATACCAAGACCGCACTGGCTATAATTTTATTGATGTGTTTCATTTTTCTATTTCGATTGTTCGTAATTCGTTGACTTGTTTATTCGTGATTCGTTTTATGGTGGGCAAATACACTGTAAATATAGCACTTTTTAGCGGTTTTTTATTCTTCTACCCTGCATTAACAGTTTTTTAAGTTTGGCGGGTTGCGGGTTGCGGGTTGCGGGTTTGTGGTGCAAAGGTGTTTTTTCTTTTTTATGGTAAAAACATTTGCGCCGAACGTCCTCTTAAAAAATAGTGCCGTATCTCAATAGCGGCATATTCAGGCTGTTGTGCCTTTATCTACGTTGAACTCGTATTCAAATATCATCGTTTACTCCGAATGTTCCTCTACTATTGCCTTGCTTTCCTGTTGATGAAGCCCCGGATATCGAAGGTTGATTGACCTTATATCAAGCTATGCAACGTACCTACGGCACTCTTGTGACGGGGATGATTCCTTTCCCCAAGTTCAAACTTGGGGCTACCAAATCGGGCGTGTCTATGACACTTTTTTGGCTACCCGTCTATACTTCTTTAGGCTAAGAAGTATAAGTTTGCCTGTGGGGTTTACTCGGCAGACGAAGCTTGTTATAAAATGTAGTGATTTGTCGCATAAAATATTCGCTCCGAACAAAGGGATTCGTCTGACGAGTATTCGCTTTAGGCAAACTTAGACGGGTAGTCCCGAATGTTTCTTCTATGGTCCTCAGATGGATTTCCCAGTACTTCGCGAGGTTAGGCTTGTATTCGATGCCGGACTCCTAATTAACGGGATAGCAGGGTGATATATGAGGAACGCCCGAATAGAGGACATGCTTGCCGAACTTGCCCGACACTCCTTTGATAAAGCTGTACTGCCAAAAAGGGAGGGCTAATGACTCTTTGTGGCAACCGACATGAAGATGCAGACGCTATCGTTTTTTACATAAAAAAATAAAAAATCGCGTTTGTATGACGTTTGTTTGGGTTGCGCCACGACTCACCTACCGTCCATCGTCAGCAAAGCGTCCGTCCACCGTCTGTTGTTTAAGCTATAAAATGCAAGCAGCCGCCTCTCTTGCGAGGGCGGCTGCTTGGCTGATCATCTGTCGCTCATGTTGAGCGATGCTATCGTTTTATCCTATTATCGTTGAATCATTATAAATCCTTGTAATGGTTCAACTGATGGATTATCATTCAATGTCAGGATGTAGTAGTAAGTACCTTCTGGCAGGTCTTGACCGTTGTAAGTACCTTGCCATGTATTGGCATAGCCACTTTGTTCATAGACCTTGTCTCCCCAACGGTTGAATACGATGAGCGTGTTCGCTGCATATTCGTCGTTGCCTAAACAGGGTACCTCGAAGTTGTCGTTCATACCGTCACCGTTTGGTGTGAATACGTTTGGTACTTCACAACCCAATGGTGCCATTACATCGACCACGACGCTTGCTTCTGTACACAAGTCACTGCAAGCTGCACTACAGATGCTGTAAGTGAACTCTACTGTACCGTAGAAGCCCGGTGTCGGGATGTAATTGAAGGTGCCGTCGCCGTTGTTGGTCAGGCTACCCATGCCCTGAGCACCGTTCAACTCTTGTGTTACTGTGATGATGTAATCACCACCGTATAAGCCACTCAAGTCGTCGTTGTCAGCTACATCGTAGCCCATCAACTGGTCTCCGCGGTCAATGGCTATTACATCGTTGCTTGCGCTGATGTCGCCTTGTACCGTTACGACGATTTCATCCGTGCTGTAACTATCACAGGCACCGTTGCTCAAGGTCCACGTAAAGGTGTTGACACCTTCTTGTAAGCCGGTGACCATCGTTTCGCCCGAAGCGTCACTGATGATATCTACTCCTGTCGCTGCTTGTGCGTCAGTTTGTGTCCACATACCCGCTCCGATGGTCGGTGCTGCGCCGCTGAGTGCTGTCATCGCATCACATGCGTAGTAGTTCTCGCCTGCGTAAGCATCATCCTCCGGTAAGTAGTAGTTAGTCATTGTTACGGTCGATGTAGAGAAGTCTCCACAAGCGCCGTTGCTCAATGTCCAAGTGAACTCGTATGCTGCACTTGGTACGCCGCTCAATAAGCCGCTAACCGTTGTATTCGGATTTGTCGGGTTGTCAATGACCACGCCCATGTTGGCTTGTGCCTCCGGTTGTGTCCATGTACCCGCTATACCTGTTGTCGCTACTGCTGTCGCGCTCAAGTTAATCACTTCTGATTGACAGTAGTCTTGGTTGATGCCTGCGAAGGCAACTTCTTCAACTACCTCAGTAACGACTATCATCATTGTATCGTTATCCAAGCCGCCACAAGCACCGTTGCTCAAGGTCCAGATAAAGAGGTTCTCCCCTTCTATCAGGTCAGATACATCGGTATCGGCTGCATCAGGATTCGCTATGGTCGCACCCGTTGGGCTTGTCCAGACACCGCTGCCGATGCTTGGTGCGCTGGCGTTTAAGTCTGCTGTACTGCTACCGCATAATGCCTGGTCGTCACCTGCGTTCGCCATGTTGCCCGTCATCATCTCATCTACCTCTAAAGTCGTCTCGCCGAAGGCTGACATACAACCACCAACTTCTGCTACGACGTAGTAAACGCCCGCATCCGCTAAGGCAAGGTTCGATAAGGTGACTGTCGCGCCCATACCGACAACGGTATTCGTCGTCGCGCTGTACCATGTGTAGGTCGCCCCAGGTACAGGATTCGTCACGATAAGGTCAACATCGTTGCCGACACAACCCGGTCCGTTATTCGCTGCTGTTGGTGTATCAGGTATTGCGTTCACGGTAACCACTACCGGTGCTGACAATTCTGATGCACAGCCGTCGATGGTCACATAGACGTAGTATTCGCCGCCGTTGACCACTGATGCTACAGGGATAATTGGATTCGCCAAGTCTGACTCGAAGCCGGCTGGTCCGTACCATTGATATTCTGCACCCGGTATAAATGCGGTGCTCAACTGGATCGGTTCGCCTTCGCAAACAGGTGTCGTCGCACTTGCTGCCGGTGCATCCGGTGCCGCGCTTACGTTCACTGTCGTGGAGTTCGATGGTGCTGAGTTACAGCCCTGAATAGTCGCTATCACGTAATAAGTACCCTGATTGTTCATCGCTGCCGCAGGGATCACCGGATTCTGAGTCGTTACAGGATTACCGTTGATGACCCATGGGCTGCCATTGAAGTACCAGGTGAAGCTCACATTCGCTCCGGTGCTGTATTCACTACCCGGTGTTTCTGTAAAGAACTCGACTGTCTCACCTTCACATACCGTACTACCTGCTGTCGTATTGGTAATAATCGGTGCTGTTAATTCGTCAAAGCTTACCTCTATCGCTGCTGATTCAGAAGTACAGCCTTGTACATCTTCACAGACTACGTACCACATACCTTCATCGTAGAAAGTACCACCCGGAGATACCGTCACCTCAAGACCTAATGGTCCGTCTGTTATTGGTCCGTCTCCGTCAGGTCCTATCCAGTAGTAAGTATCACAAACCACATCTGTACGGAGGACTAATGCTCCGCCTGCACAAGAAGCATCTACGACTAAGTTCGGGGTATCAGGTGCTGCATTAACAATTAAGCGTACAGGTAAGCGTTCATCGCTGTGGCAGCTTTCAGGATCGCCACACTCTGCCCAGAAGGTGTAAACTCCTGCTGCAAAGTCTGCTGCATTTACCGGTGCAAGCGGTGCATCAGCACCTACTAAGTTACCACCGACTGAAGCATCCCACCATGTGATGTTACCCGATGTGCCTGTCACCAATTCAGTCATGTACTGAATGTCGCCAAATCTTACGGAGTACTCTGTACCCGCTGGTGCGCTGTTGCCCGGTGAACCGGCTGCTATCGTGTTCTGGTCATCGCTGTCGCGCAATTCAATTACCCAGTTGCCGCTGTTCAAGCCTGCAAGTCCTGTAGAACTCAACACCTCGTTGAATTCGTACAAGGCATTGCCATTATTGCCATCACAAGTAGGGAAGTAACTTAAGAACTCTGTTACGTTGCCCAGTGGGTCGGTAATGCGAATGTCAATATCGCTCTCACAAGATGCACCTTCCACGCGGAAGAATAATCTCACTTGTACACCGCTAATCTGTGTACCCACAGGTACGCCGGGATCAGCAAATATCAGTGGTGGATTATCTTCGTAAGATTCTGTATCCATTGTACCGATGAAGATGTCTTCATCAGATACTAATTGTATCGTATCATAAATGGTCACTAAGTCATCTGCGAAACATTCTGCGAATAAGCCCTGTCCTTCAGGTATGCTCTCGCCTTCACAGATAACTACATCCGTTGGATTCACCGCAGGTTCTGTCGTATCTACCGTAACTGTCGTGCTGAACGCTGCTGAGGCGCAACCATCTACATAAACTGTCAGGTTATAAGTACTTGTACCTTCGATGTTGTAGATGACCGGATTCTGAGCCGTAGAGACTAAGTTACCGTCTTCATCTGTCCATTCGTAAGTACCACCTGCTGCGATTGGTCCGCCGAACAAGTTCACATCGTCTCCGATACAAACAGGTCCGTTATTGGTCGCACTCGCTATCGGTGCTGCGTTCACTGTTACTGTAGCCAAGTCAGAGACTTCTGAGATACAGCTGCCAACCGTCACGTAAACCGAGAATGGTTGGGCTGTAGCAGAGGCTACTGTAATCGTAGAACTTGTACCCGCGCTAATGACCGCTCCTGTACCATCTAACCAAGTGTAAACTGTACCCGCAGGATAGCCCTGTGGTACGCTTAAGCTGATGTCTTCGCCTTCGCAAACGGAATCAGCCGCTGCTGCTATCGATGGTGTTGCTGGTGTATCAGTAATGATATTCACCGTTACTGAACTACTCACGCTACATCCGCTGGCAGTTGTTACTGTTACGGTATAAGTACCGTTATCGTCGATGTCGGCATTTGGTATAATCGGATTCTCCGCATTAGATGTCCAGCCGTTAGGTCCTGTCCAGAAGTAGGTCGCGCCTGCTCCTGCACTATCTGCATTTGCAAAGAGTTCTAAAGTACCACCTTCGCAGTTATCCGGTGCTGTGAAGCTCGGTGCCAAGGTTGCTGAATCAAAGACATCTAAGTTGTAAGCATCTGAACTGACCGTACAACCGTCAACCGTCACTAAGACGCTGTAGGCACCTTCGTGGCTGGCATCAACCGGGCTAATCACCAATTGGTTGCTGTTCTCTCCCGTCACATTCGCCAAGTTACCGGCAGGACTTCCTTCGTAAGTCCATAAGTAACCCGTCATGTTGCCGCTGTACGTCGGTATGGTCAAGACTATCGTTCCACCTTCACAGGTTGGTCCGCTACTGGTAATCACAGGCTCTTGGAGTGCTGTGAATTCAACTTCTACAGCCGCGCTCACTGCCGATTGACAAGTCAAGCCGTCTGCATAAGTCACCGTGTAGTATGCTGTCCATTCACCTGCTTCGGTAACGCTTACACAACCATCAGCACTGCTGCTGGTCGATTGCTCGCTCGTTGAACCCGATGGTGGAATGAAAGTGTAGTCAATGCTGACCGCACCCGGTATGTCCGCTACGCTGGTGCTGATGCACAAGATCGCTTCTTCACCTAAGCATAATGGTCCGTTAGTGAACTCTAATGCCGGTGCCGGTGGTGCAGGTACGACGGTCAATGTAACCGGTACGCGCTCTGATGGACAAACATCACCGCATTGTGCCCAGTAAGTGTGGACACCAGGTGTAGATGTTGCATCATCTCCAGGCGTATAAACACCTCCTTGACCAACTTGATTACCGCCGGTCTCAGCATCCCACCAAGTCATCGTACTTGTACTTGACGTACCTGTTTCGATTCTGTATTCATAAGTCAATACACCATAACGTCCCCAGAACTCGTCTGCCCCTGCGTTTTGGTCATTGCTATCTTTAAAGTTCACTGTCCATTCGCCAACTGTTGCTGTCGATGCAGTGCTATTCATAGCGTAGTTAATCGTCGCTGTGTAGTTATTACCCGCTGTGCCGTTGCAAGTCGTAAACGGTGTGAACTCTTGTGTGCCTCCCATCGGATCAACCACCTCTACGGTGATGTCACTTTCGCAAGAGTTGCCCATCGCCGTCAAGACGATTTCTAAGCTCACATTCGTAATCGTTGCACCTGCAGGGATGACCGGTGTCGTAGCCGGAGCGTAAACAGGACCCGGGAATGGCATGCTGCCGTCTCCGTAGTCTTCGCTGTCGCTGTAACCAATCGGTACATCTACATCAGATACTAAGCTCACGCTTCTTTGTTCTACACTTGCTTCGGTTACACATTCTGCATACAGACCTTCGCCCGCAGGAATGCTCTCCCCTTCACATACCGTTAAGTCAACTGTATTTGACGGTGTATCCGGTATGGCTTCTACGTAAACCGTTACGAAGTTTGATGGTGAGGAAGCACATCCGTTGCTGCCAATGGCAACTACGGTGTATGCACCTGCATCTGCTAAGGTCGCTGCATCCGTTACCAGTACATTTGGTGTACTTGTCGTAGCGAATGGTGTACCCATTGCTCCTGCACTGTAGTACCATTCGTAGGCTACTGCGCCTGCTATGGATGCTACAGATAGTTCAAGTACATCACCTTCACACAATTCTACATCGTTCGCCTCCAATTCAGGTGTAGCAGGTTGTCCGATAACATCTATGATGAGGGACGCTGCTGCGCTTTCACAACCTTGTGCACTTACCAGGCTCAAGGTGTAAACACCTGCATCGCTCTCGCTTACGCTTGGGAGGAATACATCCGGTGTACCACCGCCCGCAGGTACGATACCTGAGTAAGTGAAGCCGTTTGGTCCTGTCCACTCGTAAGTCATACCCGCAGTCAAGCCTGCTGCACTCAATAGAGCGTCTGTACCTTCACAGTACGTGCCGCCGCCACTCAAGCCGGCTGGTGCAGGTGCAGGATTGATGTCTAAGTTAAAGACATCTGATGCCAAAGTACATCCGTCAACCTCTACTGTTACGGTATATGGTCCGTTGTGGACTGCCGCCGAAGCAGGGTCTATTGTAATTGTATTCGTGTTCAGACCGGAGATGTTCAAGGTCGTGCCGTTTGGCGTCGTCCAGGTGTAGCTCACCGAGGAGCCAACATATGGCGTAACGCTTAAGCTAATCTCGCCACCTTCGCAGCCTGTATCCGTTGCACTAATCACCGGCTCTGCTATCGGATCACTGATGTTGTCAACAACATTCGTTGATGCTTCAGTCGTACAACCCGCTGCATCTGTCACCGTTACGGTGTAAACGCCGTTATTATCTGCTGTCGCATTCACGATAGTCGGGTTCTCTGCTTGAGAACTAAAGCCGTTTGGTCCGACCCAATCATAGGTCAATGGTGGAATACCTGTTGCATTCGCCGTCAACTGCAAGTCACCCAATGAACAATCTGCGTTCAAGGTGTAGGATGCCTCAGGTGTTACCGTCGGTGCAGGATTCACATCTAAGATGTAGTCCTCAGATACCAGTACACAATCATCAACCGTAACCGTCACACTGTATGTACCGCCGTGTAGGGCTGCCGATACAGGATTGATGGTCAATTCGTTGGATGTCATTCCTGACATGTTAATCGTTAAGCCGTTTGGTGTACTCCATTCGTAGCTCACTGATGAGCCTTCGTAAACCGGTACACTCAAACTCACTATATCACCTTCACAACCGATACCTGATGTTTGTATCACCGGTGCCGCTTGTGGGTCTTCTATATTCAATACTTCTGTGCCTGCTGCTGTGCTACAACCGTTCGCATCGGTCACTACTACTGTGTAAGTACCGTTGTTATCTGTTGTCGCATTCGCAATACCAGGATTCTCCAGGTTAGACTCAAAACCGTTTGGTCCCGTCCACTCATAAGTATATGGTGCTGCTCCGTCTGAAGCATTTGCCATCAAGGCAATGTCAGCGTAAGAGCAATCTGCATTCAGATTGTAAACCGCTGTCGGTGCTGCCTGTGGTGAATCGTTGATATCCAACTCGTAGTCCGCACTCAATTCACAACCGTTCACCGATACCGTTACGCTGTAAGTACCACTGTGGATACTTGCATCCGTAGGATCTATGGTGATTGCATTTGAACTCATGCCGGAGATGTTCTCTGTTGTACCATTAGGCGTTGTCCAGGTATAAGTCACTGACTCATCTTCGATAGCCGGTATGCTCAAGGTCACTTCACCACCTTCACAACCACTGTCGCTCGCTGTAATCACAGGCTGCTCCTGTGCAATTACTTTAATAATTGCTGTCGCAGATGTGCTACAACCATCAGCATTGGTTACGGTCAAGGTATAAGTTCCGGACTGTCCGGTGTGAACGCTTGGTATCGTTACCGCAGGTGATTGACCCGCTAATACTTCGCCGGATACGCTGAAACCATCAGGTCCGCTCCATTCGTAAGTACCGCCATCGTCGAAACCTGATACGATAGATGCCAGGGTCACGTCGCTACCTTCGCAGTAAACGCCGCTGCCGGTCAAGGCAATTACGATTGGTGCCGCATTGATGTCTAAGTTATAAACATCTGATGTCAAGGTACATCCGTCAACGACCACTGTTACGCTGTAATCTCCACTGTGGAGGCTCGCATCCGCCGGGCTGATTGTCAACTCATTGGTGTGTAAGCCGGAGATATTCGTTGTCGTACCGTTTGGTGTCGTCCAGGTGTAAACTACGGATGAACCTTCGTAAGCTGCTACGCTTATCGTTACATCTCCACCTTCACAGCCGATGCCTGATGCACTGATGATTGGCTGCTCAACAGGGTCTTCGATGTTCAACACTTCGACACCCGCCGCTTCGCTGCTACAACCGTTCGCATCTGTAACGACTACAGTATATGTACCATTACTATCCGTTGTTGCGTTCGCAATACCCGGATTCGCTAAAGTGGAGGTGAAGCCGTTTGGTCCTGTCCACTCGTAAGTATATGGTGCTGTTCCGCCTGAACCATTCGCCATTAAGGCGATGTCAGAGTAAGAACAGTTTTCATTTAATTCATAAGTCGCATCTGGTGCTGCCACCGGTGAATCATTAATCACCAAGTCATACACATCGGAGGTCAAGACACAACCGTCAACTGTGACCGTTACGCTATATCCACCATTATGTGCTGCTGCTGAACTTGGGTCTATCGTCAAGGTGCTTGTATTCAAGCCCGATACATTATCCGTGCTTGGTACGGTCCAGCTGTAGTTCACATCGCTGCCTGCGTAAGTCGTTACATTTAAGATAACTTCTTCGCCTTCACAACCTGTCTCACTTGATGTGATTAATGGCTGGTCAACAGGGTCTTCGATATTCAAGACTTCTGTCTGAGCTGTACCGCTACAACCGTTCGCATCCGTTACGACTACAGTATATGTACCATTACTATCCGTTGTTGCATTCGCAATACCCGGATCCGCTAAGGTAGATTCAAATCCGTTAGGACCTGTCCATGCGTAGCTGTATGGTGCTGTACCACCCGTTACACCTGCACTCAACTCTATGTCAGAGAAGGAGCAGTCTTCATTCAAGGTGTATGCAGACAAGGCACTCACTTGTGGTGACTCATTGATATCTAAGTTGTATGCTGCGGATGTTAATACGCAACCGTCCACTTCTATTGTTACTGTATAATCGCCATTATGGAGTCCTGCACTGGCAGGATCTATCATAATCTCGTTGGTGTTCAAGCCGGAGATGTTCTCCGTCACACCATTCGGTGTCGTCCATGTGTAGCTCACTGATGTACCATCATAAGCAGGTACACTCATCACTACCGTGCCGCCTTCGCAACCACTGTCTGTGCTGCTGATCACCGGCTCTGTTTGTGGTACTACCTCTACCGTAGTAGAGTATGGCTCGCTGCTACATCCATTCTCATTGGTGATGACCAGCGTGTAAACGCCTGCATCTTCAGGACTGATGAGCGGAATGTTCAACGGTACGGTACTCGCTGTACCCAATGTGCCGCTGTAATCCAAGCCGTTTGGTCCGGTCCACGTGAATGTGCTGCCTGCTGTCGCACCTTCGATAATTGCTGTCAAAGTAACATCACTGCCTTCGCAGTAAACGTCACCGCCTAAGATACTCACGACCTCAGGGGATTCGTTGATGACTAAGTTATAGACATCTGATGTCAAGACACAACCATCAACGCTTATCGTCACGCTGTATGCACCATTATGTGCTGCTGCTGAACTTGGGTCTATCGTCAGGGTACTTGTATTCAAGCCCGATACGTTCAATGTGCTTGGAAGTTCCCAAACATAATTCACATCGCTGCCTTCATACGTTGGTACACTTAAGGTGACTTCATCTCCTTCACAACCTGTATCACTTGCCGTAATCACCGGCTGGTCAACAGGATTCTCTATGTCGAGTACTTCTGTCTGTGCGGTGCTGCTACATCCGTTCGCATCTGTTACCACTACGGTGTAAGTACCATTATTATCCGTTGTTGCATTGGCTATACCGGGATTCGCTAAGGTGGATTCAAATCCGTTAGGACCTGTCCAATCGTAACTGTATGGTGCTGTACCGCCTGTCACCTCTGTGCTCAAGGCAATATCAGAGAAGGAACAGTCGCCATTTAAGGTGTATGCTGCATCAGCCGTTGCAAGTGGTGCATCATTGATGACCAAATTGTATGGTGCTGAGGTCAATACACAACCGTCAACTGCTATCGTTACCGTATAGTCGCCATTATGGAGTCCTGCACTGGCAGGATCTATCATAATCTCGTTGGTCTCTAAACCGGAGATGTTCTCCGTTACACCATTTGGCGTTGTCCAAGTGTAGGTCACTGAGACACCATCGTATCCAGGTACGCTCATGACAACCATACCGCCTTCGCAACCACTGTCTGTGCTGCTGATTACCGGTGCTGTCTGTGGTACTACATCTACCGTAGTAGATACAGGCTCACTGCTACATCCGTTCTCATTGGTCACAGTCAAGGTATAAGTTCCTGCATCTGCCGGTGTAATTACCGGAATCTCCAAGCTTACTGTTCCACCTGTCACTGCACCGGAGTGGCTCAAACCATTCGGTCCGACCCATTCGTAGGTACTGCCTGCTGATGTACCTTCAATAATTCCTGTCAAGGTCACATCACTGCCTTCACAGTACACATCACCACCCAAAATACTCACCACTACTGGTGTTGGGTTGATGACCAAGTTATAAACATCTGATTCTAAGACACAACCATCAACCGTAACAGTCACGCTGTATGCACCATTATGTGCTGCTGCTGAACTTGGGTCTATCGTCAAGGTACTTGTATTCAAGCCCGATACGTTCAATGTGCTTGGAAGTTCCCAAACATAATTCACATCGCTACCATCATACGTTGGTACGCTCAAGATGACTTCATCACCTTCACAACCGGTCTCACTTGCCGTAATCACCGGCTGGTCAACAGGATCTTCGATATTCAGAACTTCTGTCTGACCTGTACCGCTACAACCGTTAGCGTCTGTGACGACTACGGTGTAAGTACCATTATTATCTGTCGTTGCATTGGCTATACCGGGATTCGCTAAAGTGGACTCGAAACCGTTTGGTCCTGTCCAGTCGTAGCTGTATGGCGCTGTGCCGCCTGTTACGCCTGCATTCAATTCTATGTCAGAGAAGGAACAATCTTCGTTCAGGTTGTAAGCTGCCAAAGCACTTACTTCAGGTGACTCATTGATGTCTAAGAAGTAAGCATCAGAAGTCAGGCTACAACCGTTAGCCGTTATTGTTACCGTGTATGCTCCGTTGTGGATCGCTGCGCTTGCAGGATCTATCATAATCTCATTGGTATTCAAACCGGAGATGTTCTCCGTCGTACCGTTCGGTGTCGTCCACTCATAAGTCACATCTGTGCCTTCGTAGCCGTCGATGCTCAAGGTAATCTCACCGCCTTCGCAACCGCTGTCGCTGCTGACGATAATTGGTTCTACCTGACCAACTACATCTACTGTTACTGAGTATGGCTCAGATTCGCAACCTTCTGCCGAAGTCACTATTAAGGTATAAACGCCTGCGTCTGCTTCTGTTACCGCAGGTAGGGTGACATTGCCACCGATAACCGTGCTGTATTCGTAACCGTTTGGTCCAGTCCATGTGTACGTGCTGCCCGGTCCGGCGTTCTCGGCAATACTCGCCAAAGTAACATCCGTACCTTCACAGTAAGTACCGCCACCAAGTACCGTGATAATCTCAGGTATTGGGTGTACGATAACTGTTGTTACCGCAGGTGCTGATGTACAGCCATCTACTGTTGCTGTAACTTCGTAAGTCGTCGTTACTTCCAAGCCGTAAATCATCGGGTTCTGCTCCGTAGAGATTAACTCGCCACCTGTAAACCACTCGTAAGTTGCGTCTTCTATCGTACCGGCAAACAATTGTACGTCTTCGCCTTCGCAAATCGCACCGTTATTCGTCGCTGTTACAACAGGTACAGGATTGATACTTACTTCAAACGGAATACCTTCCTCTGCTTCACAACCGTTCGCATCAATATAGTGTGCCGTAAAGACACCGCTGACGTAAGCTTCATCACCAGGATTAATCGTCACACAACCCATTACATCTACTGCCAGAGCAGAATTGATACTTGTTGAGTTTGGTGGTGAAATCGTAAACGTCGCATCAGGATAATCCGCGAAGCTGCTTGTACATAAGGTGAAACTCTCGCCTTCACATACCACCTCCGGTCCGTCGATGGTCGCCGCAGGCAATGCCTCGTAAACATCTACATCAACGCTCACTACTGTTGCACAGTCGCTCATCGTTGTCACCGTTACCGTATATGTTCCTGCGTCTGACAATTCTGCATTCGCTATAAACGGATTCTGTGCATCTGATGTAAAGTCGTTTGGTCCGACCCACCCGTAAGTAATCTCGCCATTATACTGCTCTTCGTCAACAACCGTTGACGTGAAGAAGATATCTGCTCCCTGACATACAGGTGTCGTCGCTGTTACATTCACCTCCGGTCCGTCGAAGGTCACTTCGGTAAAGTTGAAGATAGATGTACAACCATCTAAGGTCACATAAACTACAAATACTGTTTCTTCTTCTAAGTCATAAATAATCGGATTCTGACTCGTAGATACCAATATCGTATTACCAATGTCGTCAGTGCTGTACCATTCGTAAGTCGCTCCCGGTACATCACCTGCGAATAATTGGACAGACTCGCCGTAGCAAATCGGTCCGCTATTCGATGCCGTACCTTGTGGGATAGGATTAATACTCACCTCGAATGGGATACCCGGTGCTGATTCGCAACCCGCCACATTCGTGTAGTTCACCGTAAAGTCGCCGCTAACGTAAGCGTCCATACCTGGTGTAATCGTTACACAACCGTTCTCGTCAACCGGCAGCGCAGAGCTGATGCTCGTTGAGTTCGGTGGTGAGATGGTAAATGTACCGCCCGGATAATCCGCAAAGTTGCTCGTGCAAAGGGTAAAGCTCTCCCCTTCACATACTATCTCCGGTCCGTCGATAGACGCAGCAGGTAAGACTTCATATACCTCTACTTCTACGCTTGCCTGACCATTACATTCACCACTTGTGGTGACTAATACGGTATAAGTACCCGCATCTGCCAAACTTGCAGTCGATATCACAGGATTCTGTGCCGTCGAACTGAAGCCGTTTGGTCCGCTCCATTCGTAGGAGATAAAGCCCGTAAAGTCGCCGATATTCTCAACCTCTGCTGTCAGGACAATATCCTCGCCTGTACAGACAGGGGTATTCTCCGTCGCTATCACTATCGGTCCTTCTAGGTTGACCGTCGTTGAAGCAAAGCTGGTACAACCGTTAACCGTCACAAATACCGTGAAGGTCGTCTTAGCACTCAAGGCTGTAACAACAGGATTCTGCTCTGTGGAGAATGACGTAAACGGATTACCGTCTATGTACCATTCGTAGCTCGCACCTTCTACGATACCTGCAAATAACTGAACATCATCACCAAAGCAAATCGGTCCATTATTATCTGCTGTCGCAGGTGGTGGCGTATTTATCGATATGTTGAATGGAACACCTGCTTCTGATTCACAGCCATTCACATCTATATAACTCACTGCCCAGTCACCGCTGACATAAGCTGCATCTAATGATGTAATCGTGATACAACCGTTCGCATCTGCCGTTATCGCTGAACTCTCGCTCGTTGAGTTCGGTGGTGAGAAGGTAAATACTGCATCAGGATAATCCAATGCCGTGCTCGTACAAAGCGTGAACGCACCAGGACGACATACGATACCGTCTTCCGGTCCTTCTATAGAAGCTGCAGGCAGGGTCTCGTATAATTGAACTTCTACCGATGCTGTGGTGGCACAAGCTGTCAAAGAACTCACCGTTACGGTGTAAGTACCTTCGTTCGCTGCCGTCGCATTCGCTATCGTGACATCTTGTGATTGTGAGGTGAAGCCGTTTGGTCCATGCCATTCGTAGCTTAACTCACCGCTCAAGTCGTCTATATTCTCTACCGTTACATCAATAAATACATCTCCGCCTTCGCAGACAGGTACAGTCGTCGCACTCACTATTGGTTGCTCGAATACATCCAAGTTGTACACACTAGAGGTCAATTCACAACCATCTATGGTCACGCCTACGCTGTAGCCACCTTCATGAACGGCTGCCTCTACAGGACAAATCGTCAATACATTGGTATTCTCACCTGTAATGTGCTCCAATGTACCGTTTGGTGTAATCCATACGTAGTTTACATCAGAACCTTCGTAAGCTGTTGTACTCAAGGTGATACATTCTCCTTCACATGCCGGTCCGGTGCTCGCTATAATCGGCAAGTTCTCCGGATCTTCTGCTATCAATACTTCGTCTGCTCCTTCTGCTGTACAACCGTTCGCATCTGTAATCACTACGGTGTAAGTACCATTGCTGGCTGTACCTGCATTGGCAATACCCGGATCCTCTAAGGTCGATACGAAACCGTTTGGTCCGGTCCAACTGTAAGTGTATGGCCCCGTGCCGCCCGACGCCGTTGCATCCAAGGTAATGTCGCTGTAGGAGCAATCGCCGTTTAAGGCATAAGTCGCTGCCACATCTACGCTTGGTGATTCGAAGACATCCAGGAAGTACTCATCAGAGGTCAATTCACATCCGTCAATGGTTACGCCTACTGTGTAAACGCCTTCCGCTGATATCGTGGCAGGACATATCTCCAATACGTTGGTATTCTCGCCCGTTACGTTGATAACACCCGCTGGTGTCGTCCATACGTAATTCACGCTCGAACCTTCGTAAGCTGTTGTACTTAAGGTGATACATTCACCTTCACATGCCGGTCCGCTGCTCGCTATAATCGGCAAGTTCTCCGGATCTTCTATATCTAATACCTCGTCTGCTCCCTCTGCTGTACAACCGTTCGCATCCGTAATCACTACGGTGTAAGTACCATTGTTCGCTGTCGTAGCGTTGGCAATACCCGGATCCTCTAAGGTTGATACGAAACCGTTTGGTCCGGTCCAATCATATGTGTATGGTCCCGTGCCGCCCGACGCCGTCGCATTCAAGGTAATGTCGCTGTAGGAACAATCGCCGTTTAAGGCATAAGTCGCTGCCACATCTACGCTTGGTGATTCAAAGACATCCAGGAAGTACTCATCAGAGGTCAATTCACATCCGTCAACTGTCACGCCTACTGTGTAAACGCCTTCCGCTGACGCTGTGGCAGGACATAGCTCCAATACGTTCGTATTCTCGCCCGTTACGTTGATAACACCTGCAGGCGTTGTCCATACGTAATTCACGCTTGAACCTTCATATTGTGCTGTACTCAAGGTGATACATTCGCCTTCACAGGCAGGTCCGCTACTGCTGATAATAGGCAGTGCTACCGGATCCTCCGCTGTCGTTACCTCGGTCTCGCCTGTTGTTGTACAACCGTTCGCATCCGTTACAAATACTGTGTAAGTACCATTTGTCGATACTCCTGCATTTGCTACTGTCGGATCGGAAAGTGTCGATGTGAAACCGTTTGGTCCGCTCCATTCGTATTCATAAGGTGCTGTGCCTTCGCTCACGCCTGCAATGAGGGTGATGTCTGAATAAGCACAATCATCAGTCAATTCATATTCTACATCCGTATCTGCTACCGGCAGGTCGTGGATAGTTATGGTCGTTGTGCCTACTAAGGACTCACAACCGTCTATCGTAATCGACAAGCCGTAAGTGTAGCTGCCTGCTGTCAATCCTGATACATCAGGATTCTCTAAGACAGAGACGACATTACCGTCGGCATCCGTCCACTCGTAAGTGTCTGCTGCGCCGTTGGCAAACATGGTCACATCATTACCTTCACATACCGGTCCGTCGTTCGTCGGCTCAGGTGTCGCAGGTATCGGATTGAATTCTAATTCTATCGGCTCTGATGCGTCGGATTCACAGACATAATCAGGCTCAGTCGGGTCGAAGCTGGTGTAGCTGACCGCGTATTGACCTATCCAGTTGCCCGCTTCTAAAGCATCTACTGTGATACAGTTCTCCGTAGTCACTACTGCACTTCCTGCTGTCGCGCCTTCCAGTGGCGTGAACGTGTAGCTAATGCCTACTGCATCAGGGAAGTCTGCTAATGTTTGAGCGATACATAATTCTATCGTTCCGTTCTCACAAGTAGGTCCGTCTTGTGCTAAGACCGGTGTATCCGGATTCTCGCCGATAAGCAAGCTCACAGAAACTCGTGGACTCACACATTCTGTCACCGTGTTATTACATTCTGCATAGTAGTAGTATAAGCCCGGTGCAAGGTCACTTGTGCCTGTTGGCAATAAGGTACTGCCCGTTGCTATTACTTCGCCACCTGTTGCGTCCGCATACCAGTAAATCGTCTCGCCTGAACCACAACCTTCTACCTCGAATGCTGTGTTCGCAAAGTCACCTTCGCAGATGTTCAAGCCCGGGGTCAACACTGTTGGTGCTGATGGTTGCTCGAAGATTTCTAAGTTGTAAGTCGCTTCAAGGCTACAAACTACGTCGTTGCCGTCTGCGTCTATTGATACTACTATATCTACGGTCACTGTGTATATACCGTTATTCGATACATCAACAGGATCCAATATTAATTCGTTTGTATTCGTATCTGATGTGTTTGGTATGCTTGTCGCTACACCATTCGCATCCGTGAATGTCCATGTATAAGTTATACTTGAACCTTCATATTCGTTGATACTCAATATCACTTCGCCACCTTCACAGACAGGTCCGGTGCTGCTCACAACAGGATCCGGTTGTGGGTCTTCTACGATAATTACATCTACACCGCCTGTCGCTATACAACCTGTCGTATTGGTGACCGTAACTGTATAAGTTCCGTTCGCCGCTGTTGTTGCATTGGCTATCGTTGGATTCGCTAAAGTGGAAGTGAAACCGTTTGGTCCAGTCCAGCTATAAGTGTAGTCATCATTAGCATCATTGGCATTTGACATTAACTGGACATCCGATAGCGTACATGCACTTGATAAAGTGTATGATGCCATCGGGTCAACTAATGGATTTGCTGTAACACAGACTTCTGAATCTCCAACTGCTGTACAGCCATTGGGGTCGGTTATTGTCACCGTATAAACACCTACATCTCCTAAAGTTGCATCGAAGATGGTCGGACTTGGATTATCGGAGAAGTACGCTCCCGTAGGATCGTTCCATGTGTAGGTCGCGCCTTGTACAGGATTGCTTATCGTCAATTGTGCATCCTCGCCTTCACAGACACATTCCGTCTTCACAACAGGTGGGTTCGGATTATCGTAGATGATAATCGTGCCTTCGCCCGGATGTGAGGTACAACCACTCGCATCTACGTAGGTCACTACGTAAGTGCCGCTTACATAAGCATCATCTTCTGGTGTAATGGTAATACAACCCAAGGAATCAACAGGTATCAAGCTGCTCAAGCTGCTTGAATTTGGTGGGGATACGAAGATGTCCTGTGGTAAAATTCCGTCATTTACTATACTGAAGCAAATGCCGATGTCCTCGCCATTACAGACCGCTACATCAGGTACTATCGGTGCAGGTGCGCCTTCCGTAATCGTTAAGACCGCTGCCGCACGCTCGCTGATACAGCCGCCTACACTACATTCTGCATAGTAAGTGTAAGTCCCTACTGTCAAGTTATTATAACCTTCGGGTAAGAACGGACTGCCTTCGCCAACTAAGTTGCCGCCTAAGAAGCTGTCGTACCATAAGGTCGTCTCCCCATCAGCACAGTTCGACATTAAACCGTTTTCTAATGTATTGGTCAAACTGCCTTCACATATCTCGAAACCATCAGGTATCGGTATAATCGGGGTCGATTTGATACATACTTCTGAATCGCCTATTGCCGTACAGCCGTTCGCATCTGTTACCGTTACCGTATAATGATCACCGTCATTATCTATCGTCAAGCCATCTATCTCAGGACTCGGATTATTCGATACTAAATCATCATCCGTGCCTAAGATACCATCAATGCCCGGACCGCCCCACATATAGCTCGAACCCTGTGCAGGATTGCTTACGGTTAAGGTAACCGTTTCGCCTTCGCACACGCAGTCTGTCTTGACCACAGGTACTAAGGGTAATGGATTTATTGTGATTATTCCTTCGCCGGGCTGTGAGGTACAACCATTCGCATCTACATAAACTACTGTATAAGTTCCGCTTACATAGCCGGGATCATCAGCCATAATCGTCACACAACCTTCCTCATCAACATCTAACATGCTGTCCATGCTGTTTGAGTTCGGCGGTGATACAAAAATGTCTCCGGGTAGAATACCGTCATTGACCAGACTGAAACAGAAGAAGATGTCATCTCCGTTACAGACCGTTATATCCGGCACCACAGGGGCAGGGGCACCTTCCGTAATCGTCAAGACTACAGGGCTGCGCTCGCTGATACAGCCACCTACACTACATTCTGCATAGTAAGTGTATGTACCTACTGTCAAGTTATTATAACCTTCAGGTAAGAAGGTCGCGCCTGTACCGATTGGTGAACCGCCACTTACGCTATCGTACCATAGGGTCGTCTCACCTTCTGCACAGCCACTCATTAAGCCCTCGTCTGCTCCGGCTATACTGCCTTCACATATCGTGTAAGCCACTGGTATCGGTGTACTCGGTGCAGGTAAGATACAGACCTCTGCATCGCCCATTGAGGTACAACCGTTGCCGTCTGTTACCACTACCGTGTATGAATCAAGATTCATAGGCATCTCTGTGTCAGGTACGGTGAATACAGGATTATTCGATAATTCTTCTGTATCTCCGGTTGCTGTCCAAGAATAGCTGGAATTAGCATCCGCATTGACCACACTTATCGTCGGTAATTCGCCTTCGCATACACAAGCCGTTTCTAATATCGGCTTTATTGGTAGTGGATTTATTGTGATAGTTCCTTCGCCGGGCTGGGAGGTACAGCCGTTGTCATCTACATATACTACACTGTAGATACCGCTAACGTAACCTTCATCCGATGGCTCAATTACGTAACATTGTTCTACACTGTCGTAAGGTATCAAAGACCCCTGACTACTGGAATTCGGTGGAGAAACAAAAATGTTGCCCGGTAAGATACCATCGTCCACTAAACTCAAACAGATATTTACATTTTCTTCATTACAGACCGTTACATCAGGTACCACAGGAGCATCAGGACCAGTTGTTACCGTTAAGGTCACAGGCTCACGTGGTCCTTCGCAATCGCCTATACCACACGCTACATAGTAGGTGTAAACACCCGCTGATAGGTTCGAGGAACCCGCGGGGATAAAGGTTTCGCCTGTACCTAATAATGTACCGCCTATGAAACTGTCGTACCAGAATAAGGTACCCGCTGTATTGGAACATTCCGCAGTTAAGCCCGTAGGTGTTCCACCTTCGCATATCTCATCGCCTTCTTCGTTCATTACCGTTGGTACTTCGCTAATGCAGACCGCACCTTCACTTACTGCTGTACAGCCGTTCGCATCCGTTACGGTTACTGTATAAATATCTCCATCATTATCGTTCGCTAAACTTAATCCGCTTATCACAGGATTCGGATTGTTGGAACTGAAATCAGTATCATCCATGGATGACCAAGCATAACTGCCTCCTTGTAGTACATTGCTTATTGTAAATTGTACATCCTCTCCGTCACATACACAAGCCGTCTTGACCACAGGGTCGTTCGGTACAGGATTTATCGTTATTGTACCCTCGCCGGTTACTGTACAGCCACCCGGGTCTAAGTATTGTACGGTGTAAGTTCCACTTACATAATCGTCATTATCATCTCCCGCAGGTATCGTCGCACAGCCCTCAACTACATCTAATGCTGAACTCATGCTAGTCGAACCCGGTGGGAAGATCATACCCATCTCTATACCCTCATCCTCAAAGATACTTGGGCATATTTCTATAGGCTCACCATCGCAAACTACTATGTCCGGTAAGGCAGCAGGCTCGTCGCTGCCTAAGACCGTTAAGGTCGCTGACATTCGCGATCCTTCGCAATCGCCTATACTACATGCCGCATAGTAGGTGTAGGTACCCGGTGCTAAATTCGACGCACCCGGTGGTATAAACGGACTGCCCGAACCTATTATATTGCCACCTGCAAAACTATCGTACCATAAGACATCCGTATCGGTGTCATCTACCATCGCAGGGTCGCAAGTCGCTTCAAAGCCTGAAGGACTGCCGCCTTCGCATATCGTGTTCTCCGATACCGTTACAGCTACTGTCGGTACTGTACTCACACAGACCGTACCCTGACCCATTGAGGTGCAACCGTTAGGGTCGGTAATCGTCACCATATATACATCGCCTGTATTCTCAGTCGTCAGACCGCTCACTACAGGACTCGGATTGTTGGAAGCGTAACCGCCCGGACCAGTCCAGGCATAAGAACCGCCTTGTACAGGATTACTTATCGTAAATTGGACATCTTCCCCTTCGCATACACAAGTCGTCTTGACTACAGGTATTTGAGGAAGTGGATTTATTGTTATCATGCCTTCGCCCGCTAAGGACGTACAGCCATCTTGGACATATACTGCTGTATATGTGCCACTGACGTAATTACTACTCGTAGATGGAATTTCTACACAGCCATCTGCATCAGGCGTCAACGCTGAACTCATGCTGTTGGAGTTCGGTGGGAAGACCATACCCATTAAGCCATCGCCGTTATTCATGTCGAATATGCTCGCACATATCTCTATCGCTTCGCCGTCGCAGACCGTCACATCAGGGAGGACAGGTGCCGGAGGCGCAGCAGTTACTGTTAATGTTGCTGCTATACGCTCACTCGCGCAGTCGCCTGTGCTACATTCTGCATAATAGGTATATACCCCCGCCGATAAACCGGATGCGCCCGGTGGAATGAAATCAACACCGGAACCGACCTGGGTGCCACCGCTGAAACTGTCGTACCATATTAATGTACCACCCGAACAAGTCGCAGATAAGCCCGTGGGGATGCCGCCTTCGCATATCTCGTCATCAACCGCGTCCATTACCGTCGGTAATTCGCTAACGCAAATCGCGCCACTGCCCACTGAGGTGCAACCGTTGGCATCTGTGAGGATGACGTTGTACGCCATCATATTATTGTCGGCAACCGTTACCGCAGGGAAGGTTGCACTTGTTCCTGTTGTATAGGTGTCGCCCGTGTCCGCGTCTTGCCATTCATAGGAACCACCAGCTAAAGGATTGCTCACCGTCAATACCGCATCTTCGCCTTCACAGACACATTCCGTATCAACAGAAGGGTCGGCAGGAATCGGATTAATCGTTATTGTACCCTCGCCCATAGC
>ENA-ORXR01000799-ORXR01000799.1-marine-metagenome-genome-assembly--contig:-NODE-799-length-38153-cov-135.396286_pt1 | contig 38153 bp, 27 predicted proteins | sample MGYA00237866_ERZ511479 | MGnify/ENA metagenome assembly ERZ511479
TAGCGATTCGACTTCTTCTAAACCGGCGACCCACGTCACCATTCCGCTGCTCGGACTCGATCCGGACATGCTGGCGCAACTCAGTTCGGACATGAAACTGTCGCTGTCGCGCGAGGACATGGTCGAGATTCAAAAGCGCTACGCCGAACTCGACGGCACCGGCCGCCACCCGACCGACGTCGAACTCGAAGTGATCGCCCAGACCTGGTCCGAACATTGCAAGCACCGCATCTTCGCCGCCGAAATCCACCATCGCAAGGAAGACGGTCAGCATGGCTCGTCCTCCGTGGTCGACGGCATTTTCAACACCTACGTGCGCGACGTCACCCGCAAGATCATGGCCGAGAAACCCGAACTCGTGCTGAGCGCGTTCGTCGACAATGCCGGCTTTCTCAAACTCGACGACAACTTCGCCGTCTGCCTCAAACTCGAAACCCACAATCACCCCTCCGCGATCGAACCCTACGCCGGCGCCAACACCGGACTCGGCGGCGTCATCCGCGACATTCTCGGCGCCGGCAAAGGTTCCAAGCCGGTCGCCTCGCTCGACATCTTTTGCTTCGGCCGCCCCGAAACCGATCCGGCGACTCTGCGCGGCGACACGCTGCATCCGCTCGGCATCATGCGCGGTGTCGTGCGCGGCGTTCGCGATTACGGCAATCGCATGGGCATCCCGACGGTCGGCGGCGCGATCCATTTCGACGACGGCTATACCTACAACCCGCTGGTGTTCTGCGGCACCGCTGGCATCATCCCGATCGGCGACATCGACAAGAAAACCGAACCCGGCCACCGCATCATTTCCGCCGGCGGACGCACCGGACGCGACGGGCTGCGCGGCGCGACGTTTTCTAGTGCCTCGTTGCACACCGACTCGCACGCCGACGATCAACAGGCGGTGCAGATCGGCAACCCGATTGAAGAAAAGAAAGCCAGCGACTTTGTCCTGCACGCGCGCTCCGAAGGCCTGCTCGACGACATCACCGACTGCGGTGCCGGCGGCTATTCTAGCGCCTGCGGCGAGATGCTCGAAGACACCGGCGGCAACGTCTACCTCGACAACGTTCAGCTCAAACAGCCGGGCTTGGTTGCTTGGGAAATTTTTCTGAGTGAGGCGCAGGAACGCATGGTGTTCTCGGTGTCCGAAGCGAATATGCCGCGTATCCGCGAAATTGCGGCGATGTACGACTCCGAACTCACCGAACTCGGCGAGTCCACCGGCGACGGTTTCCTGCGCGTGCATCACCACGGCCGCGTGGTCTGCGAACTACACAAAGACTTTCTCCACGACGCGCCGCGCAAAGTGCTGCAGGCGACCTCGCCCGCGCTGCCGACCGGCGACGAAATTGTGCCGAGTGACGACAACTTGGCCGCTGATCTGCTCGCGATTTTGGCCGACGTGAACAACTGCTCGCGTGAGCCGATCATCCGCGAATATGATCACGAAGTGCAGGGCAATACCTTGATCAAACCGCTGGCGGGCGCGTTCGGTGACGCGCCGCAGGATGCCTGCGTGATCGGCGTGGACGGGTCCGAGGCCTGCTTCGCGCTCGGTGTCTCGATTCTGCCGCACTACGGCGACAAGAATCCGTATCACATGGGTCTGAGTTGCGTCGACGAAACCATGCGTCAGTTGGTCGCCGCCGGTGCCGATCCCGAACGCATCGGCTTGCTCGACAACTACTGCCTAGGCAATCCCGAGGTGCCGGAACAACTCGGCAAACTGGTCGACTGCGCGCGCGGCATGGCCGAGGCAGCGCTGGCGTTCGGCGCGCCTTTTGTGTCCGGCAAAGACAGCTTCTATAATTGTTACGCCGATGAAAACGGCGACGAAACGCACATCCCTGCGACCTTTGTCAGCAGCGGCATGGGCATTCTCGAACAGCGCAAACTCGCCACCGGCGCGTCCTTGCGCCGCGCAGGCAGCGACCTCTGGTTGCTGGGCGAAACCAAAGCCGAACTCGGCGCGAGCGCGCTGGCGCGTCACCGCGAGCTCGACGCGATTCACGTGCCCGGACTCGATCCGGCGAAAGCGATGACGAGTTACCGAGCGCTGGCCAAAGCGATTCGTTCGGGCTTGGTGCTCGCGGCGCACGACTGCTCCGAAGGCGGCTTGGCGGTCGCGCTCGCCGAGATGGCTTTTTCCGGCAAGGGTGGGATCTTGGCCGATGTTGGCGCGCTCGGGTTGCCGGGCGCGACGGCTTTGTTCAGCGAGTCGAACGCGCGTTTGGTTTTAGAAGTCTCGCCCGAACACGCGTCCGAGTTGGAGGCCGTCTTTGCCGGCTGTCCGATCACCAAGATCGGCACGAGCACGGACGGGTTCAATCTGACCTTGCGCAACAATGGCCAGACCCTGATCGACACGCCTTTGGGCGAACTCAAAGAGGCCTGGAAGACCGGCTTGGTTCGGTATTACTGAGCGCGTTTTGGGTTGCTTTGCCACGCCTCGTTGAGATTTCGCCTCCCTAGCTTGGACGGATTCTTCGCCGGCTTTTAGACCGCAGAAAAAACGCGGAAAAACGCGGAATCTCTCGTCCGAAATTCCAACGCAGCCTGCCATTCCTTTGCCCACATTCTTTTGCCTTCGCGAAGCGGTCTACTACTAACCGCGGAGCCTTAGAGCCGTCCGACAAACTCCGAGAAGACGGCGGTGCGGCACCCTTATGAAGCGTACGCTACCTCAACCCTGCGGTTGCGGAGGCCCGAATGACTTTGGCATGGAGGGCGAAGGGCTCCCGAGCCGTTCCTCTGCTTCGAATTGAAACAAGTCTGAGGTAAAGAGGTTTCAACGATTTCACATGTATTACTGAGCGCGTTTTGGGTTGCTTTGCCACGCCTCGTTGAGACTTCGCCTTCCTAGCTTGGGCGGATTCTTCGCCGGCTTTTAGACCGCAGAAAAACGCGGAAAACGCGGAATCTCTCGTCGGAGTTTGTTCTGAGCTTGGTTCCATGCCACGGCGCTCAACCCGAACGCTGGACCGATCCGACCTTGCCCGAGCGGACCATCCTTGTTCGTGGTGCCGCCGAGAGTTCAATTGGCCCTGACCATCTCCCAGCGTTCACGGCTGCTTCTCCGCGCTCAAGACTTCGAGATTGCTGATGAAGAAATTGCCGCCGCCTTTGGCAACCTTGATCGACAACCGGGTCGCGTTCGCGGCAGCAGGCAGCACCGCGTCGATGCGGTTGTCGTGTTTGGTGAGCTTGAGCACCCCGGCCGGCTTGCCGTCGCGCAGCAACTCGAGCGTTTGCGGGATGCGGCCGAGGGCTTCCAGATGGATCAGCACGGGCGTGTCCGGATAGTCTTTTGTCGGCAAATCGATGTGGTAGGGCACGGCCGCGTAGGGGAAGAACACTCTGTTCGTGCTGATTTCAACGCCTGGGTAGCCCTCGCGGATCGGCATCAATTGGTAATCTGCGGGTTCGTTGAAGCGAAACAGCAGCGTCGCGGTGGGGCGGATTTTCTGGTAGCGGAGGCGTTCGGCTTGACTGCTTTCTGTGCGCGCCCATTGCCCCGGAAACAGATCGAGCAAGTTTTCGTTGCAGACGAATACGGCGACTTCGCGTCCCTGCCAGAGGCGCGGATGCGCGCGCGCGACGTGGCGTGGCATGTCGACCGCACCCGAGGTACGAACGAAGGTTTTGCAGTCGTGACCGAGGCGGCCAGAGAGCAGGTACCAGAATCCGCCGGCGGGATTGCGCAGAAAGCTGTCGCCGATCAATAGCACCGGAGAGGTGGCACCGTCCACGGGCGGACCGTGTTCGTCGAGCACGACCGGCTTGCGGTGCGGAAGCTGGAACGGGCAGTCAGCTAGGGGTTCTGCGGGTGCTGTGATCGGGGCCCAAGTGGTGGAAAACGAACGCGCTTGGGGTGCCGGCCAATCATAGGCCGCGAGGCGGTCCTGCACCAAGGCGGCAAGCAGATCTGCGCCACCGCCCGAGGGATGGAGATCGGTGGACTCGTAGTAATAGAGGGGCGCTGCATCCGGCGGCTGCTGACGGAACGCCGTCGTCGCGTCGAGCACCTCGACGCCGGCTTGCAGCAGCGCGAGGTTGCGGCGTAGGCGATACGGATTCCAGATGCCGTCGGCGGGGCGCAGTTCCGCAAAGACCGCGTCGATGGCCAGTAAATCCCGATCTGGGAACGGACAGAAGATGAAGTCGCTGCCGTGGCGGCGCACGCCGTTTTCGAACTCCTTGAACGAGGCGACTAGGTTGGCGTCCGCCGGTTTGGCCGGGTTGAAGCGATTGGTCAGGCTGTGCCACGAACGGATGCTGTGCCGCTGGTGAAAGGATGGCAGCGTCGGTCCGGCGCGCCGTTGGATTTGCGCGTGGAGCGGTTGCAGTTTCGCGGCCCAGGCGTCCCAGTCGCCACCTTGGACGGTGAGCAGGGTTTCGATGCGTTCGATTTTTGTTGCGATGCGTTCGGCTTGGATCGCGCTCGTTCGGGGCAGCGCAACGAGTTCTTCAACCGGAGGAGTTTTCGAGACTGGGCGGTAGGGGAAGGCTTTGGGCGCGTCCGCTATTTCAATGCGCTCGGCGGTTTTTAGCAGCAGGACCGGTAGACCGAGTTCGTCGATCTGGTCTGCTTGCTGGATCCGCTGCGTTTCGATCGGTGCTTCCTCCAATGGGAGGAACAACGCACGGATCCGGTCACCGTTTTGCAACGCGGCTTCCGGCACTAAAGTTCGCTTGCGGAACCCGGGAACGACGGCGAGCACGCGTTCGGGCAGGGGCGTTTCGATGTTCAAGGAACCCAGTTCGACAATCGCGGTGTAGTTGCAGTCGGGGTACGGATTGGAGGTCGGATCGGGCAGGGTCGAACGCTGTACCAGCGTGCCTTCGAACTGCGCCCAGTCGGTGGTCACGATGGCGGTGTCCGGAGTCGTTGTTGCCGTGTTCGTGGTTGGAACGGTCGGTGGAACGGGGGACGGGCCGCCGCAGCCTGAAAGCAAACCGAGCAGCATGACCGCAGCATTGCGCGGCCATGGACGTTCGCTTCCAGCACTGCGTTGACGTTCCATCGTGCCTCTCGCTCCTAGTGCGCTTCCAGCCAGTTTTCGCCGGTGCCGATATCGATGCGGATCGGCACTTCGAAGGGCAGGGTGGTTTCCATTTCTTTGACCAGAAGTTCGCGGATGGCTTTCTCTTCTTCGACTTTCAAATCGAACACCAGTTCGTCGTGCACTTGCAGCAGCATGCGGGTTTCGTAGCCGCCGTCTTCGAGCGCGCGGTGAACTTGGTTCATCGCGATTTTGATCATGTCGGCGGCGGTGCCTTGGATCGGCGAGTTGATGGCGATTCGTTGGGCGGCTTTTTTAACGGTGGTGCTGCGTGAATTGATGTCGCGGATTCGGCGCCGACGACCGGACAGGGTTTCGACGTAGCCGTCGGTTTCGCAGCGTTGGATGGTGCGGTCCATGAACTGTTTTACGCGCGCAAACTTTTCGAAATAGGCGGTGATGATGTCGGCGGCTTCCTTGCGCGGGATGCTTAGCCGTTGACCGAGTCCGAACGCGGAGATGCCGTACATGATGCCGAAGTTTACCATCTTGGCGCGGCGGCGTTGTTCGGCGGTGACCTCTTTCAGCGGCGTGTCGAACACCCGCGCGGCGGTGGCGGCGTGGATGTCGTGGCCTTGTTCGAAGGCTTCGCGTAGGCCGGGGTCTTTGCTGACTTCGGCCATCACGCGCAGTTCGATTTGTGAGTAGTCGGCGGCGAGAATTTTCCAGCCGGGGCCGCGCGCGGTGAAGGCTTTGCGGATCTCCTGACCCTGCTCGGTGCGCACCGGGATGTTTTGGATGTTGGGGTCGGAGGAGGCGAGTCGTCCGGTGGCCGCACCGAACTGGGAGAAGGTGGTATGGACGCGTTTGGACTCCGGGTTGATCTGCAGCGGCAGCGCGTCGACGTAGGTGGATTTGAGTTTGCTCGCCTGGCGGTAGCGCAGGATGTGGTCGACGATGGGGAACTGCGCCAGGCCTTTCAGGGTTTGCTCGTTGGTGGCGAACTGGCCGGTGCGGGTTTTCTTCGGGCGTTCGACCAGTTGGAGTTTGAGGTAGAGGACCTCGCCGAGTTGCTTGGGGGAGGCGATGTTGAAGCGTTCGCCGGCGAGTTCGTAGACTTTCTCTTCCTCTTCAACGATTTGCTCCGCTAGCGTTTCGGAGAACGCGGCAAGCATGTCGGGGTTGAGCGTGATGCCTTCGTATTCCATCGCGGTGAGGACAGGCAGCAGTGGCATTTCGATTTCGGTGAAGACCTTTTCTTGGCCGACTTGTTCGAGTTGCGGGGCGAGCGCGAGGTGGAGTTGGAAGGTGATGTCGGCGTCTTCGGTGGCGTACTCGGCGGCGTCTTTGAGCGGCACTTCGGCCATGGAAATTTGTTGATCGCGTTCCTTTTTGGTGTTGCCGGACCCGATCAGTTTGGTGATCGGGATCGGAGTGTAGCCGAGTTCGGACTCGGCCAGGGCGTTCATGTTGTGGCGCAGTTCGGGTTCGACGATGAAGTGGGCGACCATCGTGTCGAAGAACGGGCCAGCAACTTCGATGCCCTTCCAGCGCAGCACGCCGAGATCGTATTTTAAGTTGTGGCCGATCTTCAGCGCTGCGGCGTTCCAGACCGGTTCGAACTCGGCTAGAATTGCGGCTTCCGTTTCCGGCGTGACCGGATTTTCCGGTGAGCCGATCGGCACGTAGGTGCCGGTCCAGGGGCCGGTAGAAAAGGCGATCCCGACGATGGTGGAGCCGTGTTTCTCTAGGCGGTCGGTCTCGAGGTCGAAACAGAATTTAGGCGCGTCCACCAGTTCGGCGATGAGTGCGGCGCGGCTGTTGGCGTCGGCGGCGACCGTGTAGGTGTGTTTGAAGTCGGCGAGGGTTTTTAGCGGCACGTCGGGTGCGGCGTTTTCATCCGTCGCGGCTTCGGCCGGTTGTTCGGCGTCGGCGAATCCGGAGAACAGATCGCCTTGAGTGGCGTTCCCGGCTTGGACGTTGCTTTTTTTCTTGCGCACCTTCGGCGCTTTGTAGGTCGTACCGAACAAGCGTTTGCCGATGGAGTTGAATTCAAACTCGTTGAAGAAGGCTTTCAGTTGGGCGTCGTCGCGCGGTTTGAGTTTGAGTTCGGCGAGAGGCGTGCGCACCGGCACGTATTGGTTGATGGTCACGAGTTCGAGCCAGCGGCGCGCGTTGTCGGCGTGTTCCTCGAGGCGTTCTTTGAGTTTGCCTTTGAGGTCGCCGGTGCTGGCGAGTAGGGTTTCCAGATCGCCGTATTCGAGTAGCAATTTTTTGGAGGTCTTTTCGCCGATGCCGGGCACGCCGGGAATGTTGTCGGAGGTATCGCCCCAGAGGGCGAGGATGTCGGCGACGTGGATAGGGTCTTTCACACTCCATTGTTCGCGCACGGCGGCGGGGTCGAGGGCTTCGCCACTGAGTCCTTGGCGGCCGGGTTTGAGCATGGTGACCGAGGGCGAGACAAGTTGGGCGAAGTCTTTGTCGGGGGTGATCATGAAGGTGTGGAAGCCGCCGGCTTCGGTGGCGAGGCGGGCGTAGGTGCCGATGATATCGTCGGCTTCAAATCCAGACTCGGTGACGACCGGGACGTTGAAGGCCTGCGCGAGTCGGACCACGTTCGGGATGGCGGCGAGGATGTCTTCCGGGGCGGCGTCGCGTCCGGCTTTGTACTCGGGGTAGGTTTCGTGGCGGAAGGTTGGTTCGCTGGTGTCCATCGCCAGGGCGATGTGGCTCGGCTTCTTTTTGAGGATGTCGAGCAGGGTGTTGCAAAACCCGTAGACCGCAGAATTGTTGCGACCTTTGCTGTCGATGATTGGGGAGCGGATCAGTCCGAAATGCGCGCGGTAAATGAGCGCCATGCCGTCCAGAAGGTAGAGTTCAGAAGCCATTGTGAACGCTGTAACAAGGAAGCTCCGGCGAGGCGAGAAACAAGCTTGAAGGAACGCTGTCGAGGCTTTCTGAAGGCTTCAAATTCCATGAAAAGCCTGGCATTTCCCGCTAGAGATGAGGTTTTGGCTTTACTCCATTCAATCCGAGGGGTTTGTCTATGGTCATCGAATTCACGATTAAAGGAAGCTCATGAAACGATTTAGCGCACTCATTTTCACTATTGTTCTCTGCCTACCCTTGTTTGCAAACGACGAGGTCATCCAAGTAAAGACCGGTCATACCTCATTCGAATTACTACAAGCGGATGCGAAGACTCGGGTGACCAAGCCTCGACTCAGTTTTATCTCCGCGCTGGATGCAACGCTTGTGTCCAATTTCGAGTGCGACGATGGCTTGTATCCAGTTGACCTCAAAGCCGGCCGCTACATCATGGCGGTCAACGGCCAAAAGCTGTCCGTGCTTGATGTCTCCGACAGCGCGAAACTTGAATTGATCAAAGTGATTTTGCCGAACGATCGTTCGCTGATGGTCGGTGGTCACGAACTCTACCGTGAGCGCCATGCCGACGCGATGCCTTACATCACGCGCCATGGTTCGCATTATGGCGTCGAGCAGAAAGACTCCATCCACAGTGGCGGCAGCGGCGGCACCCATTTTAGCAGCGGCACCCATCACAGCAGTGGCTCCACCTACAGCAGCGGCTCCACCGACAGCAGCGGCTCCACGCTCAGTGGTGGAACAAGTACCATTGGATATACCCAGAATCTCGGAAGCGGATCCACTCATACTCATCCTGACGGAACCACCCATTCCCATTCTGTCGGAACTGGAATCACCCGTTCAGGCGGTACCTCCCATTCCTCCGAAAGCGGAACTCATACTCTCGGAACCCTTGGAACCCACACGACAGGCGGAACGAGTTATAGTTCTGGAACTACCTACAGTTCTGGAACGACGAGTGGCACTCCCTATACTTCCGGAGATCAACTCAGTGGCACACCGTTCCACCCATTAACGACCCACGTTTACTCCTCCCCTCGATCCGTTCAGACCCTTGGGTCTCAGAGCTATGGCAATCAAGATGGAACGTCCCACAGTCATTCGACCACCCATAGCCATGAGATGACTCACACCCACGTGAACGAGCACACCCATGAAGCGGTTCAAACCTACACGCAGACCTACGCGCCCCCGGTCGTTTACGAGGCGCCGATCGTGGAGGTCCCGTTGGTTGAAGTGCCGATCGTTGAGGTGCCGATGGTGACTGCGCCTCCCCCGGTTGAATACGTAGATGAAGTCGTCGAACTCAACGATGGTTCCGGCAAGAAAAAGAAATTCTCTAGCCTGCTGCTCTTGGCGGCCGGTATTGTCGGCGCGATTCTGATTGTTGACGAGTTGGACGATGATGATGACGGCGACGCTGCTGTGAGCGCTCCAGAACCTGCGGCCGCTCCGGTTATCACCCCATCGAGTGCCGGCGGCGGTTCAGTGGCCTTGCCCGCTGCAATTGCACCAGTGGCGCCCGAGGTGGTGACCCGTTCGGTGTACCGGACGGTGACGCGCGTGATCACCCGCACTGTTGCTCCGCCGGTTTCTCCCTGACCCAACCGGGCCAACCGCTACTATTGCGTTCACGCCCCGACTTGGTTCGGGGCGTTTTTCGTTCAACGATCCCAGCTAGAGAACGGATCACGGCTGAGGGCGGAGTTGGTGTATTTCGGATCGAAGCTGACCTCCGCGCCGAGCCAGCTAGGTGGTTCAAAGGCGGTCTCTTCAGAGGGTAGTTCGATCTCCGCCAATATGAGCCCCACGTTCAGTCCGCTGAACACATCCACTTCCCAGATGTGGCCTTGGTGCTCTACGAGGGTGCGGATTTTTTCGACGGAGTGCGTGCAGAGAAGTTCTAGGATGTCGGTGGCTTCATCAACTGGGATTTCGTACTCGAACTCGCGTCGACTCAGACTCACGCGCGGGGTTTTCAGAGTCAGCCAAGCGGCGCCGCCAGCGATGCGAACGCGGACCGCCGTTTGATTGCTGGTCGGGACGTAGCCTTGGACCATGCGGATGCCGGACTGGGGAAAGTCAGGCGGCAGGTATCCGGGTTGCACGAGGAACTTGCGTTCGATTTCCGTCGTCTTGTGTTTTTCGTCCATGACGGTACCTGTGCGGGATGGAACTACTGAAGACAAGCGCCCTAATCGAGGCGGGGATTGGGCACCTGCACGGCGGCGCGCAACTGTATGTATGGGCGGATGGCCAAGCGCATGACTGGGCATTTGGGGATATGGCTCCGGAAACGCGGGCATTGTGGATGAGTTCGGTGAAGCCGTTCACCGCGCTCGCGGTGGCACGTTTGGTGGAGGCGGGCAAGGTCGCGTGGCAGGATCCGCTGGCGAAACATGTGCCTGCGTTCGGCGCGAACGGGAAGGAGGCGGTGACGCTGTGGCATGTGATGACTCATACCGGTGGATTCCGGGCACCGCACGCGAGTTGGAAACCGGCGGAACTGGGCGACATTGTCGAACGCATTTGCGCGGCGGGTCTGGAGCCCGGCTGGGTTCCGGGCGAGAAGGCGGGATACCATCCGGATACGTCTTGGTATGTGTTGGCGGAATTGGTTCTGCAGGTGGACGGGCGGCCAATTGACGTGGTGTTGCGCGAGAACATTTTTGCCGGGTTCGGGATGGCCAATTCGTTTTTGGGGATTCCCGAGGACGAGCAGGACGAACGGGTGGGCGTGGTCTGGTCGAGTCACAAGGGTGCGTTGCGAAAGAAGGCGCCGCTTAATCATCCCGAGGTGGTGGCACTGGTTCGGCCTGGTGGCAATGGCCGTGGGCCGGCGCGCGAGCTGGGCCATTTTTATCGCAGCCTGCTTGAGGGTGGGGGAGGCGTGGTGGGCGAGGCAATCCTGGCGGAGATGACGAAGGTTCGGCATCGCGAAGGGATGTTCGACCAGACCTTCCAACATATCATCGATTTTGGATTGGGCTTTATGCTCAACGGCAACCGCTACGGCGCGGACACGGTTCCGTACGGCTTTGGGCGGCACGCAGGCGAGAACGCGTTCGGGCATGGCGGATCGCAGAGCACGATGGCGTTCGCGGATCCGGACCACGAGATCGCCGTCGCTTTAGTGTTCAACGGCATGCCCGGCGAACTGGCGCACCAGCAGCGGATGCGTTCGTGTTTGACGGCGCTTTACGAAGATCTGGGTTTGGTAGCGGGTTAATTCGCAAAATCAAAAATAAAAGCCAGGATTTAAAAAAGAGGTTGACGAATGATCTGAAATTTTGAGATGCATCTTCAATGAAGAGAAAACGACGTCGTATCCTTGGTCGGCCTGGTGCATGTTACCATGTCATCTCACGGTTTGTTGATCGGCAGTTCGCGATGGGGGAGGAGAAGTGGAAGCGGCACTTTTTCGAACTCATGATCACACAGTCCAAGTTCGCCGGGGTGGAAATTTTGACCTATTGCCTGATGGGAAACCACTTCCATCTACTCGTAAAGGTGCCACCCGCCCCTGAACTTACAGAAAAGGAGGTGCTGCGCCGGTTGGCACTGATCTGGTCCGAAAAACGGATGAAGGAATACCAACAACTCCTCGACCGGTTGCGCGAACAATCGGCAATCGCTGACGAACTCATCGAGGCCGAACTCGATCGGCACCGCCGCCGGATGTACTCGCTTCCTGAGTTCGTGAAAGACCTGAAACAACGGTTTTCACGCCACTATAACAAGGCCCATGAACGCAAAGGGACCTTGTTCGAAGAACGCTATAAATCCGTCCTCGTTCAGGATGGGAAGGCGCTTCGGATGATGGCGGCCTACATCGACCTGAACCCAGTCCGGGCCGGTATCGTCGAAGATCCTGCTGATTATTTCTGGTGCGGTTACGCAGCGGCCGTCGGCGGCAACCAGAACCGCCGACGCGGCCTCCGAGCTATCTTAGCCAACCCAAACGACCCGCGTCCGAACCCGCCAAAGCCCGCCTGGAAAGCACTCGCCAAACGCTACCGGTTCATGCTCTTCGAACGCGGTCGGGCCACCCAGCACCGTGACGGTACTCAGAAAAAGCGCGGGTTCTCGAGAAAACAGGCGGTCGAAAATTGGGAGACCGAAGGCGAGATCCCGCTCACGACCTTTCTCCGCTGTAAGGCTCGCTACCTTACCGAGACGCTGGTGTTCGGCGACAAGGATTTCATCGAGGAACACATCGAAGCAAACCGGCAGTGCCTTGGCGTCCACCCTAAAGCTAATGACGCCTCCAATGGCATGTTTTCGATCAAGCCACTCCGCGGCACCAAGCTTGAGTGAACGAGCGCCGAAGGCTCATTCAATCGTGGCTGGAATTGACGCCAACCCGTCCCATTCCGCTTTGGTCCCGCGCGATTTTTGATATTCCATCAGCACCAGCCACCTTCCCTCCTTCTTCCCCAGCAAGGCTTCAAAGTGGAGGTGCTCCTTCACTTCCTCCGCAGCCGCTTTCTCGAACGCATACAAAAACATCCCAATCTCATGCGCCGTGGTCACATCACCGATCCGTTGACTAAACCGGAACGCCACACTCGCTTTCATCTTGCCCGCCATGGTGTCGACAAAGCCTTGCTGCCAATCGGCGAGCGCTTTGCTTAGCGGCACCGACTTCTTCGAGATGCCCGCGACCAGCAGGGCTCAAGTGATCAGTCATCAGTAGTCAGGAATCAGTTTTGTCGAGCCTTCGGCTCTGTAGCAATCAGTCATTCGTCTCGTTACGAATCAAGTTCACGATAGTAATAGGGCTCGGTGAACAATTCATGACCCGCGAGAATCTCACTCGCCTCGTAAATCATTTCGTTCGCGCCGCACAAATACACATGGGCCCCGTCCGGCAACGGATTCGAACGCAGCCAGTCCGTCACCCGCCCCGTCTCCGAACTCACGCAGGGGGCATAGGTCCGCACCGCCGGCGCCGCCTCGAACTCCTCGCGGTAAAACAAATCGCCGCGTTCGCGAACGCCATGCAATACCGTCATTTCCACGTCCGGATGACTGCGCAAAAACGAACGCGCCGGCGCGATCCCGGTGCCGGTCGCGACGAACACCACCGGCACGCTGCCGCTCGCCTCGCGCAACACGAAGGTGCCGTAGGGCCCCTTGAACCGCACCTCGTCACCGGCCCGCCAGGTCACCAGTTGCGGGGTCAGCGCGCCGTGCGGCACCAGGCGGTAGAGCACCTCGACCGCCTCGTCCCCGGTGCCGGAGGCGATGGTGTAATCGCGGTGGTCGAGTTCGCCGTGGCCGTGCAGGCTGATCAACTCGCCGGCCCGGAACGACAAGCCGCGGCGTTCGAGGCGCAGCACCCAGACGTCGGCGGACACGCGTTCGTTGGCGATCACGGTGGTGGTGCGGATTTCGTTCGCGGCTTCGTTCTCGGTGGTGTTCATGGCGTGTCACAGCGTTGCCGCTCAAGGCCACCAAGGTGTCCGGGTTCCGTCGGGGAAAGAAGCGGCGAGCAATTCATGGTTCAAGCTAGCGATAAATTTTTGTGTGCGGCAAGGTCGTCCGGAGTGCTGCTTCGCCGGCGTCGCGCACTTGGGTATCGCTGAAGACGATATGGTAGTGGAGGGATGCATGAGTTGATGACATGTCCGATTGTACCATGTCTTACCGTCCCTCCGGGACTCCCTGTTTTTCCGGTTGCCCAACCCCGAGTTCCGCTCGTGCCTCGCTGCACTCGGGGCTACTATCTGCCGTCCCTCCAGGACTTTCTTTTCATAGAGTCCCGGAGGGACGGCAGACAGTAGCCCCCGGTGTAGCTAGGCACGCGCGGAACCGGGGGTAGAAACCGACTATGAGGCGAGTCCCGGAGCGACGGTCACCAGAGGTGCTCTTCTTGGTATTCGACCAGGCCCCGTTCGAGCGCTTAGGGCAAGCCCCTTCAACGAGGTCATGCCCTTGAGGTGGACCAAGCCGGCGTCGTCCACGTTGGTTCCGCTAAGTCCGACGTAAGGAATGGTTTGAATGACCAGCAAGCGGTCTTTGCCTGCAAGCCAGTCGTGCGCCGTGGCGGGCAGGCGGGAACTCAGCCAGCCATCCTCAAAATCAACCCTCCCACCCTGTGCTTCCACCCATGCCACACTGCGGGTTTGGCGGACGACCGGGAACGCGAGGGCCAGCACAACGACCAGCAGGGTGAACAGAGCCAGCCAAAACGGCAGCCGGTCCGGCCAGGTTCGGGTCTGGGTGTCGGTCTCCTTGTTCATGGGTTCAAGTTAGCGATAGATTTTTGTGTCCGGCAAGGCCGTCCGGAGTGCTGCTTCGCCGGCGTCGCTCACTTGCCGAACCGAGCGCAAGACGAACTTGCGCTCTTGCCAGCCTGCCCGCCCCGAACTAATAGAGGAGCCATGGCCGAATTTTCTGACTCAACCGAAGGCATCGATGTGCGCTACGTCGCGCAGCTGGCACGACTTACCCTGACCGACGCGGAAGCGGCGGAGTTTCAAACCCAGCTCGAACAAATCATGGGCTACGTGAAGCAACTCGGCGAAGCGGACATCGACGGCATCGAACCGATGGCGCACGCGATCGACATCACCAACGTGTTCCGCGCCGACGAACCCCGCCCCTCGCTCGACCGCGCCGACGTGATCGCCAATTTCCCCGAGACCGCTCAGAACCTCGTCAAAGTCCCCAAGATTATCGACGGCTAATCTGTCGCCTCCTCCGACCCAACTCCTACTTTTTTTCTACGCACTCTCCGCACTCCCCCATGCGCCCCGCCGAACAAACCATTTCCGCACTCGCCGCCAAACTCGCCGCCGGCGAACTGAGCTCCGTCGAACTTTGCCAGGACGTGCTCGACGCGATCGCGTCCAAGGATGGCGACATCAAAGCCTACGTTCACGTCAACGCCGAGGAGGCGCTCGCCGCCGCCGCCGCCGCCGACCAACGTCGCGCCGACGGTGAAACCGGGCCGCTGCTCGGGATTCCGATCGGCGTGAAAGATTTGCTCGCGGTCACCGGACAGGAAACCCGCTGTGGCAGCAAGTTGCTCGAAGGCTTCGTCTCGCCGTATGATGCGACGACCGTCAGCAAGCTGCGCGAGGCCGGCGCGATCATTCTCGGACGGGTGAACATGGACGAGTTTGCGATGGGTTCGACCACCGAGAACTCGGCCGCGCAAGTGACCCGCAACCCGGCGAACCCGGAGCACGTTCCGGGTGGTTCGAGCGGCGGTTCGGCGGCCGCGGTCAGCGGCGGCATGGCCGTCGCCACGCTCGGTTCGGACACCGGCGGCAGCATCCGCCAGCCGGCCAGTTTCTGCGGCTGCGTCGGACTCAAACCCACCTACGGCCTGGTCTCCCGCTACGGCCTCACCGCCTACGCTAGTTCGCTCGACCAAGTCGGCCCGCTGACCAAAACCGTCGCCGACGCCGCCACCGTGCTGCAGGCCATCGCCGGACACGATCCGCGCGACTCCACCTCGCTGCCGGGCGACGTGCCGGACTACAGCAAAGCCCTCGACGGAAAAATTGAAGGTCTGACCCTCGGGGTCCCCACCGAGTACTTCGCCGAGGGCCTCGACCCCGAGGTCGAACGTAGCGTTCGCGCCGCCATCGCCACCTGCGAGGCGGCCGGCGCGACCATCAAAGAAGTGTCGCTACCGAACACCAAGTACGCCATCGCCACCTATTACATCATCGCCACCGCCGAGGCCTCGGCCAATCTCGCGCGCTTCGACGGCGTTCGTTACGGCGCCCGCAAGGAAGGCGCGGATCCGATCAGCATGGTCTGCAACACGCGTGCGGCCGGGTTCGGCGCGGAGGTGAAACGGCGCATCATTCTCGGCACCTACGTGTTGAGTAGCGGCTACTACGACGCGTACTATCTGCGTGCGCAAAAAGTCCGCGCGCTGATCCGGAAAGATTTCGATACCGTGTTCGCCGACTGCGACGCCATCCTCGGACCGGTCGCGCCCACCCCCGCGTACAAAATCGGCGAGAACGTCGACGACCCGTTGCAAATGTACCTCGGCGACATTTATACCGTTCCGGTCAACCTCGCCGGCATCTGCGGATTGTCCGTTCCCTGCGGCGCGTCCGAAGCGGGCCTGCCGATCGGCCTGCAAATCATCGGACCCGCGCTCGGCGAGTCCACCATCCTCCGCGTCGGTTCCGCCGTCGAGTCCGCCCAAAGCCAAGTCTAATGATGATGTCGGTGTTGAAATACTGGCGCTGCCTTGCAGAGCAATCCTGCGGTTGTGCTCGCGATTGTCGCACCCGCTTTGGGGTGCTGATTGCGCTGGCGCGAATCCAGGGGTTTCGTTCGTTCCTCACTTCACCCCTGGCTACGCTGTCGTCCCCCGTTGGGGAACAGAAGTCCGGCCGCATTCCCCTTCGATCTTCCACCTTCCACCTTCCCTGAACATGCCCGAAGAACTTGTCGCCACCATCGGTCTCGAAACCCACGTCCAGCTCAACACCCAAACCAAGATTTGGTGTGGCTGCTCGACCACCTTCGGCCAAGAACCGAACACGGCCGTCTGCCCGGTCTGCCTCGGTTATCCCGGTTCGCTGCCGGTGCTCAACGGCGAGGCCATCCGCAAAACGATCATCGCCGGCCTGCTGCTCAACTGCGAAATCAACCTGCGCAACAAGCACGACCGCAAGTCCTATTTCTATCCGGACATGCCGAAAAACTACCAGATCACCCAGTACGACCAACCGATCTGCATCGGCGGACGCGTCGACTACCAGATTGAAGGCGTCGCCGGCCACGTGGATCTCACCCGCATCCACCTCGAGGAAGACGTCGGCAAAAACACCCATCTCGCCGGCAGCAGCGGGGTCGACTACAACCGCGCCGGCACGCCGCTGATGGAGATCGTCACCGAACCCTGCATGCACAACGCCGACGAGGCCTTCGCCTACGTTCAGGCGCTGCGCCGCATCCTCCTTTATAGTGGGGTGACCAACGGCAATCTCGAACAAGGCAATATCCGCTGCGACATCAACTGCAGCGTCGCGCCTGCTGGCGCCACCGAACTCGGCGTGAAGACCGAGATCAAAAACATGAACACGCTCAAAGGCCTGCACCGCGCCCTGAGCTACGAGATGAAGCGGCAGTTCAAGTGTGTGCGCGACGGCACGCCGATCGTGCAAGAGACGCGCCGCTGGGACGACGAACGCGGCGTCACCGAAAGCATGCGTTCGAAAGAATACGCCCACGATTACCGTTACCTTCCCGACCCCGATTTGATGCCGATTGTGATCACCACCGAGGAGGTCGAGTCGATCCGCGCCGGCCTGCCCGAACTGCCGGCCGACCGCCGGGTCCGTTTTGTTGAGGCCTTCGGTCTGCCTGAGTACGACGCCGGACTGCTGGTGGCCGACAAGGCGGTGGGCGATTACTTTGAAGCGACCGCCGCCGCCGCGGGCGACGCCAAAGCCGCGTCCAACTGGGTGATGAACGAAGTGCTGCGCGTGCTCGGCGAGGGCGAACAGGACATCGAACATTTTGGTGTGACCCCGGAGCAGCTCGGCGCCTTGGTCAAACTGCAGTCCGACAAAACGGTGAGCAGTACCGCCGCCAAAGAAATTTTCGCCGTGCTGCTCGAACGCGACGGTGGCGATCCCAAAACGATCGCCGAAGAACTCGGTAAAGTGCAAACCTCCGACACGGGCGCGATCGAAGCCTTCGTTGACCAAGCCATCGAAGCCAATCCCGGACCGGCGGACGAGTTCCGCAGCGGCAAGGAGAACGCGCTGCAGTTCCTCGTCGGCCAAGTCATGCGCTTTAGCAAAGGTCAGGCCAATCCGCAGATGGCCAGCGACATGTTGCGCAAGAAACTGGGCGAGTGAGCCCGATTTCGGATGTGCGGATCAAGGAGTCGGTCTGCGGTCGAAGTGGGGAGAAAGCCCCAAAGCGGGCGAGATCCCGCAGGGCGGGATAGCCCGGGGTGGAGCGAATCTCGCTTTAGCGAGATGAGCGCAACCCCGGGTTGTGGTGCGAATGATGAGGTGCCCCAACGGGGCACGACAATAGGATTGGTTTCTGCCCGAGCTTTTGTTGCCCCCCGTTGGGGAGCCTCGGTCCACTCCGGATAGTCCCGGGGTTTCGTTTGTACCTCACTCCACCCGCGGGCTACGATGTCTCGCCCCGTTGGGGCTTGGCACCAGCCACCGCGATTGATGCTGATAGAACCAACGTCCGACAGACTTCCAGACGGAACCTTGTAAATTCCGAACCGTTCTTGCATAGCCGTGCCGTTGGGAAACAACGGAAGGAACAAAATTAGTTTGGTTTGCGCACAAAATTTCATGCGCCGCTTATGGCAAGATCTTGCCATAGAGTGGCAAGGGTTTGCCATACGGTGGCAAGGGTTCGCCATGCTATGGCAGAAGGTTGCCATAGGCTTTGCGGCCCTATTTTTGTTCGGCGGCGCGCTGTCGGCCTCTGCGGCGGATCTGAAAGTGGAGATTTTCTATCGCGGGCTGTTGGCGGAGCATCCATCGGAGTGGGCTGAGTTGTTAGTGCTTGCGCCGAAGGATTCGGGCTTTCCTTTCGACATGAAAATCGCGGACCCGCCGGGGCCGATTCCGGCGCAGCCGGGAGTGAGCTTTGGCGCGCTGGTGCGGGTCGGTAATATCCCGAACGACATTACCACCTTAAAGGTGAAGCAGGTGCTGCGCCATCCGCCGATGACCCTGCCGGACGGTTCGGTGGTCACCCAGCGGGAGGAGCGCATGACGGTGCCGGTCAGCGTGAACGCGGTCGGACTGGTGTTGGATTTTCAGTTCGCTGAGGCGCATGAGCTGGTGGACGGCACGTGGGTTTTGGAAGGCTATCTCGACGAGACGACTTTGTTCTGCATTCAACGCTTTCGGGTGGTCGAGGGCGAGGTGGCGCCGATTCTTCCCGAACTCGGAACGCCGGAAGGGGAGGCGATGTTCGCCTTGACTCGGGCGCGATATCTCGCGGCGCGGGCGATCGACGCGGACGCGTCGGGGGCCTTGCCGGACCCGGTGTGGAACACGCTTGAGCCAGCGCTCAACCGAGAGTGGGGCCGTTTCCGGTCCGGACTTTCCAGTCAAGATCGCGCCTCCGGTGCGTCCTCGGCGGTGGTCGAGGAAGGGCTTGGGGCGGCCGCGAAGAACCCGCCGCCCGAAGACCATCGCGCGTTGCCGGTGTGGTTCGAGGACCTGCGCGGATTGGATGACTATCTCCGCCAGCCGGGTGGCGAAGTGGCTTTGAACTTGGCGCGGTCGACCATTCGCGAACTACCTGACGGTGCGGTGGTGTTCGGCGGCACCGACTTCGGACGCTTCGTGCTCGAGGCGGCTCGGGTGCTGGAGCAACGCGAAGACATTGTCCTGATCTGTCAGCACCAGTTGGTGCGTCCGGACTACCGCGCTTGGGTGGACTCGCGGTTTAGCGGCGAGCTGACGCTGCCGACCAAGGACGAGGTCGATGCGGCGATGTTGGCCTACGCGAAAGAGTTTATTCCCGACGAGGTGTTGGCGGGCGAACGTGGCCTAGAGTTTGTCGGCTATACGCACATGGTGGAGATTGGTTCGCGTTTGGCGCGGTTGGTGTTCGAGGCGAACACCAACCGGCCGGCTTTCGTCGAAGAAAGTTTTCCGATGGATTGGATGCGCGAGCGCATGCGTCCCGGCGCTGGCTTGTTGATGCGCATCGACCGCGAACCGGTGACCGAGTGGACGGCCGAAGAACTCGCAGCGGACTCGAGCCAGTGGGCGGAGACGGTTCTTGCGGTGTCTGGGTCCGCGCGGCGGACGGCGATCCGCCCCAGTTTACTACATTTGCGCGCGGTTACCCGGGATCTTCTTGAGCGCCACGGAACAACGGACGCCCTTCGTCGAGTGAAAGCCGATTTACTGCGGCTTTCCGATCCGGTGACGGCGGAATTGTTTGGTTTGGCCCCTGTGGATAAAAAACGCCCGCAAATCGGACTGCAAACCTATCGATTCCGACGGCACAAACAGTTGCTAAAATAGGAAACGAGAAAGAGTTACTAATTGCACAAATATTGCACAAAAAACCGAACGTTTTGACACATTTTCTTCGCGACAACTACGGAAACCATATGCTTAACTTTCAAAGCGAATTGGTTTAGTACTATGAACTTACATCAAATCATCCCCTCCTTCATTGCGACTCGAAACCACCCTTCCGGTCGTTGTTCTGCCTTTATTTCAGGTCCCCCTGGCTTTACCTCTGGCTCCCGCATACAGGTGGTGCGTTTTGTCGCATTTGTCTTGGCGCTCCTGATGTTGTTCCCTGTTCTTGGCCTTAGCCAAGCGAAGGCACCCGCTGAACTTACCCTGCGCGACCTCGCGGTCGACGCGTTGGAGACGCCGCGCTTTTCGGTCAGTTCGGATGCCAAGCAGGGCAAACAGATTCTCCAACGCCCGCAGTGGCTTGAACTCCGTAGCGAGTTCCGCACCGACAAGGAATGGATCGACGAGGTCGAGTTCAAATATTACCTGCTGATGGACCAAGCTGACCCACGCGCGCTGCCCTCCGGTGCCGCCCGCGCCAACATTCTCACGGGCAAGGTCACCTACCAAGATGTCCCCAAACACACGTTGCACACCAGCACGATGTTCCTCTCGCCGATGAAAGTCATGCGGTATGGCAAGCCCGTTGCCTATCGTGTTGAGGTGACCATTGGTGGCAAGCCAGTGGCGATGGAGGAGAAGGTTCCCGCGTCGCTCAAAAACTTTCACACTCGTCCCGGTAAAGAACTCCTGCTCAAACGTAATGACACCCCTTTTATATTCATCGACCGTAACAGTTTCAACGACATCAAACCGAACGCGGTGCGTTGATTCAAACGATCGGCGCTCCTGCCTCCCGCTATCCTGCGGTGGAGCCCGGCAAACATTTTCTATTTAGGTTTTGGTAAGCGCACATGGCGAAAGACGTATTGGCATTGAATATTGGATCGAGCACCCTCACGCTCGCCTCCTTCTCCGTCGACAAGAACGTAACCTTAGAAGACTATGCCACGGTCCCGCTCAATGTGGAACCGGGAGACGACAATCGCAGCGCCTATGTGTTGACCGCCCTTGAAGAGGCGCGCGACCAGATCGGCGCTGGCAACGGTCCCATCCATATTGCAGTGCCGAGTAAGAACGTGCTCGCTCGCTACATCAAATTGCCGGCCGTGACCGACAAGAAGAAGATGGACGCAATGGTCAGGTTTGAGGCCAGCGAGATTATCCCCTTTCCGATCGACGAGGTGGTTTGGGACTACCAGACCTTGGGCGAAAAGGGCATCGACGATGACGAAACGCTGATCCTCGCGATCAAGCAGGACCAGATCAAAGACCTGACCGACGACCTCTCGGCCAACGGTCTAGATACGCTGACCGTGGATGTCGCGCCGCTCGCCTTGTTCAACAATTTTAATCATAACTACGCCGGGATGGATGGGTGCACGCTCGTCCTTGATATCGGCGCGGCTTCCACCGACTTGATTTTCATCGAGGACGGCAAGTTTTTCACTCGCAGCGTCGGTGTCGCCGGCAATGTGATCAGCCAGCAGATCGCTCGTGAACTCGATCTGGACTTCATGACGGCGGAGGCCCTAAAACAGGAAAAAGCCTACGTTTCGATGCCGGATTACGAGGAATCGGAAGATCCCGAGGCAAAAATCGCCTCCAAGTGCTCGCGTTCGGTGATGACCAAGCTGCACGGCGAGATTAATCGCGCCATCAACCTCTATAAAGGACAGCAGTCCGGTAGCGCGCCCGAACGCATCCTCTTAACCGGTGGTTCGTCTTTGCTGCCCCAACTCGACGAGTTTCTCTCAGGCAAGCTTGGGGTTGAGGTGGAGCACTTGCACACCTTCGCGGAAATCGAGATTGGCAATGGGCTCGACGAGGATGATGTCGTCGGAGACGCCGTTCATCTTGGCGAAGTCATTGGACTTGCCCTCCGCCAGACCGGAAAAACGCCGGTCAACATCAACTTGATGCCGCAGGAACTGATCGAGACCCGCGAAGGCAAGAAACGCCAGGGCTGGTTCATTGGCGCACTCGCGCTTCTGCTCGCGGCCCTCGCGCTGTGGACCCTGTTCAGCAAAGTCGCCGGCGACAAACGAACTGGTTTTGCAAAAACACTCGATGGCGAAGTGAACCAGCGCAACGTCTACAACAAGTCGATCAAAGCCAAACTCGCCGAACTTGAGGAAATCAATAAACGGATCGAGGCGATCACGCCGGCCAACGATCGGCGTGACCTGTGGGTCCGGCTGCTTGCTGGCGTCTCCAGCGAGGTGCCCAAAACCAAAGGGGCCTGGCTCCACGAGATCAGCCCGATCACCGGGCCGATGCCGGAGAAGGTTGTAGAGACTGAGGGCGAACCGGCAGCCGCTGCGGCACCGACTGGACTACCTGGGTTCCCCGGAGGCTTTCCTGGTGCAAACATGGGGGGGCCACAGGGCGTATTGAAGGTCCGCGTGACCGGACTCGCCTATACTGACATCGTGCAGGAGACCCGCGACTTGAGTACCCTAATCGGCAACTTGGTCAAAGCCAAGGATCCCAAGACTGGGGTTCTGCTGTTCGAGCCGAAGCCGGAAAATGCCCGTTCTCCCAATCCCCCGCGTGACTCGGCCACGCGCAGTTTCGCTGTCGACTTGGTTCTGGCCAATCCCATTCCGATCGAGACCGCACCTCTCGTGCCGACCAACTAATTTCAACCGTATTGACCCATGAGCATCGGACAAAACAAAACATTGATGATCGGAGGCGGCTTGCTGTTTCTCCTGATGTTGGCCTGCGGCTACTTCTTGTGGACCTTCCACGGCCAAAACAAGTCGGCTACGTCCGATTTGGAGACCAAGAAAACCACGCTGCAAGGACTCGTTGGCGAAGAGGAGATCCCACCAAAGGATGGCAAAGAGGGCAAACCGCCCACGCCCTCGCCGACCGCGGACAATGTCACCGAACTCGACCGCCAGATCGAACAAGCCAACGCCTACTACACCAACTATGTGGATCGCTTGTTTAGTGATTTGCCGGCTCAGCGCAAAGCCGAACCCAGCGATTTCCAATTGGAGATCGAGACCACGGTGAATGGCGCTCGTGCGTTTGCTCGGGAGAATGAAGTCGAACTCGGCGTGGCCGAAGCCGCCGCCGCAGACGTGTTCGGCGGGTTTCAGGGCGCCGTGCCGCTCCAGCCCGCTGCTGGTGCCGCCGAGAACGAGGAAATCTTCTTTATGGATTTCGAAAAGTACACCAAAGACGGCGAACGCCCGGAACGCAACCACATCCCGCGCCTGTCCCGCCAGTTGGAAATTCTTGACGACCTCACCCGAATGCTGGTCGAAAACGGGGCTGACCGGATCGTCGCGGTGGAACGCGACAAGTTCGATCTGGCGGCCCAAGAGGCCAACGCACAGGGCATGCTGAATATCAATCCGTTCAACTTGGGTGCGGCGCAACCCGAGGAGGAAGAAGAAGAGATCGCCTACACCAACGAAGTCTTCAAACTCCGCTTCCAAACCGATGAGGCGAGCGCGTTCAAGGTGCTGGGCGCGATCAACCAACTTCCTTATCCCGCCTCGGTGAGTCAGGTACACCTCAAGAATCAGCACCAAACGATGGTGCCGTTCGTCGAGCCTCAAGCGGGGCCTGGGTCTGCGGTCCCGGGTGCTGGCATCCCCGGTTTAGACGGTGTCATTCCCGGTGCCGCCGCGAAAAAAGATATGGCAGACCTGATTCTCAGCGCTGGACGCGAAACGATTGAGGTGTACGTCGAGATCTACATTGCGACACCCCCTGAGCCTGAGCTTTGATTTAGGAGACCATCATGGACGCCATTAAAAACAACTACGAGAAACTCCTCTTCCTGCTCGCCTTCCTGATTCTGGCGTGGTCGGGCTATTCAGTATTTTCCAAGATGTCGTCGGTCAAGCAGCCGACCATCAATCCTGCGGGCAAAGTCGGTCCGCTCGCGCTTGACGCCGCCAGACTCAACTCGAAGATGAAGGCGCTCACCGATCGGTGGGAGGTTCCCGAAGAAGAGGCTCCTTGGATTACCAGCGAGCCGCGCTTCGAATGCGACAACTGTGGTAAACCCACCCCCTATGTTGAAGGCGCCGAAAACATCAAATGCGTGTTTTGCGGCACCGCCGTGAACCCGGACATGCCGGACCGCGACAACGACTCGATGCCGAACGAATACGAAGTGGAACACGGCCTCGATCCGAACGATCCGGCCGACGCGATCCTCGACAAAGACGGCGACTATTTTTGGAACGTCGGCGAGTACCAAGGTGGTACCAGTCCCAGCGACGCCACGGATCACCCGCCCTACGCACCCTTCCTTTATACGACCAATATGGTCAACCAGCGCGTGCGCATGGGCCTGCGTTCGAAGAGCCGTATCGGTGAGAACAAATATTTCTTTAACCTGGTCCTGCCCAGTGGTAAGACCCAGCCCGCAGGTAAGATCGGGCAAACCTACGAAGGTTTCAAATTGCTTGCCTTTGAAGAGAAAGAGGAACTGATCGAAAAGCTCGACAACAAGGGCAAGAAGCTCACGCCGAAAAAAGTCGATGTCAGTGAACTCACCGTCGAGAAGGTGGCCAACGGTCGGTCCTTTACCTTGGTTCTCGGTAAACCTACCATCATCAACGATGTGTCGGCCGAGGTTCGGAGCGCGCTCGATCCCGAGTTCAAAGCACCGATTGACGAATGGAAAAACAAGACCTTCGCGTTCAAAGGCGAACGCTACGAACTGCAAAAACTCATGCCCAACCAAGCCGAACTCAAGCAGCTCGACCGCGAGGATGCACTCGCCATCATCGGCACCTATCCGCAACAGACCGACCCCAATCAGATCGAGCCGCAGTTCGGCAACCCCGGATTCCAAGGCGAAGGAGGTTTTGGTCCCGATGGCGTCCCTGCAGAAGGTTACAACAACTTCCCCCCTGGGTATTTCGAACCCGGCGGCCCCGGTTTCCGCGGTCGAAACCCCGGAGGCCAAGGCTTTGCCCCCGGTGTCAACCCCAATTTCAACGATCCCAACTACGTTCCGCCTGCGCCGATCCGTCGCACGCCAAAAACGTCCCCGCCGCGCACATTCGCCCCTTCTCCCGCACAGGAATTGGAAGGTGATATGCGCGAATTCAACCGACTTAAGCGGTCGGGCATGAAACCCTGAGGCAATGTTGCCAATTTCTTCATCGACAAAGATTTACTTATGATGTTAACGACCCCCCTGCGAATTTTGGATGCTTCTGGAGAGGTGATTTAAATGCGACGTATTATGCTCTCATTACGTGTACTTGGTTTTGGTATTGCTCTTGGCTTAACACTCGGCGTTTCAACGTCGGCGTACGCCCAAGATGATTCCCTTGACGACCTATTGAATGATCTGAGTGGAAGCCCAGAAGTGCCGGTGGCCCCGGCAGCTCTCGGTGATTCCCTCGACGATCTTCTGTCTGGCGTTGGTGCGGATCCCGTCCCCCCCCCGACTCCGCCTTCGGCCCCAAGCCCGAACCCGCTCGACGACCTTCTTGGCACCCTTGATGAGCCCGTCGTTGATCCAGCCCCAGCGGAGCCCATCCCGGCCCCTGTCGACCCGACTCCGATGCCCATCGAACCGATTCCGGCTCCGATTGAACCGATTCCGGCTCAAATTGAACCGATTCCGGCCCCCATTGAACCGATTCCGGCCCCCGTCGATCCCAGCCCCTTTGATGGTGGCGGCACGATTGACCCAAGTCTGCCGATCGCCCCGACTATCCCGACTATCCCGACTGTGCCGGCTGACTCCGGCACGGAAAACTTCTTTCCCGGAAATGCAGGTGGCGGATCACCCGACCTGCCGATGGCGGAAACGTTCCCGGTTGACTCCCCCTCGATTAATCCAGCGCCTGCCTTCCCGGCCGAGCCTGCGTTGCCCATGGCACAGACCTTCCCCGTCCCGGATGACCCGGTTGTCGTTCCGGCCCCCGTGTTCTCCCCCGAACCTACGCCGGCCCCCGAACTTACGCCAGAACCCGCGTTCCCGCCGGTTGATCCCGGCTTCGATGCCGGATTCCCCGAAGTTCCCTCAGCCGAGCCCGAATCGATTGATGATCTGTTAGGCGAAGACATGGGCTTGGGTGATCCAGACTTGGGCGATCCTGGCTTTGGTGAACCTGACCCAAGCGCTGGCGCGCCAAATCTTGAGGACATGTTTCCTGACGAAGCTGGTGAAGGTGAAGCCGAGGCTGCAGTGACCGTTGGTCAGGAAACGGTGGATGAGGGACCTGTTTCCCAAGCCGATCAAATCGAACGCGATCGCCTGCGTGAGATTCTCGAACGCCGTGAGAAATTCGAACAGGCGAAGAAGGACTACAAGTTCGCGATCGAACTCTACGGAAACAACAACTACGACCGCGCCATCCAGTATTATCAAACCGTGATCGAATCGATCCCCGATGTCGAACAAGCCGAGTTCTACAAGAAGAATGCCCGCCAAGGGATTGCTGACTGTTATCTCGAACAAGCCAAAGACCTGTTCAACAACCGCGAGCAAGAAGTGGATGTCGGTGAAGATATCGACAAACTCATCGGCAACGCCCTCGCCGCAGTAAAAGACCACCCTGGTTCACTTCAGCTGCAAAAAGCTTCCGACGAATGGATGCGCCGGGTTGAAGGCGAAAACTTGGTCGAGAAAAAATACTTCAACGTCCGTGGCAAGCGTGTCGACGAGCTCATCAACAAGGGCAAAGAACTCTACCGCAACCGCGATTACGACAACGCCGAAGTGATCTTCGAAAACATCCTGTTCTACGATCGCTACAACAAAGACGCCCTCGTCTTCCTCGAGAAGATCGGTGAACGCCGCTACGAAATGTGGTCGCTTCGCCGCCGCGCCGAGTACAATGACAAGATGGCCGAAGTGCGCGAGTCTTGGCTCAAGCCAGATGGCGCGGGTGGACGGATCGTCGTGCCCCCGACCGAGCCGGTGCAAACCGAAGAGGACGAAGAGGAAAGCGACAAGGTGCTCGACACCATGGATCGGATCATCATTCCCGAACTCAACTTTAAAGACGCCACCATTTACGACGTGGTCAGTTTCTTGGTGGAAACTACCCGCGAACGCGACACGGTAAAAGATTCGGATGGCGTTGGTGTCGGTGTCGATATCATTGTCGACCTCAACACCGCCGGTTCCGTCCAACCTCAGGCGGCCCCGGCGGCCCCGGCCGACAACTTCTTCGGCGACGGTGGAGATGGCTTTGGCGGTGCAGGCGCTCCCCCGGCGGACAATTTCTTCGGTGGCGCTGACGATGGTGGATTCGCCGACACGAGCAGCAGTGGGGCTGCGGCCAACGTGCCCAAAGTCTCAATCACCTTGCGCCGGGTCTCCTTGCGCGATGCGCTCGACTTCATTTCAGATATCACCGGACTCAAATATATCGTGAAGAACGGCGTCGTTGTTCTTCGTCCGAAAAATGCCGTTGATGAAGTGGTGACCCGCTTCTATCCGGTCGATCCCCAAGTCTTCGCCGAGACCATCAGCCCGGCTGGTGGCGGTGGTGGCGGCGACCCCTTCGGTGGTGGCGGCGCAGATCCGTTTGGCGGCGGTGCCGATCCCTTTGGCGGCGGTGCTCCTGCTGGCGGCGCGGCTGGCGGTGACCCCTTCGGTCAAGACGTCGGTACGTTCTTCGGTCGACTCGGTGTCCCGACCCCTCCCGGCACATCCATTGTGTACCAGCCACGTCTCGGCCAGATCGTGGTCGTCAACTCGGTTGAGAACCATGAGATTTTCGAGAAGATCCTCAAGCAGATCAACAAGCCGCCAGTCCAAGTGGAAATTGAATCCCGCTTCGTCGAAGTGCTGCAAAACGACCTCGAAGAGCTTGGTATCGAGTGGAAAATGACCGACCCCTACGAGATCGCCATCCAAGACGGTGTTGGACCGCTCAGTTCGCGTCCGCGGGTTCAAGTGGATCAAAACGACCTTGGCTTCACCCGCGCCCTGCGCTTCTTCAACTTCGACGGCACCTCGGGTGCGTTCCAGCCAAATAGCGCGGCGACGCGTGCCGATGGCAACGTCGATGTCGGCAATGTGCTCAGCCTCAGCTCAGTACTCACCAACCCCGAACTGCAGATGGTGCTCCACGCGATCAACCAGAAGGGTAGTATGGACCTGCTTTCGGCTCCGCGTATCACGACGCTCTCCGGCGTCAACGCACAGATCGAAGTGGTTCGCGAAATCATCTACCCGACCGAGTTCGAGATTGAACAGTCGCAGTTCAACCAAGGCGGTGGCGGCGTTGCCGGCGGTGTCCAAGGTCCGGTTACGCCTCCGGCCGTGACTCCCGGTGCGTTCGAAACGCGCGAAACGGGTGTGATCCTCAACGTCACCCCGACGGTCGCCCCCGACAACTACACCATCAACCTCGCCCTCATCCCCGAGATCGCCGAACTCGTTGACTGGATCCAGTACGGTTCGACCGTCGGTCTCCCCGACGGCAGCTCCTTCGTCTTCAATATTCCGCAACCGATCTTCGCCAGCCGCAACGTCACCACCTCGATGGTGGTGTGGGACGGACACAGCGTGGTGATGGGCGGTCTGATCCGCGAAGACCTCGTCGCCTTTGACGACCGCATCCCGCTGCTCGGTGATATTCCCGGCATCGGACGCTTGTTCCGCAGTGAAGGCCAGCGCAGCGAAAAACGGAATCTGCTGATTTTCGTTTCCGCCCGACTCGTCGATCCTTCCGGCAAGCCGATCAACCCGGTCAAGAACTCCAACATCCGCTACAAGAATCTCTCCGATGTCGATCCTTTCGAGGATGTCGGACGTGGGGATATGAAAGCAGATGATCCAGACGACACACGGGTGATTCCCTGATATGGATCAGATCCACGAGAGCGGCCTGCGGGCCGCTTTTTTGTTTTCATGAAACGAAGGACGACCTTGAAAATCCTGCTCGGCACCGTGCTCGTGTGGCTCGCGGCCAATGTCGGTTATGTGCTGCGCAACTGGCACCGGATGAAGCGCTGGGAGAAAGACGCCGAACGAAATGAGGCCGGTCGGCTGGCCGGCAGCAACTCCTTCGCGTCGAAGCAATCCGGTTCGATCGCCATCTTGCTGGTGCATGGCTACGCCAACTCTCCTGATGTATGGCGTCACATGCGTTCGGACTTTGATGCCGTTGGCATGTCCTACCTAGCGGTGCAATTACCCGGGTTCATGGTCGCGGCGGGTGACGCAGCCGGGACGAGCGAGGAAGAATGGTACCGTGCCGTGGAAGACGCCTTCAAGGGGTTGAAAGCGGACCATGACCATGTGTGGGTGATGGCGCATTCTCTTGGCTGCGGCATCACGGTGTCGTTGCTCAACCAGAATCGAATTTCGCCCGCCGGCCTGGTGTTGTTCGCGCCTTTGCTCCGCGTGTCATCGGCGCGGAGTCCGTTACTGCCCGTGGAGTTCTGGCACCACGTCGGCAAAGGGTTGTTGTTCGCGCCGCAGATCATGGAAAACGTATTCCCGCCGGACGTGAGTGATCCAGCGGTCGCCGAAAAAATGGTGCAAGACCGGTTCATCCATCGCGATGTTCACGACAGCCTGTTTGCCGTGACCAGCAGTCTCCCCGAGAACGGGGCGTTCATTGACTGCCCAATGCTGGTCTTTGTCGCGCCCAACGAGAAGGTGGTGGATGGGGACATGATTGGCACCTACTGCGACACCGCTTCTGGGCCAGTTCGCCGGGTGGATGATGACACGGCGGGGCATTTGATCCTCGTTGATCGGCTCTGGCGAACCCACCTCGAAACCGCGATTGATTTTATGCAAAAAAACACCGAAGCTAAATCGTGAGTAAACAGGAGTCAAAACACGACCTAGGCCGCGATTTCTCCTGGCTCAACGTAACCCAGTTTTTCGGGGCGTTGAACGACAACTTTTTCAAGCAAGTGTTAATCCTTGCGCTGATGCAAACCGGGCTGAGCACCGCCATTCTCGCAGGCACAGAAGTGACCGATGACCTGCTCAGTAAGATTCTCAGTGATGCGATTTCGACCTCGGGCATTGTGTTTGCCATTCCTTTTCTGCTGTTTCTGCCGGCCTCCGGGGTGATCGCTGACAAGTTTAGCAAAACCACGATCATACGTTTCGCCAAGATCCTTGAAGTGGTGACCATGACCATCGGTTTCGGCGCGTTGCTGTGCCTGCCGTTCGCGCCGCAGGTCACTCAGATCGGTCTATTTGTCACCTTGTTTCTGATGTGTACGCAGAGCACATTTTTCTCGCCGGCAAAATACGGGGTGTTGCCCGAGATGGTTGGCAATCGCCATTTGGGGCGCGCCAATGCCTACATCCAAGCGTTCACGTATCTCGCGATCATCATTGGCATTGTGCTCGCATCCGAGGTGTCGCGGATCGCCCGTGGTACGGGTACCGAGGGTTCAAACCTGCAGTTCCCTGTACTTGGTGCCACCTGCTTGATGTTCGCATTCTTGGGGTTGATTGCCAGTCGCTTCACCGGCAACCAACCACCGGCCGGAACCAGCGAGAAGATCTCGCCGATCTTCTTCATGGATATTTGGAACACCTTGAAAAGCATTCGCCACGACAAATACCTGACCGGCGCGGTCTACGCCTCGGCCTTCTTCCTGATGGTGGCCGCGTTTTTGCAGGGCTACATTATCGTCTATGGCCAAACCGCTTTGTTCCCGCCAGGCGATTCGATGTCCGCCAGCGCGTCGATCGAAAAAAGCTTGAAGGTGTTCCTGTTGGCGGCACTCGGCATCGGCATCGGTTCGCTGATTGCCGGCAAACTATCGCGCCACACCATCGAGTTCGGCGTGGTGCCGGTTGGTGCGGCGATGATCACCTTGGGCTGCTTGCTTCTGGCTGCGTTCAAGCCGGGTGTGATTCTTGCCTGTATCGCCATGCTGATCGCCGGCATCGGGGCGGGCTTGTTCAACGTGCCAATTCAGGCCTTCATTCAACAACGTAGCCCGAGGGACCGCCTAGGCCAGGTCGTTGCGGCCTCGGCTTGGGTCGGATGGATCGGGGTGATTCTAGCCTACGTTATCATTGGTTTGTTCGGTGCGGTCGGCCTGCCGGTCCGTTGGGGGTTCTTCATTATCGGTTTGCTCACGCTGGTCCTGTCGATTGGCGCGTTCTGGTGGCTGCCCGATTTCTTCTTCCGTTTCTTCACCCTCGTGGTCACGCGCACCATTTACAAGGTTCGCTGTATCGGACTCGAAAACGTGCCGACCGACGGGCCGGCCTTGCTGGTCTGCAACCATGTTTCATGGATCGACCCGATGGTGGTCGTCTCGACGCAACAGCGGCGCGTGCGCTTTTTGATGTCCAAGATCATGCTCGAAAAGATCTGGTGGATGAAACTTCTTGGCAAACTGATGAACGTGATTCCGGTCGACAAGGCCGATAGCCGTGCCGGGATTCTGGAATCTATCCGGGTGGCGCGTAAGGCGCTCGACGAGGGCTACGTGGTGTGCATTTTTGCCGAGGGTCACATCTCGCGGAACGGTGCGATGTACTCGTTCAAGTCAGGACTCGAACGCATCCTCAAAGACAGTGATATCCCGGTCATTCCCTGCTACCTCGGCGGTGCCTACGGCAGCATCACTAGTTACGCCTACGGCAGTATGTTCTCGCGCCGCCCCCGCGAACTGCCGTATCCCGTGAGTTTGATTTACGGACAACCGATGCCGCCCGATTCCAGCGCCTGGGAAGTCCGGCAAAAAGTGATGGAGCTTTCGGTCGACTACTACGACGATAAAAAGTCGCGTCGCAAACCGATTACCCACAGCTTCATCCGTTGCGCGCGCCGCAACGCCAAACGGTTTGCGATGACCGACACTGTGACGCGTCGCAAACTGACGTATCGTGAGGTGCTGGCCGGAACGATCGCGCTCTCACCGGTTCTCGAACCCGTAATCGGCGACCGCCAGAATATCGGTGTCTTGCTCCCGCCGAGTATTGGTGGGGCGCTGGCCAACATTTCCCTGACCTTCCTCCGACGGGTGGCGGTAAACCTCAACCCGACTTCCGGCGTCGAGTCCTTTGCTTCGGCCATCGCCCAATGTGAGATGGACACCATGATCACCACGCGGAAGTTGGTGGAGAAATTTCCCGATCTGCCGCTCACCCCGAACGTGGTGATGATCGAAGATCTCATGCGAGGACTCAGCAAGGGCGACAAAATCCGCGCCGGTCTGAAAGCCATGTTTATGCCGGCGAGTCTGCTCGCGCCGACCACGGGCTTTGAAGCCGACGAACTGTTGACGGTGATTTTCTCGTCGGGCTCCACCGGCGAACCCAAAGGTGTGATGCTTTCTCATCACAACATTCTCAGCAACATCGAGGCGCTGAGCGACCTGTTGATGCCCGGCGAACAGGACTGCATCGTCTCGGCGCTGCCGTTTTTCCATTCGTTCGGCTATACCGTCGGGGTCTGGTTTCCGATGTTGGCCGGCTTCCCGGCGGTCCATCACATCAGTCCCTTGGAAACATCGAAGATCGCGAAACTGATCAACGAATACAACGCGACCATCTACGTCGCGACGCCCACCTTCCTGCAGAGTTTCCTCAAACGCGCCGAACCCGAGCAGCTTGATTCACTGGTCTACTGTTTGGTCGGCGCGGAAAAACTGAAGCGGAAGTTGGCCGACGACTTCAAGGAAAAGTTTGGTGTGACCCCGCTGGAAGGGTATGGCGCGACCGAGTGCAGCCCGGTGGTGACCGTGAACCTACCGAATGTGAAACTCGACGGCGTGAAACAAACCGGTCACAAGCCGGCCTCCGTCGGCCAACCCATTCCAGGGGTTGCAGTTCGGATCGTCGACCCTGAAACCCACGAGGAGCTTCCCTGTGGCGAGTCGGGTCTGGTTTTAGTGAAAGGACCGAACGTCATGCTCGGCTATCTCGACAAGCCCCAACTCACCGCCAAGGTGTTGAAGCGCGGCTGGTATGACACCGGCGACATGGCCAAGTTCGACAAGGACGGATTTCTCACCATCACCGACCGGCTCTCGCGCTTCAGCAAGATCGCCGGCGAAATGGTACCGCACATCGGCGTCGAGGAACGCATGCAGGAACTGCTCGGCATGAGCGAGACCGTGCTGACCGTCACGAGCGTTCCGGACGAGCGCAAAGGCGAGAAGCTGGTGGTGTTGTACACGCCCGAGGCCGGCGATCCGGAGACATTGCAGGCGATGGTGAAGTCCTGCGATTTGCCGAACCTGTGGAAACCGGCCAAAGCCAATTACATCCCGGTGGATGAGATTCCGGTGCTGGGTTCGGGCAAGCTGGATCTCAAGGCAATCAAGAAGTTCGCGCTGGATGCCAAAGAGCCCTGAATTTTGCCATGGGCTCGCGTCCGAATTCTGCTAAGTCTCCGCCATGAAGATCGACACACACCATCACCTCTGGGAATTTCAAACCGACGACTACGCGTGGATGCTCAACGAGGGCCTCGACCCCCTGCGCCACAATTTTCTGCCGCCCGAACTCAAAGGGGTTCTCGATGAAGCCGGCGTCGATGGCGCGGTGGTGGTTCAAGTACGTCAGGAGGATAAGGAAAACGAGTGGATGCTCGAACTCGCCGAAGCGCACGCGTTCATGCTTGGCGTGGTGGGCTGGGTGCCGCTGACTGACGAAAAGGCAGCGGCGGAGCTGCTCGAAAAATATGCCGACCGCGAAAAATTTCTCGGGGTTCGGCACATCGTGCAGGAGGAGCCGGACGACAACTACATCCTGCGCGAGGACTTCAACCGCGGCATCACCGCGATGAAAAAGCACGAGTTGGTCTACGACATTTTGATTTTCGAAAAGCATCTCAAGCAGACGATTGCGTTCGTCGACAAGCACCCCGACCAGTTCTTCGTGCTCGATCATATTGCGAAACCGCGGATCAAAGACGACGCGAGGGAGCCGTGGGCGACGCTGCTGCACGAGTTGGCCAAACGCGAAAATCTTGTCTGCAAACTCTCTGGCGTTTCGACTGAGGCCGACCACAAAAACTGGACCGAACAACAGCTTCAGCCCTACATGGAAACCGCGCTGGACGCCTTTGGCGCCGACCGCCTCATGTTCGGTTCGGACTGGCCGGTGAGCTTGCTCGCGACGAACTACAAAGAATGGCACGACATCGTTGAACGCTTCGTCAACGCCCAGCTAAGCGACGACGAACGCACCAAGTTCTGGCACACCAACGCGGTGGAGGCCTACGGCTTGATGGTCTAGGCCTGGGGGCAGAGGCCTCGGAGTACACTTGTTCGGTAGCCGGTTTCTACCACGCCGCGTACTCATAAAAACCAGTTTTGGTCGCGCGATCATAAAGAATGGTTTCACCGCCTCCATGGTCAGCGATGTTCTCGTAGAAGAGACCGGATGATGCATCGGCTGTCATCCTCAGTTGCCAAGGGGGATTGCTTGGATTGCCGAAACCGCCAACAAGGTAGGTCTTGCGTTCGGTCATCTCAGCAAAGGGTATCGCCGGAAAGACAGCGCGGAAGTCCGCCTCGGACGATTCGAACACGGCGATTCGATCATGCCAATGATCCCAATACCGGACCGATGTGGCATGCGCCGGCAATGACAGAAAAGCGACGTCCAATGGGCGTGCGCTAGCTGATGTTGTCGGAGGTGGTTTCCCGCTTCGTCCAACAAGAAGAAGAACGCGCCGATGGCGCATAGCAGAATGACCGCGATCAAAAACGTTATTTTCTGCGTCTTCTGCGTCATTTGTTTTCCGAAGGTACTCGGGCCTTAGCGCGACTCTTTCCCTCCTCAACGTCATCGCCAATCCCGTTCGGATTCGTTTGGCCGAAACTCAAGGAGACAAAGAACATCAAGCAATAGAGCACAGATGATGGGTCCATGCATAGATCGCTACATTTTCCCCTCTGAATTGGCAATATGCTAACTGAATCACGCCTCGGTCTGGCTCAGAAATAATGACGGCCTAATGGCGTATTTTTAATTGTTCGACAAATGTCGATTTCAACATCGACAATCGTCGAACATAACTGGTAGGTCCAACCCATGAAGACACCCTCGAACTTAACCGATGCTGAATGGGATGTAATACACGTCCTGTGGAACGAAGACGAACCCTGTACGGCGGGGCGGGTGCAGGAGGCCCTCGCTAGTTCGCGGGGCTGGGCGTATTCCACCGTGAAGACCACGCTCGACCGCATGGTGGCGAAGCACTTGTTGACCGTCACCCAAGAGGGCAAGCGGCATTTATTCTCGCCGGCGGTGTCCGCGTCCACGACCCGGTTCTCCGAACTGAAACACTTTCTGGGGCAGGCTTTCGGCGGTGCGTTCTCGCCGGCCTTGCAATTGTTAATCGAGGAAGAGGGGCTGAGTCCGGGCGAATTAGCCACCTTGCAGCGCATGATTGAGGAGGCGTCCAATGATTGATTTTTCCTTTGCCTCGCTGTCCTTGTCCGGCTTGGGCAACCTGCTCGTCGTTCGTTCGCTGCTCGGACTCGGTGTGCTGGCGGCGGTGCTCCTCGTCGATCGCGGCTTGCGTGGGCGTCTCCCGCCGAACGCACGCTTTGTTTTGTTTTTTGGAGTGTTGCTGTCCTTTGTCGCTCCGCCGTTGTGGAACGTCGTTCTGCCTGAATCCACGCCACAGGTCCTCACGTTCGTTGGCGTCAGTTCAGCGGAAGCTTTGCCGACCGCCGCGACTTCGGGCGCGTTGCCCGTGACGCAGGTGGAATCTGGTGAGGGTTTCGAGGCCGTTGGCTCGTTCGGCGCTGCCTCCGTCATTCAGGTTCTCGCATGGGTGTACGCGGTGGGTGTTTGTCTCGCCTTTGGGCTGCTGTTCCGCCGACTTCTGAAGACGCGTCGCCTTGTTCGCAACGCCGAACCTGGTCCGTCTACCGGCGTCTATTGGGCGGATGTCGACGGACCCTGCGTGGTCGGCTTGGCAACGCCATGCATTTTGCTGCCGCGTTGTTTCGCAGCGCTGCACGAGTCGAAAATGGCGATGGTGCTGCGTCACGAACGCCAGCATATCCGGAGAGGCGATCTGTGGACGCGGCTCGTCCAGAACCTGATCCAAGTGGTGTTCTGGTTCCATCCCGGTGTGTGGTGGCTCAACCGTCGGATCGACGACCTCCGCGAAATGGCAGTGGACGCCGCCTTGCTCCGGTCGGGATTGGTCCGGCGACGTGACTATTGCGAATTGCTGATAGAACTCTCATCCAACGTCACGCCTTCTGCAAAAGGCGCTGCGCCGCGATGGGCGCTCGCGATGGCGGGGAGTCCGCGTATGACGCAGCGGATCACCGCCTGCCTGCAACCCGTCCACCGCGGTCGTCGGCGTTGGATGGTGGTTTGCCTGCTGCCGCTGGGTGCATTTCTTCTGCCGGGTGGGTGTACCTCTACGCCCAAAACAACCGCTTCTCCGGTCGTCTCATTTTCAACGCCGAAGTCCGGCTTGACTCCACACGAACTAAGCCCGCCGCCGTTAATTCCCGAGGGGGGCGTGGACCCGATCGCTGAGGCGAACGCGCGCGATGCGAAAACCCAGATTCAACTTCAATCTTGGTTCGTCGAACTACCGTCTGCCGAACTCAGCCGGTTCGGTGATCTCGACGAGGCCACGTACAAAAAATTACGGGACTTGGGCGGGGTGGACCTGCTTTCAGCCCCCACCGTCACCACGCTTCCCGGCATGAAAGCAATGATCGAGATTGGCCGTGAGATGCTTCTATCCGAGGCCGCTACCGAACCCGATTTCACCGGCGTCCGATTGGAAGTGCTCCCCTCGCTCGCTGCCGGTCTTTCCGCAACGACGCCGTTCGAGGTGGCGCGCCGGCAACCGATCACCCTTCAGACTCAAGCGCTCGTTTCCGAACTGGCAACAAGGGCGGAACTTCAAGCCAAAGGCCGAGCCGAAGACGAAACCGCCGTGGCCTATCGCGCCGTGGCGAAGACGCTTTCTCTGGCCGATGGCGAGTTCGCAGAGATCGGACGCATCCGCAAGATGCACACGACGCAGGTGGAAGACCGCGCCCCCTTGTTGGGCGATATCCCGCTGTTAGGCCGGGCGTTCCGCCACTCCAGCATCGAGCACGAAGAGCGGACGATTGTGATTCTGATCAAGCCCACGCTGAAGCCCGTCAAGTGAAGCTCCGGGGGTGCCTGAACCTGGGCAGGTCATAAGGTCGGGCATGAGTAATTCTGCTACGACGGTTCGCTTTGGTTTGGTTGGCTTTGGCGCGTGGGGGCAGTTTCACGCGAAGTGTATTGCCGGCGCCGATGGCGCCGAACTCGCGGCGATCGCGGTGCGTTCGGCGGAGAGTCAGGTCAAGGCAAAAGCTGCTTATCCGAACGCGAACGCGGTCGTGGTCGGCGACTATTAGGAACTGTTTGCGCTCGAACTCGATATCGTCGACGTCGTCCTGCCGTCGCACATCCATTTCGAAGTCGTCAGCGCGGTGCTCGACGCGGGCAAGCACTTGCTGCTGGAGAAGCCGATCTGTCTGAATATCGCCGACTAACTCCAAGATCACATGGCGATGCTGGTCGCGGCGGTTCGGGATAGCGGACCGCTCACCTCGACCGGCGTCGACGGGATGTGGTCGATGGCGATGTGTTTGGCGGCCGAGGAGTCGATCAAGTCGGGCGTGTCCGAAGCGATTAAGATCTGAGTTCGGTATAATCCTATGGCAAGATTCTGCCATAGTATGGCAAGGTACTGCCACATTATGGCAAGGGTTTGCCATACTGATTCTTTTGAACATGAACCCCGATTTTTTGGAGGGCGAGGGGCCGCCCGAGCCGATTGGGCTTCGTGTGAAAACGACGACGTTTTTTGTTCATCGCAAAGGTAGCGCCGTCTTCTAGGAGTTGTCGAAACGCGGGCTTCTAGGGGGGGGAGAAAAGCCTCAAAGCGGGCGAGATCCCGCAGGGCGGGATAGCCCGGGGTCAGCGAATCTCGCTTTGGCGGGATGAGCGCAGCCCCGGGTTGAGGGGGGGGTGAGGTTCCCCAACGGGGGACGACAATAGGATTGGTTTTCTGTTCGAGCTTTTGTCGCACCCCCTTGGGGCGCCTCGGTCAACTCTGGACAATCCCCGGGGTTTCGTTCGTCCCTCACTCCACCCGCGGGCTACGTTGTCTCGCCCCGTTGGGGCTTGGCAACAGCCAGCCACCGCGGTTGATCAGTTGTTCAACCGAAGTCCGACAGACTCCTAGCCCGCAGTCATAACGCCCGCGTTCCGGCACCCGCTTGGAAGCGTGCGCTACCGGCCGTCTTA
>ENA-ORXR01000800-ORXR01000800.1-marine-metagenome-genome-assembly--contig:-NODE-800-length-38060-cov-10.411895_pt1 | contig 38060 bp, 24 predicted proteins | sample MGYA00237866_ERZ511479 | MGnify/ENA metagenome assembly ERZ511479
CAGTCCCAAGAAGCCGCAGGGAGCGCACGATAAACCACCAGTCTCCATGCAACTGCAATCGATCCAGGAAGCGTCACGTACACGGCCGGAATGCGTCCGGGCGAGTGCTTCTCCGTGCACTACGTAACGCTCCGTTGACCGGACACGCTCGTCGCTCAGAAACAACTGCAATCTGGCTGTCACAGAGGTCTACGTTTCATGTCTAGGACGCAGTTCTTGTCTATACTGACGGCTGGTCACTATACTCCGTGACCACATCAGATCTCTTTTCTCTCGCCGTCAGTCGTGTCAGCATGTCATTGTTTCGCTTTTTTCCGGTTGCATCGAGCACTTGTAGGGCGCCAGATGCCAACCCCAAGAACGTATTTACTTGACTCGCAGTTGCGCTGACCATTCTCGATGCGCGGACGCCGTACAACCAGCTACGGGGTCGTGTACAGTATGGCGAGCATTCGCTAGCGAGAGATTGACTGACTCCGAGGCGAAAGGATGTGTCCGAGCGTGCCCGGTTCAGGCACGGCTGCCGTCGTAGCGAAAGTTGGGCAGGGCGCCGATGGGAGCCGTTGGTACGGTCCGGGTCCAGTGGTCACCATTTGAGCGTGAGCTGGGTACCAACGTGAGTAGAGCTTCTGCCACAGCAGTTTAAAAAAACGCGAAAATGATGATACCGACATACCAACTGGAACTCTGTGAATCGGTATTTCCGATCGGGAAACGGTATCCAGAATCAAAAAACCCGGTAAATGCGAACCTTGTTAGCACAGCCACTCCGTTGGGGGTGACGGCCGTGCCATCCCTCTTCGTGATTCTTGGTTATGCACTACACGGGAAACAACGATGACGTGCTTCATGGTCGACAGCCGAGTACGCGGCTCGTGTCCACTCCAGCACTGCCGGCAATCAGTTCTCATTGAAAACGAAGACGTGGTGATGAAGGAGACCTTTATTATTGTAGCCCATCTGGATGATGGGGGGTGCCGTGGCCTGAACAAGTGCAGTTTATTTCTCAGAAACACTGGCGACGCTGACAAGCCAGTTTTGTTAGGTCGACGGCCAATCTCTGCACTAGGCGAGGTTCCCTGCGCAAATGGCCTAACAAAACACCAGGGCCGACAACGAGAAAGGAGGGGGGTCGCAGTGCAAAACGTTACGAGCGCGACCATGCTCCGTAAAAAGTCAGAATTGACCCTCGGCAGCGACGACTTTCTGTTTCTGGTGCTGGCTCTGAGCGAATACACACTGGATGTACGGATTCAAAAAAAGCGGAAAGACACCAGTCAGGCGTGGATGAGGGGAAGAGATGGCTGAGGGTCTTGAATCGCAGCTAGATGGGCTGTGGAAGGTGTCGTGTTAAGTGTCAGTGCCGGCGTAGCGATTGTCTGCATCGTGTCGCGAGAGAAACAAACGTAGATGTTAAGGACCTTGTGGACGATCGCGCAGGGAGGGGGGTGAGTCTACTTGAAGGTCTTCGCTCAGCAATATTCATAATCGGCGGATTCTTCAATCCAGAAGGCAAGAAGAGCGGGTATCCCATCGGAACAGCATATCATAAAAGAACAGAAAAGGCAACGAAAAGTCGGCACCAGCGTTTCCGTGCAGCAGAAAGGGGGGAAAAAGCGGATGTGAACACCGACACAGATGGTAGTACCTGTGCCATGTGTGCGCCGGATGTTCTGTGTCTCACATCGTTTGCACGTGGCACGCGCATATCCTATCGTTATCTCGGATAGCTGAGAAGCAATCTGAGGAGCGACCTCAGAGTACCGTGATTAATGGCAGAGATAACGATAAGCTGAGAATCGCCCTATTATCCGTCAATACGTGCGTGCATGGTCCGCGGGCGAGAACTGACGGGCCTCCAATCTCCTCATCCAAGTGATGCATTCGAGAGGAGCCTTATTGTCCAATCATTCCTGCGAAAGCCAAAAGACGCGAATGGCATACTCGTTTCGAAACCAGTTCACGTGCGCGACATATTAAACAATATCTCGCGCACGTGAACGTGTTCGGCTACAATGCGGCGAATGAGGCCGTTCCGGCTCGTAAGTCTTTTGTGTGCGGGATCGCACGGTCGGCCGGATCGTGTCTAAAAGCAATAGCGTGATTGCGGTGTGGTTGGAACGAAGCGCTCCCATTGGCTAGCACGTGTTTGAAAACGCCGTGCAGGCACCGTCCAGACTGAGCCTCAGTCCCGTTCGCATCGGTGCGTCGTTTTGGCCATGTCTTCACGGCGAAGGGACGTGGCAAAGCAAGTAATGCTTCACCGTCTGTCTTGACGCACACGTAAAAACATAGAGCCCGAAGCTTGGGATCAAAACAGGGACTTCCTGGGCGACACGTCTGCATTGCGCAGGCCCCCACGCCCAGTTTAGCGGGCTCTTATGGGTCTGAGCTTTACTTGTGACGAATGAACAGAAACGCTGAAACGTGCTAGAACACGAGTGGTCGAGAGAGATTACCCCTCTCACATAGACCACAATCGAAGAATTGGGGACGCGTCCCCGTTTCTGCCTCGATGAACCCTGAGAAAGGGGTGGGCCGCGTCCCAGTTTCGGCCTCACAGACGTCTCTGAGAGGGGTGGCTGACAGTCCAGGTTGATCCGTGGGCAGTGACATCCTTCGCCGCCGCGAACAGCGCTTGGTGCAGGCGAAAAGCGTAACAGGAGGGAAAGGACTGCTTAGGCCGGACCTGCTCCGGCCGGAGCAGGTCCTGCCCTCTCGCTGTTGCGCCTGTCGTCAGCAGGAGATTCTCAGGCTCCCAGGATAGCGCCGTGCCGTTGTCGTATCTTTGTTGTGGGGCTCATTTTGGCGGACGACGGTGAAGCCTGGAGGTTTGTGCTCTCCTCGTATGACGGTTGCACTTCTCAGTGCAGGGAAGCGTCGGGCGTGGCGGGGCCGGTGGGGCAGCAATTCTGCGCCCATCGCACGGAGAGGTAACTACTCCTGTCCTCCCCCCCTGTCCACGGCGGTCCTCCTGTGGTCATCACTGCATTCTTCCGTCTTTTTCCTTTTTTCTTTTATATTCGAAAAAAAATGGCATGCACAGCCGACGTTTTCCTTTTGCTTCACGGCCCAGTGTGGGCATACCAGTACATCGACTGTACACCCTCCTCCTCAAACGATATGGGCATCCGTACGGGCGCGAGCGGTATGGCCGCACGTTTCGCGCTCGCCCTCCGTTCTGAACAGCAAGCTACCGCTTCGTCCCCGACAGTCAGGTGGTGGCGCCGCGTGCTTGTTGCCGGGAAATTTCAGAAAAGCATCGGGCGACCCCAAAAGAAAGGGAGCGCTTCGCAGCCGCCACGTCGTTTTCGATGGAAACTATAGCGCAGTACCGCAAACTGCTTCCTATCGATCTGACTGAATCGATGTCAGGCAATGGCACGTCAGAATTGTTGACGTCGACCAATAAACAGTCAGATTTCCCCTAAGAGCCGATCCACGGTGTATCAACTCCGCGTGCCCCACGCCGCTCGAGTACCAGAGTGCAAATGCACACTTCCGGCATCTCGAGATTCAAGAGATGAACCGTGACGGCCCCTGTCGTCCAATCTTTCTTGCAGAAGCCATCAAGCGCACGTGCGATTTTTCCGTCCAAACGCGTTTACGAGCGCGAAAAAAAGAAGAAAAACCTTGCCCACGTGAACGTGTCTGTGATAACACGCCGAGACAGCCCCACCCATTCGGGGGGAAGGCGATCCAGGCCGTGTCGCCGGGTAGTCCTGTCGGGGACTACCCGCCCCGGAAGGAAACCCCGAAGAGCACACACGCACGGCGTCGACCGGGGGAAGACGTCCCGAGCGACAAACACGAGTTGTGTGACCGGAAGTTTACTTTCCCGCGTCGAAGGCCTCGAGGAAACACCCACGCCTCGCCCTCTTATCCCGTCCGGTCCCCTCAGACCCTCCGAACGCCCCCCTCAGACACCCTCAAAGGACCCTCAGAAACCCCCCCCCTCAGGGCCCATGGGGCCAGTCTCAGTGGAGGCCGGCCGAAGATTCGGACACCGCCATGAGTTGATGCGGGGGAAGGGTGCTACGTGACACCCTCGCGGCGCCCTAGTGTCGGGCGCGTGGTGAAATGCTGGTCATCGGTCCAAGTTGGGTTTACACAAAATTGGGCCCTTAACTGGGGGCCCGCCCAGGGATTTTCTAGTCCCAGAGAAGTCTCGAGATCGCGGTTGTGGTTGGTGAGCCACGGGGTGATCACAAGTGGATCGCCACCGGAAAGACTCGAAATATGCGGAACTTGGGCATATTCTCCCTGAACGGGTTTGACGTTGGTCGGGATTCTATTAGATCCTGACCGACCGGTTTCCCGGATCGGCTGACCCCCCCGTGACTGAAAGAGGGCCCCGTGCCGATGCCTGACAAGCAGGAATGCTGTCACCGTAGAGGGCAATGGCATTGGAGAGCACCTGCTGGTACACGGTGAAGTAAATGAACTGGTCTTGCTTCATCAGCCGCAGGTGGTGCTGCTGTCGCCTAGAAAGAGCGTTCCGCGCCACAGAGGAGGATGTGTTGACGCCGTCCATCGATTTGTTCTCGTCCGGGCACATCGCAGTCGAGCAATCCGTGTACGACTTGCGCCAGTGGAAGCGGTCCACGTTCATCTTGACGACATTGGCCACGTACGGGAGGCGGAGGAGCGCCGGCTTCAGGGTCGCGCACGCAAAGTCGTGCACAATGACCGCCGGCAGCGTGGCAAAGCGCTGGATGACAAACTCAAGCGGCATGCGCTGCCCCTCTGAGCCGTCGAGGATATTGACGCCGATGCACTTGGGGTGCTTGCACGTACAAGCTACCCCGAAGGACCCCCCGTGTAGACCTTCTCTTTCCCCATCTCGTGGTTGCAATCGGCAAGGTCGGTGTCCGCCACGGCGGCGCCAACAAAGTCGGGCAGCGCCCTGAAGATGGGGAGCCCCGGTGCCCAGATGCCTGTCTTGAGGATGTTGTCGTCCTGGTCCCCCTCATCGTTGTAGATGACCTTGACGCCGCACGCGGTGGCCACCCGCCGCAGCCACGTCTTGGTGTACTGGGCCGCTGTGAAGATGCGGCTCGGGTGCGCGTGGGCCATCGCCTCCCGCGAGATGTTGTCCTCGTCCTCCTGGCCGGCACCAGACTCCTCGTCGCGGGCGACACTGCTGCTGCTGGTGCTAGTCGTGCTGCTTCCCCTGCTGCTGTTTCCGCTGAGGTCGCCGTCGCCGTCGCCGCCGACGGAGCTGGTCTCCTTGTACACTTTGCTATGGGCGAACATGTCCGCCACGAAAGCCTCCTAATCGACCATCGTCGCCTGCAAGCAGCGGAGAAGCGACGTGAGCAACAGGCGGAGGTGGCGGTGCGCGGCAGTTGCGGGCCCAAGGCAGGCCACAGCACCGCGCAGCAGCCGCTGCTCCACCACGTCCACCCGGTTAAGCCCCGCCGCCAAAGATAAGGTGGAGAACTGATTGTCATCCAGCATCTTGATGAGAGAGTTGATGGCCGACCAGTCGTTGCGCGGCGCTAAAATGGTGACGAGGTCGACCGTGACAGCGCGCACAACAAGGAGAACCGACACGCTGGAGGCTGCCGTCGACGGACATGTCTGCAACAGCGGCAGGATGCACTTGGATGCCCTATAGACCCCACCCGCGCCGTTCGTGTCAGCGAACGCCGTCTCGCTCAGCTGCTCCGCGTAAGGCCGCAACGGATCAAGATCGTCCCACTCCAGCGTGGGCGGCTCGTTCGGTACCACCTTGACCTCATCAAGCACGTGCTCTATGTCCAAGCCCACATCTTCCTCAGGCTCCCCGTCGCTGGCCCACTGCTCGCCGTCGGTCCCGTATTCCTCCTTAACGGGAGCATTGCGGACGCCGGCCACAACGCTGGGGTGGCCGGCCTCGGATAGGTCCGCCACGACCGCGTCGACCAGCTCCTTCAGGCGCTGCGGTACGCGCCGGAGCAGGTCCCCAGCCGCCTCTTGGATTGTGAGCGCCAGAGAGCGCGCCGCCCGGCCGAGACGGAAGAAGCCGCGCAAAAAAAGCGCCAGCTCGGGCCGCACCCCTCCGTCGGCGATTGGATCCCACCCCAGCCCCGCGTCTTTGCGGGCGGGATTGACAACCTCGTCGACAAACGTGACCTTGGCTCCGACCGCGTTGATGCGGCCAACGAGTACAATCAGCGCCATGACGTGGCCGCACATTCCCGCCACCGTCGTGATGCGCTTCTGCGCCGCCGTCAGCGGGACCGGGTCGGTGACAAACACCCGGCCGAGCGCCTTGGCAACCCACTCGTACTGGATGACCTGCGCGTGCAGGGAGGCGCGCGCGATGGCACCGACCTTGTCAGACGATTGCTTAAACGGCATCTTGTGCTTGATGCGGTAGCCGAGCTGGAGCCCGTCAAAGCACACGACCATGTAGCTGCCGTCGGACCGGCGGCACTTGACACACTGCGTGACCGCCAGCGGCACCCCCTTGACAACGAGGGACAGGTGGAGAATCAAGGCCTTGCGAGGCGTTGACACGTACTTCAGCTTCTTGGTCACATGCGGGTAGAGGTGGGGCGCGCTTAACTCGTGAAAAACCTCCCGTAGCTGGGCTGACGACCTGAGCGAACACCCGTTGCGCACAAAGCCGACCGCGGTCTCAAACAAAAACATCTCGGAGTAGATCATCGTCGTCGACAGGAAGACCACCCCCCGGTCGCGCCCGTCGGGCATCACGCGCGCCTTGAACGTGTGGCAGCGCCAGAAGGTCACAGTCGCAGACGCCACGCCCGCGCCGCACTCAACCATCGCCGCCCGCTTTATCTTGCGGGTGCCACGCACACGGCCGTGCCACAGTGCTGGCTGTGCGCCGCGGCCGGGTACTTGATGACAACGGCAGGGTCTCGAAGCGCTGCCATGATAGCTGCCAGCTCTTTCTGAGCCATCGCGGTGGGCACCAGATGGCGAGGATGACGCGACTGAGGCGACACCTTGCTGTTGTCCGCGACCGTTGGTGAAGAGGGCATGTCGGCGGCGGCCTCGTTCACTATTTACGCTGGTGCGTCGGTGGCCTTGGTCAATACCGCGGCATCGCCGTCTTCGCTCTCGGCACCGTCGTCTTTCGCGTCCTCTCCGCCAACATCCGCGTCCTCGCCGCCCCCATCCCCGTCTGTGCTGCACTTCTCGTTGTCCGAGTCAGTGTCGGGCTCCCCCTGAGCGATGCGCTCGGCAGCAGCACCCGCGGCCTCGACATGACTGCAGTATGCATCGTTGGTGGGGCACTGGATGCAAATCCATTAGGGCGCCCGCGTCCTTCGAACGACCGCAAACGGCCAGCTACCACCCGTCATGCGCACGACGCAGATGCCCTTCCCGTACACGCGCGCACGCCCGACCGACCGAGATCGCGGGTTACACGACGCCGCCAGCACCACGAAGAGGTCGATCATCGTTAAGCCCAACGCCGAACGCACCGCCCCCAGCGCCCGCTCCATTGGGAGCCGCAGCGAGCAGCCCATTTCCAAGCAGTTCTCAGATTCGCTGCACGAGCACACCACGAATCCCTTGTCCGAGAGCTCGGCATTCACCCCGACGCACAGGTATCGCCCATCGTCGTCCAGCGAGCCGCCACTCCCAAACTTGAGCAGCGCACCGAACGTCCCGCTCGGTGCCAGAGACCACGCGCGCGTCAGCAGAGCGGCGTCGGTCAGCTGCTTGAGCTCGAGCCGCAGGCGACTGAGCGCGGCCATGTCCACTTCGTTCATGTCCTCTTGCATGAAGAGGTCCCGCAGGTTCACATAGGCGAAGATGGACAGCACGACGACGAGCACCTTGAACAGCGACTCTCGTACGTTGAGCCCGGAGCCCTGTTGCCGACCGTTGCCGGCGCGAGGCCAGCCGACGGCGCCGCCTTCTTCCGACGATCTTGAGTCATAGTCGCGCGTCGACAAGCCGTCGGCGGCGAGGCTGAGAAAGGCGGACGCGTCGATGAAGCGCAGCGTACCATCCTGGTAGTTGTCGCTCACGACACACGGCACCGATGTCGGCACCGCCGTCGCGCAAGCACTGGAAACCGCCGAGGCGCGCAGGATATCCTTTCCCGCGACATACCGGATTGCACCCGCGCCCACAGACGCCGTCACGGAAACGCGAGTCCGATCATCTTGAGAGCTCATGGAGAGCGTCGCGGATGCCAGCCGTTGGCCGCAGCGACAGCGTGAGGCGTCGGTGCCGGGTGCGGCAGCAGCAGTGGGCAGCAGCGAGGGCGAAAGTGGCAGCCGCCGCCGGTAAGGGCGGGAGCGGCAGCCGCAGAGCGCGGGGGCGGCGGCGGCGGCGGCGGCGGCGGCGGCGGCGGCGGCGGCGACGGCGGCGGCGGCGAGAACCGCCGCGGGCTGCAGCGGGGAGAGGGGAGCCAGCCGCCGCAGGAAGCAGCGAGGGCGGGGGCGGCAGCCGCCGCTGAAGGAGGTGGAGGCGGAGGTGGCAGCCGCCACGGGCGATGGCGGAGGCGACGGGGGTACGCTCGCCAGCCGCCGCTGACGGTGACGGAGGCGCGGACGCCAATCACCGAGCGCAATGGTGGCGGGGGCGGGCGCGGTGGCGTGGGCGCCAGTCTCCGTTGGCGGCGGCGCGGGCGAGGCCGGCAGCCGCCGCTGGCGGCGGCGGGGGCTGGGGTGGCAGACGCCGCGGGCGGTCGCGGCGGCGGGTGTGGCAGCCGCCACTGGCTGTGGCGGCGGCGGCTGGGGCAGGGGCGGGAGCGGGGGCGGCGGCCGGCACTGGCGGCAGCACGGCGGGGGGGGGCCGGCAGCGCTGGTGGCGGCGGTGGTGGGGATTGGAGCTGCCACGGGCGATGGCGGCGGCGGCAGGGTCGTGGGCGGCGGCAGCGGCAGGGACGGCGGGAAGAACCGCCGCGGGCTGCGGCAGTGGCAGGGGAGGCTGCCGCCACAGGCCACAGGGAGAAAGGGTGCGGCAGTTGGCGCTCACGGCAGCGGGGGCGGTGGTGGCAGCCGCCGCGGGCGGTGGTGGCGGCGACGGGGGCGGGCTCGCCAACCGCCGCTGCCGGTGGCCGAGGCGGGGACGCAAACCACCGAGCGCAGTGACGGAGGGGGCGGGGGCGGTGGCGGGGGCGCCAGCCGCCGCTTCCGGCAGCGAGGGCGCGGCCGGCAGCCGCCGCTGGCGGCGGCCGGGGCAGGGGTGGCAGACGCCAGGGGCGGCGGCGGCGGCGGCGGCGGCGGGGGCGGGGGCGGGGGCGACAGCCGCCGCTGGCGGCGGCGGGGGCGTTGGTGGCAGCCGCCGCGGGCGGTGGCGGCGGCGTGGGTGGCAGCCGCCACCGGCGGTGGCGGCGGCGGAGGTTGCAGCCGCCACGGGCAGTGGCGGCGCCGGGGATGGCGGGGGCGGCTGCGCCGTCGGGCGACCCCCGTTAGAGGGCTTTCAATGGCCGCCGAATCGTAGGGCTGGTGGCGCCACCGATCTGACATAATGGGTCAGTGGCCCAATCGCAGGCAGCGGTCCGAGCAGGGCCAACACTGGGATATTGGATGGGTCCACGAGAAGCCGTACAATGGCACTCAACGACAGAATTTATCTACTGGTTGCGGTCCCCTCATGCCCAGAAAATGAACCGACGGATGGAAACTTTGCCGTGCAAAGGTCAGTTTCCCAAAGTAATCCGAGCAAAAGATAGCACCCCCGTTCGATGACCCCAAAGCGACAGCCATGCATGGCCGGGAGGTCGCCGGCATGCCGCGCTGGGGCCCTATCTCGGGAGAGGCCCGTACGGGTGCTGCAGCCGACATCCTCTCAGTTTGCCTGAAGCTGCCTGAGGTGCCTGTGGGGGTGGGCGCGTGCCAACCCTGAGGTGTGTTTTACTGGTGCTACTGCCGCATTTCAACCCTGAGGTGACGAGTGTTTACCCATGTACTCCGGATCCTGCGCTGGCTAGCAACGGCGGAGTCGTTTCAAAGAGGGCCGATGATTTCGGACGTCCTTCGGGACCTCCTTTGCAATTCATGTGGGCGGAGGCCGGCACAGACGCAATGGAGAGCCCTTGAGTGAGACAGCTCACACAAGCAGTGACACGCCTTCAGAAAGTCGATTATTACTTAGCCACGATTTCGTATAAACGACATTTTGCTAACACCATCGCATCCAGCCAATGGATTTCCCTGGACTTTAGTTCCCTGGACTTTAGTACAGGGTACTATACACACCCGCGCGTTTAAAAATAAGTTGGCTTTTCCAGTGCTCGTTGCTGGGGTACTTGACCAAAACCGTCCCGGGCGGGCCTTTTTGCGTCCTACGTTGTCCGGCGACGTCCCCAGTTCGTCTCTTGATTATAGAAAGAATCGCACAGGTCCGCCCGACCATCGTACGAGTTTGCTCGAGGTGGCGACGTCCTCATCGTCCGTGCGATCCACGGGAGCAGATCGTGGTGAAAAAAGCACGTGAGGGCAGGTGCGGTGTTTTCGGCGTCGTGAGGGCGGGTTGACGGGGGCGCATGTGGTCACACTCGCGTAAGTGTTTGGGAATTGCCTACAAGGTGGCTTCACAGGCCTGAGAGAGCGTTTTCTTTTCAAACGTTCAAATGAGGGGTTGTGTGGTCGCGGATCGTGTGGCTGCTCGAGCAGTTGCGGCCGTTCCCGTTGCCCGTGGTCGACTGGATCGGGGAGGTGGCGGCCCCCGACGGAGCATGGGCGTTGCCGGGTGTGGAGACCGGAGGAAGAGCTGCGTGTATTTTGTGTGTACGTCGCTCATGGGGAGCCTGTCGAGGTGGGAGGGTGCTCGGTGGTGGGGGGTGGGGCTGATGTGGAGCGGGAGGCGGCGGGGCTGGCGACGTGTTGGGCGCCGCGCCGGTGACGCCGCCACCCTCTCGCCGGGTGGGGGCGGCGGCTACCGCCGCTGGAGGCGTTGCCGCCGCTCCTGCCGCAAACGCGGAGGTGGGCGGTGGACGACCCCGCATGGGACGCGCGCCCGCACGCGGGGGCGACCGACGGCCGCGACAGTGGCAGCGGCGGCAGCGGCGGTGGCGGCAGCGGCGGCGGCGGCGGCGGCGGCGGCGGCGGCGGCGGCGAGCGGGTTCCCCCTCCCCCCCCGCCACCCCCCTGCCGTCGACCATGTGGCGCGCGGTGGGGGCGGCCGCCCGCCCCGGCGCGGCGGCCACCGCCGCCGCCGCGTCGGCGGCCACGGCGCTGGGCGGCGGCGGCGGCGGCAGCGCCGCTGCCACCGCGGCCGCGTCGGCGGCTGCGGGCGTGCGGCGGCTGGCGGCGGTGGGGCGCGGGCGGGGCCCCGCACCCCCGCACGGCGCCGCCGTCGGCCGCGGCGGCAGCAGCAGCAGCGGCGGCGGCGGCGGCGGCAGCGGCAGCCGCCGCGCCTGCGGCGCCACGGCCCGGCGGGTGCACCCCGCGGTCGCCACCCCCGCCGCCGCCGTGCACGGCGGCACCGTCCGCCACTGGTTGTGCCCCACCCTGTCGGGCGGGCGGCCGCCGGCGCGGGCCTTTGACCGCCGGGCCGCCCGCACGCCCGTCTAACGCACGCGCCACCGGCCGGCGGGTTGCGTCCGCTTCGGCAGGCGGCGACGCCGCCGACAGCACGCGGCCATCCCCGTGACAAGGCTGGCGCTTGGTGCAGGCCATCAGGCTGTCAATGGAAATGGCGCGTCTCAAGGAGGAGGCGGGCTTTTGGGGTACGCGCGCGCGCACGCGGGCAGGCGGACCCGTTTCTGGTCGGCGGGCGCCCCGGCTTGTTGCCCTGCATGGCTAGTGTGGCGGGCGCCGCCGCTTTGCTGCGGCGTTTCCTCATTTGGGCCATGGACTGACCAGCCGCCATTGCCATTGTGTGTTGCGTCGCTTTGCCGCCTGCGACCCGCTGCCTGTGTGTGTTTCACACTTTGGGCATTGCCGCGCCCGTGATGGGCGGACCCCCCCCGCCCCCCGGTTCCTCACCTCAGCAATGGACGTGTCGACCCACTCGGATCCCGACCGCCTGGCCTTTGGCTTGGCGGTCAATGAGAGCCTCCGCGTCACCAACGTGGCGCTCGCGACCGACCACCCCCTCCACACGCGCGCGCGCCTCACCGTCCGCGTCAATGAGGTGCCGTCCGAGCCCGACGCGGCGGGCGGGCCGGCGTTGCCCAACTTGGCCGTCTTGGACGACGTGCACCCGCCCTACGTGATGGCCACCCTCCTGTCGGGCGTCGCCGAGTCGGCATCCACCGACGTGTCGTTTACGGGGCCGGCGGGGGTCAAGTTTGGGTTGGCCGCCCCGCCGGGGCGGGCCATGACCGTCCACCTGATGGGCACCGTCACGTTTTGTTCCGAGGTGGCCGACGACGAGGACGACGAGGCGGCGTGGGGGGAGGGGGGGGGGGAGGCCGACGCTGCCGCCGCCGCCGCCGCCGCTGCCGCCGCTGCAGACGCGCCACACGGGGTGGGGCGGTCGCCGACGCCGCCACGCGCGACCGCGGCAGAGGGGGCACGCGCCCTCAGTCGGCCCGCGCGCCGCGCCGCCGCCGCCGCCGCTGCCGCTGCTACCGAAGCTGCCGCCGCCGCCGCCGCCGCCGCCACCGCCTCCCCCCCATCGTCGTCCGCGTCTGCGGCGGCGCCGCCGACGCCGCCCGCGGCGCCACCGTCGACCAAAAAGCGCAAGCGGCGGTTGCGGAATCACGTGGACGCGGACGGGGCGGGCGAGGCGGCCCTGAGCTTGAGCGCCGTCAAGTCCCAAAAACGGAGGAGGAAGGGGAAGAAGACGGGGGATTGAGGGCGGCGAGGGGGGGGGGGGGGGGGGGGGGGGGGGGGGGGGGGGGGGGGGGGGGGGGGGGGTGGGGGGGGTACGGCCGTCGTCGGCATTGCCTCTCCCGCTCCTCGTGGTGTGTTGGGTTTTTGGCCGCGGGGCGGCGACGCCCTGACTGCACAGCCGAGGTGGCGATCCTCCTCGCTCCGTGCGTACGCGCGGGGCAGACGCGCGTCTGCCCCTCGCGCGGCGGTCACGCCGAGCGGGCTTGGCAATGGGATCGCGGGCGAGGCCCGCGCCACAAACCCGGCACGCGGAAAAAAGGAAAACGCATTGATGTCATTCCTAGTGCGGCGAACGGTTGAGGCAAAGGAGCGCAGCAGGAAAAAGCAGGCGGAGAGGGCACACTGCAAGCAACACAGCAGCGACGCAGTCACCCACCGCCGCCTTAATCTTCCACCTTGGGCGGCGCGCCCATAATCTCATACCCACAGTCGACAAAGAGGACCTGCCCCGTGATGGCGCTCGACGCGGAGCTCGCCAAAAACGCGGCCGTCGAGCCCACCTCCTTTTGCGTCACGGTGCGCCGCAGCGGCGCCACATTCTCAATGTTCCGGAGCATCCCCACAAAGCCCGCAATCGCCGACGAGGCGAGCGTGCGGATCGGCCCCGCCGAGATGGCATTGACGCGCACGCCCTGCGGCCCGAGCTCCGACGCGAGGTACCGCACGCTCGCCTCGAGGGCGGCCTTGGCCACCCCCATCACATTGTAGTTGGGGACGACCTTGGTCGCCCCGAGGTAGGAGAGCGTCACCACCGACGCGCCGTCATTGAGCAGCGGCTTGAGGGTGCCGCACATCTCCACGAGGGAAAAGGCCGAAATGTTGAGGGCGGTTTGGAAGCCGCCCGCCGACGTGGCGGAAAAGTCGCCGGCGAGGTCCTCCCGGTTGGCAAACGCGAGGCAGTGGATGACAACGTCGACGCCGCCCCACTCGGCCTTGATGGCGTCGGCGAGGGCGGTCATGTCCTCGGGCTTGGTCACGTCGCACGGGACAAAGAGGGAGGGGGACAGCTCCTCGGTGAGGGACTTGACCTTGGCCGTCACCTTGTCCGACAGGGGCAGATACGCAACGCCCACGTCCGCGCCCGCCGCGGACAGCTGCTGGGCAACGCCCCACGCGATGGATCGGTTGTTGGCAATGCCCGTCACGAGCGCCTTTTTGCCGCGCAAGTCGACGACGGGGGAGGTTGTCGCCGACTCGGCGGCCGGCGTCGTCGTTGACGTCATGCGCAGGGGGGGGGCGGGCACATGAGCGCGGCGGGCGGCGGCGGCGGCGGCGGTGGAGCGTGCGGTCGGGCGGCTGGCCACCGATGAGAGGGCAAAGGAGGAAGACAACTGCGCCGTGCGCGCTGCCGCGCGGGAGCGGAGGACTGCACCACCGAAAAGAGCGACAGAGCAACACCGGGGCACGATACAACAGGCGGTGCACGACAGGAAAAAAAAAAAACCAAAGACATGTGAGTGCCCACACTTGACAAGAGTGCAATGTACCGCGAGAAAAGAAAAAGGCAAAGGACTATAGGGCCAACGTGGGGGGGTGCCCCCCGGAGCCAGAAAGGCGGGTAAACACTGCACTCGGCAGAGCAGACTGGCGGCATCCCAGAGAGCTCGGAAACGTACCAGAAGAAACGGACACTGACGAAACAAAGCCAGGCGACGCCATGGCTACACACGACAAGTACTGCTGGTACCGCGATCGACGCCAACAACGCTACTGTGTCCTGGAGGCGTCAGAGGGGCACCGTCGCAGGGGGGAGGGAGCACTGGGCTGCGTACGATGTCTGCCCACTGGCATCGACATGCCCGTGATCCGGCTTGCACGAGATGGCCTCTGCTCCAACTCCATCGTTTTCGTTCCTTTTCGGAGCTTTTCGTACTTCCCTTGTGCAAAAAACCTAGCCCGCGCAACATGGTGTGCGGATGGGGGTTACTCCTCCATGCTTCACGACGATTCTTAGCTGCAACTTATGCAGGCACACAATCTCGAGAAATCTGCTGTGGTGTGCCCTCAGACGGTTCTTGAGGCGGTCCAATCTCCACGTGGCGAACGTGGCGACTTGATCTCCGCATGTCTGCGGGCACCGACCTCAGGTTGAAGGGGCGATGGCCCCCCACCGGACACCCCCGAGCAGCGGCCTCACATTGCCACGGATGTGCCTCAGACGGCTCCGGAGCGACCCCCCCCAGCGCCTGTCCGTGCAGCCCCGGTCGGCCACTTTCTCGCACGTCCAAGACGTGCCAGACAGATATCGTCTCGCTGGACACTCTGCTCCTCGCACCACACCCAACTGCCACTCTTCGCACGCTTCCGACCTCCATTGCTGCTTGTCCCCGTACCCCCTTGATCCCAACATTCCATTCCTCCCCCCCCCCCCCCCCCCCCCCCCCGCCTTCCAAGATGATCGGTTTCGTCAGCGGCGTTGCCGCGGTCTCGTCGGCCCGCCGTGCCCCGTCGGCGGTGTGCACCCGGTCGTCCTTTGCGGGCGCCGCCGTGGTCGCCGCGCCGGTCGTGCGCGCGACGATGCGGATGAGCAACATCCAGGAGACCATCCAGACTGAGATTGCCAAGGCCAAGGAGGCCTCGGAGAAGTTTGGCAAGACCAGCAAGGAGGCCGCGGCTGCCTGGTACGTTATGCATCGCCGATGCTGTTGCCTCTCGTGCTTCGTTTGGATTCTGCTGCGCTCATGTCGCGCGCTCCCGCTGCTTGGGAGCTTCTTGTCTCATGCGGGCAGCTGTTTGCGAGTACTTCCATGTCCTGCCATATCCAGATCACTGACTGATGGCCCTGTGCTGTTCTTTTCACGCATACCTGGATCCACTCGTTTTACCGCTCCTTTTGTACACCTGCTCAATGTACGGCTTGGTTACCCATTCTGACTTGCAGGGACGCGGTTGAGGAGCTCGAGGCGGAGGCGTCGCACCAGAAGAACGCGGAGAAGAAGGACCCGCTCGAGGCCTACTGCGAGGACGTGCCGGAGGCTGATGAGTGCCGCACGTACGAGGATTAGACCTGAAGACGGTTGCTTGATTATTTCTGTCTACCGCCTGTGCGTCTTCTGTTGTACCTCTGGGCTCCTGTTGCGATTCCCGTTGGCCGTGGTGTGATCGATCTTGCCTGTTTTTGCTGCGGTCGTCTCTGCTAGAGTGCAGGTGCCTTTAGCTTGCGCAGGAGCGTGCTCAGGGTGGAGCGTACTCAGGGTGAGCTCTTTTTTCCCTTTTTTTTTGTGTCCCGCCTGTGTGCCAGGTCTGTCGCCCGTGCGAACCGTATCCCCAACGATCCCCGGCACCAGGTCTTGGACGCTCTCCGCTCGCAAGTACAGACACCAAAATGGACGCTACTCCGTGCGATGACTGCGGCGACCACCGCCCTACTTCGCTTCCCTACACCCCCTCCTCGCGCCTGCGCGCGCCCGCTCGTGCCCGTCCAACTCACTGGCAGCGTACCGCTGGCGCACGACCATCGATACGTTGCTCGACGGCCATCTACGCGTCCTTGTCGGGCGACACAAACGCCTTGGCAACGATCCGCCGTTGGATCTTGCCCGTCGCCGTCCGCGGCAGCGTCTCGGCAATAAACAGCGTCTGGGGCACCTTGAAGGAGGCGAGCTTGCCCCGCACAAACGTCTTGACATCGTCGGCGGTCACGCCCTCGGCGCCCGGCACCATAACGACGGCGGCGGCAACCACCTCCCCATACTTGTCGTCGGGCACGCCAAACGCAACCGCCTCCGACACCTTGGGGTGCGCGAGCAGCGCCGCGTCGACTTCGAGCGGGGAGATCTTTTCCCCGCCGCGGTTGATCAGCTCCTTGAGCCGCCCGGTCAGCGTCAGGTAACCGTCGGCGTTGAGCGTGCCCTGATCCCCCGTGTGGAACCAGCCGCCCGCAAACGCGGCGGCGTTGGCCTCGGGGTTGTTCTTGTAGCCGGCCGTGACATTGTCGCCGCGGATGCACACCTCCCCCACCTCCCCAGGGGGCACCAGCTCGTTGGCGCCATTGAGGATGGCAATGGCCACGTTTTGGCCCTTGCCGACCGAGCCGGGCACCCGCGGCCCGTGCGCCGGCAGCGGGTTGGACGTCATCTGGTGGGCGGCTTCGGTCATGGCGTAGGCCTCGAGGACGGGCGCGCCAAACGTCGTTTCGAGCCGCTCGAGCACCGCCGGCGCCAGCGACGCGGAACACGAGCGGATAAACCGCAGCGGCGGCGGGGCAGAGGCCGGAAAGTCCGCCTCGGCGCGCGCCAAGAGCACCTGGTGGATGGTCGGCACCGCCGTGTACCAGGTGATGGCGTGCGTCGTGGCGGTCGGCCAAAAGGTCGACGCCGAAAACTTGCCGCCGGCGGGGATGACGACCTTGCCCCCCGTCGCGAGCGTCGTCAGCGCCGCCGCCATCAACCCGTGCACGTGGAAGAGGGGCATGACGAGGAGCACCGTGTCGGCGGACGTCAGCTCGTACGTGCGCGCAATGTTCATGAGGCTCGTCGCGAGGTTGGCGTGCGTTAGGGGCACCCCCTTGGGGCGGCTCGTCGTGCCCGACGTGTGGAGAAACATGGCGACATTGTCGGGGGCGGCCACGCCCGGCGCGGCGCCGTCGCCGGCGGCGACGCCCTCGAGGCCGTCCGACGTGGGCGTGAGCGTCCACACGGGGAGGCCGAGCTCCCCCGCCGCCCCGTGGATGGGCAGGCGCCCGCCCGCCCCGCCGGCGGCGGCGGGGGCCACGACGCCCTTGGCGCCCGCGTCGGTGAGGAAAAACGCAAACTCCTCCGCCGTGTAGGCGGGGTTGAGCGGCGCCGCCGTCGCGCCAACCTGCGCAACCGCCAAGTAGACGGCCAAAAAGTCCACCCCGTTGGCCAAAACAATCGACACCACGTCCCCGCGGCCGACGCCGGCGGCGGCGAGGGCGCCCCTGAGGCGCCCAACAACCGCCGCCAGCTCCGCGTGCGTGAGCGACCGGCGGCCGTCGGGGGTGGCCGCCTCGGCCACCACCGCCGTGGCGCCCCCGTGGGCGGCCGCCGCGGGCACGTCGCACAGGGTCGTGATGGGCGGCGGGGTGTAGGCCATCGTCGCCGTCGACGCGGGCGGCCGCGCGCGGGGGCGGGCGCGTCGGCGGGCCCCGGCCGCCGCGCGCGCAGATCCCGCCGCCCAACACACGCGCGGCGAGGCGGGCACGTGGAGCGACGGGACAGCGGCGGGCCCGACAAAGGCGGCGGGGTGCATGGGGTGCCTGCAGGCGGACGACGGGGGGGGTCGGTCGGCAGCGTCACAACCGTGGCAGGCCGTGCGCCACCACCCCGCGCGGGCCGTGGGATCACGCCGCCTGGCCACACCCCCCCCGCCAGACGATCGCGGCGCATCGGGCAGCGGGACAGCCGTGGAGGCGCTGCTGCCACGACCTCCCCATCCGCAGGGTGCGTCAAGTCCCGACACCCCACTCAATTCCGTGACCCCCAACTCCCAGCCCGCGCCCCCCCCGCCCTCACCGCCCGCCGTCGAGGTAGAGGCGGCGGAGGCCCGCCGCCCCCCCCACGGGCATCCCCGTCACGGGACACGCGCCCGCCGCCCGCCCCGCGGCGCACCCATAACAACACACAATGCCCGACACGACGAGGACGGTCGGCGCGAGCACGTCGGCGCCCCGACGCCCACACACCGCACACGCGCCACGGGCCGGGGGCGCCGCCGCCCCGCGGCCGCGGCGGCGGCGGCGGCGGCGGCCGCCGCCCACCGCGCCGCCGCCGACCGGCGGCGGCGGCGGCACGCGCGCGCGGCCGACCCGTGGGCGTCTGACGCCGACCCGCTCGCGTCCGACTGACCGGGCGGCGGCCGTCGGGGGGCGGGGCCGCCGCCCTGTTTCCCTGCCGCGCGCGTGGGGTGTGCGGCGTGGGGGGCTGCCCACGGTCTGCGGGGGGGGCGGCGGCGCGGCCCGCCGCGGGGTGGGACCGTCGGACCGCAGGTGAATATTATGGGCGTGACCCCCCAACGGCGGCTACGCACAAGAAAGTCAAGCGGCCACGCCGCCAGCCAAGGAGCAATGCTCGCCCCTCATGGTCCTCCCCTTCCCCCGCCCCCTCCCCCCGCTCTCCCAGTGTGGGGGGAGCGGCCGATCCGCGTTTGGCCTAGGAAAAGCCGACCGACGCCTTGGCGCGCGCCGAGTTGCCAATCTGGCTGCTGCGGAGGACGCCCATCTCCACCGCCGTTGCCGCCCAGTCGACGGCGTGGCTCTTGTCGCCCGTCGCGCGCGCTTCGGCCTGCTCGGGCGTGTTGCACGTGAGCACCCCAAAGATGACGGGGATGGCCGCCGTCAGTTGGAGCTGTGGGCGGGACCGCGGCGGGGGGGGGGCAACGCCGATGGGAGGGAGGAAAGGGGAAGAGCAGCGTGACCCATGGGCGCGTACAATGGGCGGGAGAGGGCGAGGCACGCGGTCGAAGTGGCAATGGCCAAGGGGGGGGTTGTCGTACGAGTTAGTTGGCTGTTGACATAGACGACCGCCGGCGCTGACCAGGCCGATCAAGACACCAACTTGACCGCCCCACGGGGCCGACGAGCAAAAAGAGCACACCGCACGGACCTGCGCGCCCCAGCACAAGCCCTCAGCGCACGGGTCAGCAGCAGCCCTCGAGGCACCCACGCGCGTCGCCCCCCGCAAAAAAACAACGTACGTTCATCAGCCCGTTCGACACCGCCTCGCACATAAACGTGTACCCGTCGGTGGCGCCGTCAATCAACACGCCAACGGCAATGACGACGTCGACCTTTTGGGTGGCCATCATCAGCCGCGCGGCGACCGGCAGCTCCCCACAGCCCGGCACCTCCATCTGCACAATGTTGTCGTCCTTGACCGACCGCTCGGCGAGGCCCTTGAGGACGTCGGCCACCATGGGCCCCGTCAAATCATCGCGCCAGCGCGCCGACACGATGCCGACGCGGAGCTTGGTGCCGTCCAAGTCGGACGGGAAGGTGACCGTCCCGTCGCAAACGGGGGCGGTCGGCCCCGTGGGGGGCGGGGGGACACCCGCGGGCCGCGCAACCGCCGCCGCCAAGCGGGCGGCACCCGCGGCGGGGGTAAAGGCGCACGTGCCGAGCGGCGCGGCGGGGCGGGCGGTCGTCGTGGCCGCCGCCGCCGGGCGGCGCACGGCGACCGCGGACGGGGCGGCAAAGGCGGCGGCCATGGTGGCGGCGCGCGTCGGGGGGGGGCGGCAGGGGGGTTGTGTGTGGAGAGAGCGGCAGTGCGAGCTGCAATGGGGGTCGGCCGTCGGAGGGACGGAGTGGGGTGGTAGGGATAGTAAGGGGACGAGGAGGAGAGACAAAGGACGAGAGGCCCGCGCAGGAGGGCGCGGGAGCAATACGTTCAAGCGGGGTGGAACGCGCGCACCTGGAAGGTGTCCTATGTCAAGAGAATAAAGTTTACAACAAGATGAGGTACTACAACAACAGGCGCAATGGCTTAGGGGTAAAGCGTGTCACTCGTAATGATAAGATCCTGGGTTCGAAGCAAAAATTGAATGTCCCAGTTGTGCCTTCTTTTGCGCTATTTCCGTTTTTCTCTTCGTTGTACGGACAGCTTTGTGTGGCCGAAGTCGGCTGTTCCCGAAGCGCGCCGTATCGAGCTCATCGAGCACCTCGCATACGCGGGTGTGATGCAAGCGACTAAAAAGTAGAGGCAACCGTCCTCTACGACAGAGATTGTGCCAGGAAGTGCGAACTTTGCGATGAGGGGGCATGACTGACTGCAAAACCTTGAGCAGTTCTAATGGGAAACAAACAAGTCGATACAGACATTTATACCGTGCGAGGAGAAGAATTGGCACGCGCTGCTTTCGCAAGAAGAGCGCTCGCCGTGCAGAGAAAATCGTGCCACGGGGTGCATTGCAGTACATATTGGCGCGCCAACAGGGATACGGTTCAAGACAATGACCCGTGCTCGTCCAACGACAGCCACCACCATGGCGCAGAGTTCGCCATGGCCCGGCTTCAACTCGCTAACGTCCTCAGTCTCCTCTCTGAAATCCAGCGTGTAGCTGTGCCGGGGGTGCATGTCTGGAGTTGCACAGCATGGCTCGGTGTCGCCAGCGCAAGAGGCTTGTACACTGATGTCCGCACGCGTGTTGCGCCATGTGTTGTGGCTCCCTGTTCCCAGAGGACCAAATCTCAAGAGATCCACAAGCGGTTTTCTCCAAGAAACGCGGAAAACAGACACGTGTCTGATCGTGAAGAGCCAAGAGCAGAAAGTCACGTCGACGTCAAGGAAATATCTCGCGCCGGCCCATCAGGTCACTGTCTTGCTCTGTGAGCTCTGGCTTTGACCAACCAGAGCGTGCGTTGAGAGTCCCAGTCAGTTGGAGATTGGTCTGCGTTGGCGTGACGATTCTTTTCGGTCCTGGCTCCAGCAAAAGAGTCCCCGCTGGACTCCCGGGAGGTGTCAGAGCGCTCGTGCGCCGCGTTTCCCAACAGTCGGCTGTTGCTTGTCACGTCGCGACAGCGCTCATTTTTGATGCCCTCCAGGCATTCCTGCACCCCCGCACGGATACACTGTCCTCATTGTCCAACGCTCCTTCGTTCGCCTCTCCCCTTGACCCCCGTTGTGCCCGCGCCTGTCTTTGATGGCTTTCGTGTCCACCGCGAGCCCCGCCGTTCTCGGCCGATCCCCATCGCCCGCGCTGTGCGGCGCTCGCTCCACGTTTGCCGCCGGCACCCCCGTCGTTGCTCCGTCCGCTCCCCGCGCGTTTGCGGCCGGTATGTCGGCCGCCATGATGTCGGCTGCGGCCATGAACAAGAAAGCGCCGGTCGCGGACGCCACCGGTCTGATTGGCAACACCCCCCTCGTACAGCTGCACAAGATCCCCGACGCGGCGGGCTGCGTCGCCAACATCTATGCCAAGCTCGAGTCCATGGAGCCGTGCTCTTCGGTCAAGGACCGCATCGGCCGCGGCATGATCATGGACGCCGAGGCGGCGGGCAAGATCACTCCCGGTAAGACTGTCCTCGTGGAGCCGACGTCAGGCAACACGGGCATTGCGCTCGCCTTTATCGCTGCGTCCAAGGGCTACAAGCTTATCCTGACCATGCCAGACTCAATGTCGATTGAGCGCCGTATGGTGCTCCGCGCCTTTGGCGCCGAGGTGGTGCTGACTCCCGCCGCCGGTGGGATGAAGGCGGCGGTCTCCAAGGCCGAAGCCATTGCCGCTGAGACGGCCGACTCGTACATCCTCCAGCAGTTTGCCAACCCGTCTAACCCCAAGGCCCACTATGAGACGACTGGCCCCGAGATTGCCAACGCTATCGACTGCGACGTCTTCGTGTCGGGCGTCGGCACGGGCGGCACCATCACCGGCGCGGGGCGCTACCTCAAGGAGAAGAACCCAGATACGCTCGTCGTTGCCGTCGAGCCCGTCGAGTCGCCGGTTCTGTCGGGCGGCAAGCCTGGTCCCCACAAGATCCAGGGCATTGGCGCCGGCTTTGTACCGGCCATCCTGGACACGACCGTGTACGACGAGGTCGTGACCGTCACGTCGGCAGAGAGCATTTCGATGGCGCGCCGCATTGCGGTGGAGGAGGGCCTCCTGTCGGGCATCTCGACGGGCGCGGCGCTGGCGGCGGCGCTCGAGGTAGGCAAGCGCCCTGAGATGAAGGGCAAGAACATTGTGTTCATTGCGCCTTCGTTTGGTGAGCGCTACCTGACGTCGGCCCTGTTTGACGAGCAGCGTGAAGAAGCGTATGCGATGAAGGCGGAGTAGAGCCCATTCGGGTGGGTACATCTTTCTCATGTACGGTTTTTTGTACCATGCGTGCAGTAGCCTGCACGCCGTGGCTTGCCTAGGTGCTTTCTCGTGGCCTCGGTGTGCAATATGGCGTTGGCGGGCTGCTTCCTTGTCGATCGTGCCAAGTTGAGCTGCTCACTGTACTTTTTCTCCATTGCCTCCCTGCCCTACAATATGAGCACCAAACGTCTGCAAATACACGGCCCGCGACCACCCTACATGGGGAGGGCTGTATGCATGGTCATCCTCACCAATGCCCCCTCCAACCGCTCTCTGCTCCGACCGCTCCCGCCTCCAAACTCACCGCCGCCGCTTCCTCACCCCTCTCACCGCTGCCGCCTCCTCACCCCCCTCACCGCTGCCGCCTCATCACCTCTCTCACCGCTCCCGCCTCTTCGCCCCCCTCATCGCTCCCGCCTCTTCACCCCCCTCATCGCTCCCGCCTCCCCACCCCCCTCACCGCTCCTGCCGCCTGTCATCGCTCATCAGCGCGTGGCGCTCGTCGGCTCCGCTCTCCCCCTGCAGCTGCGCCTCGATTTCCTCCAGGGAGAGCCCCTTGGTCTCGGGCACCTTGGCCGCGACAAACGCCACAGACGCGCCGCACAGCGCCGCGAAGACGGCAAAGAGGCCGCCCGAGCCGAGCGTCTGGCGGCCCGACTCAAACGCGGCCGTCACGACAAAGTTCGTGCCGAAATTCACCAACACGCCCGTGCTAATGGCCGCGGAGCGCACCCGCAACGGGAACAACTCGGAGAGCAGCAGCCACGTGACCGGCCCAAAGCCGAGCTGGTACGCGCCAACGTACAGCAGGATGCTGCCGAGCACCACCGTCTGGCGGGTGCCCGTCAGGGTGGCGGCCCCCCCCCCCGCCGCCGCCGCCACCCCCCCACCGTCGACGCCCCAAAAGCCCGCCGCGAGCGCGACGAGCGCGACGGCCATCCCCGCGGTGCCCACGAGCAGCAGCGGCCGCCGCCCCGCCTTGTCCGCGTACGCCGCCGCGACGCCCGTGACGAGGAGCTTCCACGCGCCGAGGCCGACGGCGGCGGCAAAGCCAAAGCCCGCCGCCTCAAACAGCTGGTTGGCATAGTAGAGCACCGACGGCTGCCCCGTGATTTGCTGCAGCACCACACACCCAAGGCCGACGGCCAGCGCCGCCTGCGACGCGGGGTCGGCGTACAGGGAGGAGATGGACGCGCGCGCGACGCGCCCCGACGCGTCGAGGCACGTGTCGGCCACGGCGGTCGCCATGGCGTCGACGCGCGGGCGGGCGGCGGCGGGGGGGAGGCCTTCCAGCTTGGCGACCGCCGAAACGGCGGCCGCGCGGAGCGCCGCCACCCGCTCTGCCGTGCCGGCCGCGTCGGGCTGCCCCGCTTGCCCCCCCGCCAACGTGGCGGCGCGGAGGAGCAGCCAGCGGGGTGTTTCGGGCACCCACCCGAGTGCCGCCGACGCGGCAAACGGCACCTCGACGGCGGCGGCGACCGCAAAGATGGTGCGCCAGTCGGGCTGAAAGGCCGCGCCCGCCAAGTACCCACCGAGGATGCCCGCCACAATCGCCGCCTCCTTGGCGCTGACGAGGAGGCCGCGCAGGCGCGCGGGCGCCGTCTCGGCAATGTACAGCGGCCCCGCGTGCATCGCCAGCCCAATCCCCAGCCCGTACACGAGGCGCCCCGCGAGGAGCACCCCGACCGACGGGGCGGCGGCTTGGAGGGCGGTGCCGGTGAGGTAGGCGGCGCCGGCGAGGGCCATCTCCTTGCGCCGCCCGAGGTCGTCGCCGTAGCGGAACATGGCAGCAGAGGAGGCGAGCGCGCCGGCGAGCGACGCAGACGCCACCGCGCCCAGCTGCGACGCGGATAGCGCGCCGAGGGAGGCGAGAGAGCCAAAGGGGGAAGCCGCGCCCGCCGCCGCCGTGGCGGGGTTGGACAGCACCCGCACGACGCCCGACACGCTGCCAATGTCGTAGCCAAACAGGAGGCCACCGGCGGCGGCGGTGACAAAGGCGGGGAGCCACAAGGGGAAGGGTGACGGCGGCGGCGCGTCGTCGTCGGCGCTGCCGCCGCCGCCGCCGCCATTGGCCCGCAGCCGCGGGTCGGCGGCGTCCGCGTTGGGGGTATCCGTGCCGGTCGCCATAGTCGTCCCTGTCTGCCGGGAAGCCGCTGTCGCCGTCGCCTCCGCTGCTGTCGCTGCCCTCGTCGCCACCCGCCGGCCAAACAACCCCCCCGGCCGCCCGCACAGCGGACGGCGGCCGCAGCGGGAGTCGGGCGAGCCGCGACCCAGACACACCGCACCAACAACGGCGCTTGTGGGGGAGAGAAAAGCAACCATCCCGCGGGGGGAACAGCCGCCACGCGGGTGGTAGACAAAGGACCGTGCACCTGGCGGTCGGCTCAAGGCACCGTGTGCGTCGGCGAGGCGACGGGGGGGCGGGGTTGAGTTGGTCTGCTGTCTATACATCGCTCAGCGGGGCCTGCAGGCTGCGCTGGCTCGCGCTGGTGGCGAGGTGGCGGTCGTTGTCAGATACGCGGATCCGCGGCTGCAAAAGCGCCACCACTTGTGATGTGCGGATTCCGGGGCAAATCCGCGTTGATCCCGACTGGTCGTCGTGCTCGGCGGCTGGTGCCGCGGGGTCCTCCTCTTGACGTGCAAGCCGCAGGCGGTGACACAGCCAGGGCAGGGCACAGGGCCCCCCCGGACGGATTCAGGTAGTGCAACATGCCAGTTGTACGATGATGGGTACCGTGGGTTCCACCTCCCACCACACCCTCGTGCGTAGCGTGGCCGTCGGGCGACCACGGTGAGGCGCTGCAGCTGCGCACCAAGCCGTGACCATCCCGTGGGGACGCGTGGATTCCTCGGAGAGGAGCACCCGCAGAACGTGCGAGACCAGGGACTTTCCTTCTACCCCACTTTGTGTCGTCTGCAGCCCCACCCACCCCCCCCCCTCCCCCCTCACGCCGGCCGCAGCACACACGCCGCCGCCCAATACAGGGTGGCGGCCACGTGTACCCCCCCCTCCACCCGCCGCACGCGCACCCGCCGCACGCGCACGGCGGGCCCGAGGTCGCACCCGCCGCCACCCGCCACCGCCACCACCGCCCGCCCGCCTAACACGCGCACGTCCACGTCGGCGCCCCACACCGCGCCGCCGGCCAGGACACACCCCGCCCGCCGGCGAAGCGCCGCCACCGCCGTGCGGGCGCCGGCACCCCCCGGCGGACCCCACACGAGCGGCGGAGCGGCGAGGCTCGGCCGCCCGCCGTTGCCGTCGTCGTTGCTGCCGCTACCGGTGGGTGCCAACACGCACGACGCCCCGTCGTCGGTAGTGGCGGTGAGGGCGCCGCCGGCGGCGGCGAGGCGGAACCAACCGCCGGTCGGCTCGAGGCCGTCAATAAGCGACGGAACGGTGCGGGCCGCCGACGCGTTGCGGGGGGCGGGGAGGGTGGCGGCGGGTGGAGGCGGCGGCGGAACCGCCGCGATGGGGGCGGCCGGCACCGCTACACCAGCCGTGGCGGCCGGCACCGTCGAGCCGCCGGCGGGTGGCACGGGTGCCACGGTGGTCGACGGCACGCCGACCGCTGACGGCGGGGGTGGGGTCGGCACGCCAGCTACTGGGCGCGGCAGCGTCGATGGTGCCGGGAAGGCCCCACCCGGCGCCGGCTGGGCTGGCAGTCCCAGCGGAACGCCGCCCGCCTTTGTCGGTAGCGGCAACCCGCCGACCGGCGGCGGCACTGCCGGCGTCTGCAGCGGCGGCAGCACTGGCAGCGGTGGTAACACAGCCGGGGTCGGCAACGGCGGCAGCGGCGTCGGCAGCGGCGGAGACGGCGGCAGCACAAACGGCGTCTGCAGCGGCGGCAGCAGCGGCGGCTGCGGCGGCGTTCGTGTCGGTAGCGGCGGCAACCCCCAGTTGCCGTCCACCTCGGGCGACTCGAGGGGGTCGGTCGGCTCGGCCGACGCGTCCGGCTCGTTCGTCGCCTCGGGGAAGAGGAGCGGCAGCGGCTCGACGACGGGCGGCGGCTCGGTGGCGCCGGCGGTGGCCGCCGGAGGGGACGGCAGCAGCAGCGTCTCTTGGCCGACCGCCGTCGACGCGGCGGTGGCGACGGCCAGCAGCAGGGCGGTGGCCTTGGCCGCCGCGCGATGAGCCATGGTGCTGGAGAGGTGGTCGGGGGGGGGTATCTAAGCAAGTGCTGGTCTGCGCGAGGGGTCGCGATGCCGTCGTGGAGGAGGGAGTACAGCGGGACCGTCTGCTCGCGCTGCGGTGATGGTGGCTTATCGCGTCCGTGGCGAGGCTTGTGCTGGGGGTCTTTATCGATGACCAGCCGGCGGGAGCGGCAGCCGGACCGGGCACGAGCGCAGGGCGCGCAACTGTCAGGTTCGAGTGGGACGCCGTGCAGGATTCGATTTAGCGGGGAGGCCGCAGCTTCGACGAGGGCCCCCTCTGCAAACGAGCCGAGGGGCATCCAGAAGTGCCCTACGTTGACATTCCCCGCGTGACCGCCCGCCCCGCTCGACGTGCAGTTTCTCGGCAACCACGCATGCCAACGCATTGTGCTCGGAGAGAAATGTGACGTAGAGAATCGCAACGTCCATTGAGCTCCGGTGCGTGGGGGAGACCGCGCGCCACCGGTCCCGCACTCAGTAGACCGTGTACGCATCATCTCCGTCCTGTCACCGCCGTTGAGAGAGACGGGATTGCTCGCCCAGTGATGATGCAGCCGCCTCCAAGCCAGGAGACCCTCGAGAACCGACGCAATCGAGAAACGCAGGCCGTACAGTGCTTGCGAGAGCGAAGCGTGTCGGTAGTTCCTCCCTGTGGCGCGCACACGCGACAGGAGGCGACCAACAAGCTCGCTGCTCTCTTCTAACAACCGCATTCGGAACCGTGGTGGGTGGCAACTGCTTGACAGCAGAAAGACCCCGACCGATCTGTGTGCGCTTGACGAACGCGGCAGCGGCACGTGGACGCCTGGCTCGGGTGTGTTCGTAGCGTCTCCCTGTGGCCAACGCGTGGTGGGTCCACGGCTTAAGTTGGGGTCTCTTCCTGCCCTGTCAAGCATCGGCAATTGGAAGGACTTCCAATCGGATCAAATACATAGTCATCCGAAATATTTTTTTATGAGCCACAGCTGCAGAATTCGAGTAGTCAAATTCCATGCCACCGGCGGACGTGGACGTCGCCTTCACCGTGGATGCCTTGCCCGTTCTCCATGAGAGTCCGCGCCCCATCCCGATACCCACTGTCGTGGTTCAACTGTGCGGCCTTGCCACGATGGAGCTGCTGGCCGCGGCTGTGCCGCCCCCAGCCTGTGCCGGACCGACCTTCTGACTGTCGGTACTGAACCAGCCGCTGCCAGCGGGAGACGTGCCACCCGCCGCGGTGCCGCCCACCCGCTCCTGTGCGCCGGCCGCTGCTGCCTAGGCCCCCACGCGGCGCCTGCGCGGTGCACCGGCCGCTGCTGCCCAGGCCCCCTTGCGGCGCCTGCGCGGTCTTTCACAGGCTGTCCACAGGGCAGGCTTGCTAACCGCACACGCTCTGGCCTGGGTGGCGAGGTAGGGCTCACCTCGCGTCGCCCCTTTTGTGGTCGGTGCCCCCCCCAGCATTCTCCGTCTCGTGCTGCCGCCCTTTGATGTCTTCTCAGTAGCCACGTGCCTCCTTGTTCTTCCCACCCTTCCTCCTCTGCTATGGCGCGGTCGCGTCGGGCGACGGCGACGTCCCTCGCGTTTACCCTGCTGTGCGGCCTGTGCGTCGCGGCGGTGGTGCTCGCCCTGCCCGCCGGAGGCGCCGCCCAGACGGACGGCAGCGCGGCCGACGGGGGTGGCGACGATGGCGCCGACGACGCTCTCGGAAATGACGCTGGCGGCGGTGGCGACGACGCTGGTGGCGGCGGCGGCCCCGACCCGCGCGTCGCCATGGACGCGGCGCTCGACACGCTAAGCTTGGACGACCTCACCGCCATTGAGCGGCAGCTGCGGGAGGAAAACGTGGTGGCGGACAAGACCATTGCGGCTCTGCGCAGCCGGTCGGAGAAGCTATCGTCGGAGCGCCACGCGGCGGAGCTGGAAGTGCGCCGCCTGGAGCGCGGGCGCGACTGGGAGCTCCGCCAAAAGGAGAAGCGGGAGGAGGAGCTGCGGCTCGCCCAGACGGTGCTCGTCGACAAGGAGCAGAAAAAGGCGCGGATGCTGCGGCGCATTGAGGAGCTGCGCAAGGAGGTGGCCGGGCTGACCTCCCAACTCGAGGCGGTCCGCAAGGAAAATGAGCGCACCGAGGCGCAGTACGCGCACCCGTCGATTTATGACGTCCTCGACGCACGGACGGAGGAGCTCGGGCCGTTGCCGCACGCGGTGTTTAACCGCACCGTCCACGCGCTGTTGCCGCCGCTGGAGCGAGAGCTACAGTCGGCCTTGTACTTTCGCGGCCGCATGGCGCACACCAACGCGCTCACGTCGATCACCGTCTCGCTGACCGTGTACGCGTTTATCGTCACGGCCGGGTCGTTGCTCGTGGACTTGATCAAGCGCCTCCGCGGACGGCTGAGCGTCGGCCTGCTGGTGCTGGCGGGAGACGTATTTTTTGCGGGCCTCTGGGCACTCCTGGCGGGCTGGTATGCGGTGCTGCTGCGGGACCCGTTGCCACTGATGCGGGAGCGCGCCGAGGCAGTGTTCATTGTCTTCCAGCTGGTGGTGCTTGTCGCGTTTGCGGTGGTCGTGCTGCTCCGCCTGCTGCTCGCCACGGACGCGCGGCTGTCATCGGCGGGCGAGGCGTTCAGTGTGGTCGTCGTTGGCCAACACGCGTACATGAAGGTGTGGGCACCCATCTGGACCGAGGACGAGTTGCCCAGCTGTGTCTTCCTCTACTATGTGACCTACGCGTGCCTGTTTGCGTCGTTTGCCTACTCGCGGTCGTCTGCCGAGGCGGAGGCGGTGGCGGCTGCGGACAAGGCCGCTGAGCTGGACGACTTCGGCGTCAAGGGCGGCTTTGCCATGGCGCCTCCACCGCTGCCCGCCCCGTCGGTCAAGGTGTCCATTGAGGATGAGGAGGACGAGCAGTTAGAGTCGGCTTTTGCAGGCACTGACCGGTCGGTGACGGATGGCTCGGACGACGAGGTGGAGGGGGGGCGGGAGCTCGTCAACGACCGCGACGCGCCTGGCCGCACCTGGGCGCGCCACCCGGCGTCGCAGGCACTCCGGTCGAGCAGCCGGCGGCGGGGGGGTTTCTTTGCGGGGTGGTAGTGCGTGACTGCTGACCCTGTCTTGTGTGCCCACGACCGGCATGCGTCGTAGCAGCCTGGCCCGTGTATATAAGTGGAGCAAGCCGGCACAGTGTCATCAAGTGTGCTGGTTGTGTTCTGTTGCAGGCGCTGCATTCCTTGCAGAGTTGAGCAGCGTCGCTGCTCTGTTGATAGCACTTGTGCGCGACCATTCGTGAATAAGGAAAAAAAGAAAACAGCCTACCAGGATGGGCAACCACCAATCGTGGTTTTCCTGCCCCAAAATGGAGACCGCGCGTTGGGAGCAGTCGTCTGCACACAGCTCACTGCAGCATCCACTCAATAGACACAAGCACTTACGCAGCGTACATCGCGTCCCAAAAGCCGCCTGGCTGTCGCCCGCCCAAGTCCAGCGCCCTAATCCCGTGACCACCCCAAATCTACTCGAGCGCCAGCGGTGGGGCCTCCAGGCTGCCCAGGTCTGACTTGATGATGTCGCGGTAGCGGGACGACATCGTCTCAAATGAGAACTGGGAGAGGACGCGGGCGCGGCCACGCTGACCCATATCCCTTCTCAAGTCCTCGTCGCAGACCAGCTTGGACATGGCCTCGGTGAGGGAGTCGGCATTGTCTGGGGGGATGAGGAAGCCCTCAACGCCGTTGTCAAGCGCCTCGGGGATGCCGTCAATCGCCGTGGCAATAACCGGACGCTCAAAGGCCATCGCCTCGCAAATGACCAGCGGGAGCACCTCGTTCAGTGACGGGCACAGGATCATGTCGGCGGCCAGATAATAGGGCAGCACGTTCTTCTTGACGTCCAGGATGGTCACCGCATCCAGTGAGCCCGACGACTCAAGCTCTTCCTTGATCGAGTCGATATAGTCAATCTCGTGCTGGCGGATGTAGCGCGCACCGACCATGAGCAGCTTCAGTTGTTTGCCACAGCTCGCGCCGATCGACTGATTCAGCTTGGAGAAAGCCTGTGCCGTGACCAGCTGGCCCTTGCGCTTGCACACGGTGCCAAGCTGGACAAGCACCATGTCATCTGCGTTGTAGCCGAGGCTGGCACGAACCGATGCACGCGACTGCACCTTGCGGAAGGCGTTGATGGACTTCAAGGGAATACCGTTGTACACGACCGAGGCCGCCTCCTCCGTGTAAAGCCCGTCGTAGCACCGCTTCTGGACCTCTGCAGGAAAGACGATGCGGGAAGCGGCACTGAAGGCCGCGGTAATCTCCGCCTTGCCCAGATGAGGCATGAGAAACACCTCCTTGGCATAGTAGTCCATCTCCTTGGGCCGCCACGCCTCGTGGATGACGGTCAGGGTCGGCAGCTTCATCATGGCCGCCACGTTCACCACCGGCGCAGACATGATCGTGTTGGCCACGACGTAGTCATAATCCGACAGTGCCGTGCGCAGCTGCTGCGGGTAGTCGGTGGCTTTGGAGTCAAGGATGCGTACAGCAATGCCCAGGGAGGCATAGTCCCCGCGCATCGGACCGTCCTTGGGTGAAAACACGTCGAAGGACAGGTCGTCGCGGAGCTCGCGGAGCAGGTATAGAAGGAAGTTATTGGCACCATTGCGTTCGAGCGAATGGCCAAAGGCCGCCGCCCGCTTGCGGGCCTGCACGCCTGAGTTGCTCAGGAACTCGCGGGCAGCTGCCGCGTCGCGGGGGAGGATTGCCTCAGCGGCTGCGACAACGTCTGCCGACCCGTCCTTGGCCTTGGGCGCTGTGGTGGTGGTCTTGACCTCCGCCGACGACAGCACGTCGATGTGTACCCATGCAAGCAGGTCGTCGACAAGCGCAGGGTCATCGCCAAGGGCGTGTTTGGAGAGCAACGACAGCAGGCGGCGGGTGCGCTCCACCTTGGCACGCATCTCTGCGTTGGCCGCCTCCACACCATCCTTGCTCGCGCCGCCGCCAGAGCCGCCGCCAAACATGTCACCGACCATCCGTTGCGTGTTATTCTCAGCACGGGCGAGCGACTTCTCCAGGCTGAGGTCTTTCATCTGCAAGTTGTTCAAGGCAGCGGCACTCTCCGCCTCGGTGGGGACCGATGAGGGCTTCCGGACGCCGCTAGGGGCCCCACCCAACTCCTCGCTGGCAGCCGCTGCCGTGGCCTTGTTGCGCTCCCGGAACCACAGGCGCCACGACGCGTTTTCCAGGCGACGACCATCATCGAGGACGTCCTGCAGGAAAAAAGCACATGGCGTGAAAGAGGCGAGACAAAGGCGCAGGCGCCGCTGTCAGCAGGAGAACAGGAGCTTCTCTCACAACCCGGCAACGCTCTGGCGGGACGGCAGACCCAGGCGGGCGCCACACCGACGGGCCACTCTCTCCTATGGCTGCAATGTTCAAACAAGGGTGACGAAGAATTGTCCATGCGTCGAAAGGCACCAGAACAACGTACCTTGACCTTGGTGAACACCCTCCATGTCTTGCGCAGATCCTCCTCGGTCTGCTCCGCGCTCAAGTACGGCGAGAAGTCAAAGTCCTCATACGGGTCCGCGCCGGCCGGGAGGTCGGCATTGCCCTTGGCAGCCTCGGCGAGCTGGAGAAACGATGAAACGCGATTCATCGTGGGTGCCCACGCGTGCGTGCGCCCGGATAGCTCGTGATACCTCTGCCCCTTGACCCTCCGCCGCGTCGACACACCGTCGCCTCGCTAACGTCCACTGCGGAGGAACCGCGCAATGCAATGCCCCGCGTACGGCGACTGGCCTATGTACTACCGATGCTCTGCCCCACCCTCCCCGGGCCCTTGACGGCACCTCACAGTCCCAGAGACCAGAGGTTGGTATGGGTGGTGCGGACGCCGGTCAGCCTCCTCTCATCGCTCGGCACCTCACCAGACGATTTGGGGCGCGCCTCCCACTTGCAGAAGCCTTGGGTGGTGTGCAAAAGACCGCGGTCCACAGTCGAGCCGGTGAGGCTGGCAGCGGCGGCGGGACCACACCAGGACGGAGCTCTGGGGCCACCGCGTGCCCCCGAAGTCGGGGTGACGCGTCCGCTCGAGCTCCCGTGCACGACCCATGCCACTGGTCCGCGACACCATCGATCAAGTCGGGCAAGATGTGAGGTGCTCGTGGCCCGTGGTGGCGTTCGAGGTGTCCCAAGATTCTTCTCACATCCAATTGATGCTGCATCCTTGGTTTAAATCCTTGTAGATGCCCGAGACACGGAATGAGGACAGTCCAGGGTGGCAGTACGGGTGGCGGTCGGCCTCTCGATTTGAGTCGGGCCATTGTCTCGCCGAGGTGACGGCCAGCAGTGCCCATCATGGGCTTCATGGTCAGCAGTGTGCGGCTGTCACGCATGATAAACGTACCTTGGTGGTCAAACTTCATCGTAGGTAGGTGTTCTGGAACAATCTGGTTGGGTCGGCGCAGCGTGTAGTCTCCAGCCCAACACACGAGTTGGGCACCGGGAGCACAAGGTATGTATACCAGTTGAGGAATCGTGCGTCGCTGATAGCAAGCCGTCGGATGGTGGCAGGAGCCAATCTGATGGAGCGCTCGTCGCCTTCACTGTATGGTAGCCTCCATGCGGCTGCGGAAAAGTTGGGCACGAGGATACGTCTGAACTCAGACACGACGTACTACCAGCAGTCTTGTGCAGCAGAAAAATACGATGGGACTAAGCTGGCGGTGCAGTCAAGGTTGAGATGCACGCTGCGCCAATGTCAGCTGTCGAGCGCACCGTGACTGACTGGAGGGTGCTAAAAAAAAAGGGGGGAGACACTGTACAATAAGCTGCTTCTACGTACACCTACCTACAACTTGCTCTGGAACAATCGCTCCAGCTGGCACGCCAGGTCTGTCACGTAGTGGGTCTTGCCATTGTACGTACGACAGTTCTCCACCATCCGCTTCAAGTCCGCCAAAAAGATCTCCTTCGTCACATAGAACCCGCCGGCGGTGAGCTTGGCCTGGATGGAGCTGAGGTCGACCGGGTTCTTGATCACATCGTAGTAGTCAATGGCGCCAGTCTCCTTGGGGTTGACTGGCTCAAGGAAGGGCCACGCACTGCCGTGCGCCTTGATCTGATCGAGCACCGACTGCAGGTGCGCCTTGAGCGCTTGGAGCGAGACCTCATCTCGCGGCGCGGCGCCAGACGCGGCACCACCACGGGTGGACGGAGCGGCGCCGCTGCGGCCGTCTTTGCGCCACGATATCTCGGCAAGTCCAGGGATGTTCTCCAGTCGCACAGGCTTGCGCATGGTCGACACATCCAAGCCCGGGTAGACCACGTGGCTGAGGCTCACCTCCTTGAGCTTCTCCACCAGGCAGCACTTTTGAGCTTTGAGCAGCAGCGGCATGTTGAGGTAATCCACCTGCGCGTGCAACTTGCACTCCATCAGCAGCACCCCCTCGTAGTCCTTGATGCGGCCTTGCCACAGCGGATACGACAGCGTGATTTTCTTGGAAAAGCCCTGTTTCTTGAAGTAAGGCACCGCGTTATTGTCGGCACACGTCAGCAGGTGTGTGAGGCCACTGCGTTTGGCCCGCTCCTTGACCTGTGCCATCAACCGCGTCCCGTACCCGAGTACCTGCTCGGTTTGGGAGATGGCCAGAAAGGCCACCTCCGCAAACTTTTGCTCCCGGAAAGGCCGATAGCAGCAACCGCCAATCACGGTCTGGCCGCCCGCAGCCGCGGAGCCGCTGCCGACAGGGGTGGCACCCGGCTTCATCAGTGCCAGGGACTCGTGCTTGCAGTCAAACACTAGGCGAGACACGTACGCACGGGGCATGTTCGGCAGCTGCTTGATGAACACGTTCTTCAGCCCTAGCAAGTTGAGCAGCGCGTCCTTGGAACCGTCATTGACAACGACCCGAAAGGAGACGTCGCCCTTGGCCTCGAGCTGCGTCATCCGCACCCACCGCTGCACGTAGGCGTGTTGCGAGTCCGGCCCGAGGATGTCCTTGGTCGACTGCGTCCATGCCCCAGGCGGAGGCGGGCGAGGCCGCTTGCTAACCGGCACTGCTTGGCGCGGTTGCAGGTAGTAAACGTCATCGTCGCCAACGGGTCCTACGAGCGGCTCATCATTTACCGACCGCAGCACGGTGGCAAGGTCGATAGGGGGGGGAACATCGTTCACGGGAGCGACAGCCGTTGCAGCCGCAGAGCCGCCGCCGCTACTTCCGGCCGCACCATTCGAGGTGCCGGGGAAGGAGGCCACGCCAGCGGGCGCCAACGCACCGCCGCCCGTTCCGTTGCGGCTACCGCCGGGAGGAGGAGGGGGGGGAAGAGCGACAGCCGCGCCAGATGCCGAAGCACCACCGCTACCACCAACAAAGGGACGGCTGTCCGGCTCGGGTTCCTTGCGTTTGCCGGTCACGCCTCGTGCCATGGCAGCATGCTGCGTCGCGGACGTCGACCGAGGAAGGCACGGCCACCGCACCAACAAGCAGCCATCACGATTGCGCGCATCGGCCAGCAACGCGCGCTCTCTGCGACAAGTAGAGCTTGCCGCGATACTTGAATCCCACAGATTACCGCTTGAAGGAAAACTACTGCTTCGACGGCTCACCGCCAAGTTCGGCGACGGAAAGGCAATAACTAAAAAATAAAAAATCGATGTGTATTCGATTAATTGGTTGATCCTCACTAGTAAAAAATGGACATGTTTTCCATTCATGTCTAAAACACCGCGACCCGCTGCCACTCAACATCGTGGGCGCCGGCCATGGCCCCTGTGGCCCCTGTGGCCCCTGTGGCCCTTGTGGCCCTTGTGGCCCTTGTGGCTCTTGTGGCTCTTGTGGCTCTTGTGGCTCTTGTGGCCCTTGTGGCTCCCGTGGCTCTCGTGACGTCTCGTTCGAGGAACTGTCCGCCGGCCTGCTCGACAGAGTCCATCGCGGCCACTCGCCGTCCGACGTGGACCACGTTCACCCCGCTTCCGATTTCCCTCACTCAGCCAACAGAGGCGTTCGCTACACCATTGATCCGGCGCAGATGTGGCTCGGGAAAGAATGCCAGGGTCCCTGCACCGCGCCCGCTGTGGTACGTGCGCCGATTCCACGCCACCTCCATTCCCGCCCTGTGTGGGAAACCTGTGTGGGAAACCAGTGTGGGAGGGAGTGCATTGAAAACAAAAACAGACGCAATGGCACCGTTGGCAATCCCCTTTGCGCTCCGCGGCCGAATGGCGACGAGCAGGGGGCTCCCCCGCTCCTGATAGCTAGCGGCCACTGAAAGGGCGGTCAGCACCGGCCGTGACGTCGCCGGCATCAGTGCCTACGCCGTGAGGGCGGATGAGGCTGTCTGAAGGGGTGTAATAGGGGTACGTGGGCGCCCCAGTGGGCGCCGCGCCGCACTGTGAGCATCCACAGCTGTGGCACCCGGCAGGCCCGACGGGGACGGCCGTCCATGGCGTGGTGGGCCTCGGCCGTCGGCCGCCGGTCTTTCAGTGCTGTTATTACCAGCCACCAGAGGTCGGTCGGAGAAAACCTCCCCACGGACTTTCCCATCCCCCCCTGTTTGCGCGATGCCGGCGCTGCTGTGGGCGTGCGCGGCGGCATCACCCACGCAGCGAAGCGAAAGCCGCGGCGCACCCACTGGCGCCGCCCGATGAGTACGAAAGGCGGTGCGGGTGGCCACGTGGGGCGTCGACACACACGCCATCCACCACCACCACCGAACCCACTGGCACTGCTATCGCCCATCCACGCCCCGTCGCCCTCCGCCAAGTGCCGGCGCGCAGTCTCCCTCTGTCGCTGCGTGTCTCTCCCTCTGCCCGCTCCCCCCTCCACCATGGCGCCGTCCGCCCGCTCCTTGGTCGGGGTCCTCCGCCTGATGGCAGCCGTTGCCGTCGCAGGGGTGGCTGTCATGGCGACCCCCGCCTCGACATTGTAGTGGAACATCGGCACGAACGGACGCATCCTCTACGCCCTCGACTGCGTCTGTTTCGGTGCAGACGTGAAGAGCTCATTGACGAGCGGCGCAGATGGTGGCGGCTCGTGCATCCAAACGAGGGACTGCACCCGCTGTACGTGGAGGAGCGGCACCTGTTTCCTGAAGAAGGGGGGGACCCGCCCCAGTGCTGCCATCTACGTCACGGGCGCTGTGTGCGGCAAGCGCCGGTGGTAGACCCCCAACCCCCCGGAGGGGTGGAGAGCTCGACGGCGGCTACCTGGGAGGATGTGCCCGCGTTTGGAGGCACCGCCGGCTCGGGTCGTCCGTGTGCGGTGAGCGGAGCGCTGCTGGGCGGGGCGGGCGTCGCTGGCCGGGTGTGCTCGGCTTTGTTGCAAGCAGGTGTGTGCAACGTGAGGGTGACGTGGAGGAGCAAGAGTCAGAGCAATCAACGATCCATGCCCTGTTCGCCAGAGAACATGTCCACCAGCAACACACAAATCCCTCCGTGCGGGTGCGCCACTGCCGCCCCCGCACCGCACCGACACCCCACCAGGCGCGCCCAGACGCCTCTCCCCGGCGCTCCGTCGCGCCCGCCGCCCGCGCCAGCGTCGCTGTCCACGCCGGGGCCCCCCCCCCTCCGCCCCGCACGGCCGCCACCGCCGCCGCCCCGCGTCGGCCGCCCCGACGCGCGCCGCCGCCCGCGCCGCCGCCGCCGCGGTGCGCTCCCCCGCCGCACGGGGGGCGGCCGCCGGACGGCTGCGCGCGCGGCACCGCCGCCGCCGCCGCCGCCGCCGGCCGCGGGGCCGCGGAGCCCCCCGGTGCGGCAGACGGGGCCGACGGGCGGGGGCCAAAGGGGGGGCACCGCCGCGCAGACGGGCGGCGACGGTCGCTGACGGCGGCAGCGGCGGGGGTGCCCCCCCCCCCCCCCCCCCCCCCCCCCCCCCCCCCCCCCCCCCCCCCCCCCCCCCCCGCCGCCACACGCACGCGGCCGCCGCGCCGGTGCGCCACCCGTCGCGCCGCCCCGACCCGTCGCCGGCGGGCCGCCGCCAGCGACCGCGGCGGCGGCGGCAACGCCGGGGCGGCGCCCCCCGCGGTGGCCCCCCGCCCCCCGCGGATGGCGGCGGCGGCGGCCGCTGCCGCGCACGCGGCACGGGCGGGCACGCGACCGTGGCGACCACGGCGGCGGCGGCGGCAGCGTCGGCGGCGGCCGCCCGCCGCCCCCCGCTCCCGCGTCGGCTGCCGCTCCTGCCGAGCGGCCGGCCGCAGCCGCCCGCCGCCCATTGCGTCGGACGCGGCGCGGCCGCCCGCCCGCCCGCCGTGCGAGCGGGCTCCCCTGCGGGCGCCGCGGGGGCGACCCGCCGACCGCTACCCCGCCGCGGGCCCGCCCGACGGGCGCGGCGGCGCGCGCGCGCCGTTGCCGCGGGCGGCGGCCGCCGCAGGCGGGACGCCGGCGGCCGCACCGTGGCACCGCTGGCGGTTGGTCGCCACGCGTGAC
>ENA-ORXR01000801-ORXR01000801.1-marine-metagenome-genome-assembly--contig:-NODE-801-length-37990-cov-12.974864_pt1 | contig 37990 bp, 31 predicted proteins | sample MGYA00237866_ERZ511479 | MGnify/ENA metagenome assembly ERZ511479
CTTTATTCGACTACGTCGAACTCATTCGTTCTTGCCTTGATCCATTTTGAACAATTCTAAATCCTTTTCCGTCATCTGAAAACAAAATTGGTCTTAATCGCTACTCCTATCTATATATAAACTTCATCATGCTATGACTACTATTCTTAGAACTTGTCTTTATAGATACTAAGCCTGAATATGGAATTTCTATTATGTCATTATTCGACATTATTTGTTGTTTTATGAGTTGACCGTTAGAGGTAAATACTTCTACTGTAAATACACCTGATAGCTTTGTTTGTAATGCTAAAGAATTAGAGCTTGTCTGAAGAAAAGATGTTTCTAATTCGGAACTTACTTCTTTTGTGGCGGTATTAATATCTGCGGGCGTTCTATAAATTTCTATTCCTAGTTCATCATTGTAATTACTAAAGAAATAGAGGTGCTCTCCTTGGATACCTATCGGAGATAAATCAGAATTATTAGGCAGGTCTGTTAATTCTTCCAACGATACCAATTCATCCGATTCTAAATTATAACGGTATAGAGCTTCATCAAAAATAGAATTAAATGACTCTGCGAAGAAAAATAGGTAGTTAGAAAATGAATATAATTTTGTGAGATCATCACCCGTATATATGGTCTTTAACGATCCGTCTTCTGTATTATATAATGAGATGATCGAATCATAGAATACACCACCAGCACTTTGAAAAGCTAGATACTTATCTGTTACAAGTCTGTTCCAACTTGACCCTTGATTTAAAGCTAATACACCTGTAGTCAACTGATTCCCCATTGGAAAATCTTTATCATATAGAATGTACTCACTATTATTACTATATATTACAGAGGACTTATCTTTTATACTTACACTTCTTATAGCTGCATTATCACTTTGCTTAGTGATTGCATTACTATCGTCAAGGTATAAGTATCGACCTTCTATATCTTCATCAAAAGTGGCATCAAAGCTAAAACTGATCCCCCCATCATAAGCAACCATTGCATAGGGATTTTTAAATGAGTTGTCAGCAGAAATACTGGATAACTTATCTACAGCTCCATCATGAATGTACAATAGATCCCATGATGAACCATTATAATCTATTATAGCAATACCATCTTTATAGGTACACCAGCTACTTGAATTCCCGCTAGAAGAACTACCTACAGATATTTCCGAATCATAAGGTATTTCGTCTAAGTCTTGACCATCATAAACATAGGCAGACCCTTGGAACAAAAAGTACATCTCGTCTTCATTTACTAGGAATATGGTATAGTCAGAGAGGAAAGCATCGTCTACAGCTAAGTCAAAAGCAATTTCTGTCCCAGCACTACTACCGTCTGTTTTCCATATTTTAAATCCAGTATTATCATCAGCCGCAAAATATATTGCTCCCTGAAATTTAGTCATATATTGAGGATCGGAATCGGAGGGATCATTGTTAAGATCTACGAGTAAGTTTACTTCCCCATTTTCTAATACAAACAATTCTTGCCCTACTTCTTCTGTTTTCGCATGAAATATATATTTATCACTGAGTCGAAGCACATAATCTTGGTTACGAGATGTATTAAATACACCAGAATCTTCACTCCCTTCATTCAGGTCAGCGACTAACTCAACTTGACCAAATAAACTAAGGCTTAATAAAAGATGTGTAGCTAATAGTAGAAAATTTTTCATAATGATTTTTTATTTAGAAGTTAGACTCAAAAATAATATTATTCATAGATTATAATTATCCTTTTATAGTTTATAAACAAAATTATCTTGGAAAACTATGGATCAGATCTGAGGAAATCCTACATAGTAACTTAACGTACTAATCCATTGCTGCACAGGAAGGAGGAATAAAAAATCTATTACTATATGGATTACTAATGTGATATTAATAACGCTAGACAGAAAAGGAAGATGGGTTACAACAGACTAGAATAAATCTAAATATAAGCTTAGCTAACAACAATTGATTAAAACACCGACTGGCATATTGTCATAAACTCTTTAGTCTATTTCACCCTAAAAGTTACATTATTCATTAATTCTCTTCTTCCTCCTCGACTTCCAATACAACAATATCCGTCTTGTGATTTACTTTATATTTTTTCTGTGCAGCTTCCCCCTTGTAGATGTATAGGGAGATAACTTCATCTCGATGATATTTGTTAAGTGCAGTTAGTGATCTGATTTTTCCGTTGATAAAAACAGTGCCTTCAAAGTATTTTTTATACTTTCTGCTGCGGATATAATCCAGATCTACTTCTTGTCCTACAAGTTCCGTCTCGTCTACATCGAATCTTACAGGAAGGTTATAGATAACATTAACAGCTTTACCATTTTGGGAGGCCGGTTGCCAAGTTATTTCACGATTCATCTTATCGAGCAGTTGCAGCACGGCGGCACCGGTATCATTTTTCAGATCTTTGATGATGGATGTTTGTTCTATTTTACCTTTCTTATTAACAACAAATTGTGCTACGACCATCCCTTTGGGTTTCATAGTTTTTGCGGCTTCTGGAATCACTAGATTTGTTCTTATATACGTATTAAGATTATCCTCAGAGCAACGTTGTTTATCTGAGATATCTTCCAAGTGATCACACCCTGGAAAAATAGGTAACTTCTGATAACTACTCGTATTATCCTGAGCATAAGAGGTAATTGACATACAGAAAGTAAAAAGGAAAATACTTAGGATATACTTCATGATCTTGTATTTAGTACTTATAAAGTTAGTTATTTTTCTTTTCTTGTCTAATACGCAGTGGCTCTTATAGATTATTTAACAACAGGCATTTATTTGACATAAAAGAAAACTACAAATCTATCTCCATCCACACCGGACAATGATCTGAATGTATAGCATCCTGATGATGGCCGGCATCTACGATCTTATTTTTTAGTGTATCACCTACGGAGATGTAATCTATTCTCCAGCCCTTGTTCTTTTTTCTTGCTCCAGACCGGTAACTCCACCAACTAAATTCTTGTTTGTCAGGATTCATCTTTCGATATGCATCTGTAAATCCGTTGCTAAACCAAGTATCCATCCAAGCGCGTTCTTCTGGTCTAAATCCCGATGGCTTATCTCGTCTTGTCGGGTTGTGTATATCTATATCACCGTGTACAACATTGTAATCTCCGAGCAGAATAATATTTTTTCTAGTCTTCAAGACTTCGGAAATATAAGGCTGTAGATCAGATAGAAACTCCATCTTATATTTGTGTCTATGTTCTCCGCTAGAACCAGAAGGAAAATATATATTAAACAAACTTAGCTTACCAAAATCAGTACGAAGGACTCTGCCCTCAACATCATATTTTTCTAATCCCATGCCTACTTCTATCTTGCTAGGTTTCTTTTTAGAAAAAGTAGCCACACCGCTATAACCTTTTTTTTCTGCCTGGCACCAGCTGATATGATAACCTATCTCTTCAAAGAGTTCTACAGGGAGTTGCTCGAGTTGAGCTTTGGATTCTTGAATACAGAAAATATCTATATGGTCATTATTTTTTAACCAGTCTATGAGTCCCTTTTTGATGGCTGCTCTTATGCCATTGACATTATAAGAAACAATATTCATGTTAGTTGTAGTTAAAAGTTTCGTTATCCCAGTTCAGTTCTCCGAGAGAATTACCAGCCTTAATCATTGTAAGTTCTAGCGTTATAATAGCGCTACTATGAAGGGTAGCTACCTGAGCACCTCCAGGAAGTTCTATCCATTTTTCCCATGTCGTTTCGAATCCTTTCTTAGGTAATATACTCGTCCACATTTTCCAAGAGGTAGGTCTGTAATTACTATCTAAATTCCATAGGTAAACATCGCCGGGAGTGGTACCACCACTTTTGTACGTAACCTTAAGAGCCTGTTTCCCATCCACATCTACTATAGATCTTTCGGTACCGGCGTCGAAAGCTTTAAAAGGGGCATAGAACCAGAAGGAATCATTGCACCACAGTTTCCAGGCCTCATTAATGATACTATTTCTATAATGTTCGTCTAGTACAGGAGCTTGTTCTTCGAACACTTTAGCTTCTTTGTTGTCCAGTTGCATGACAACTCTTTTATCGCCCCAGACAATTTCAGCAATATTATTTTTCTTATCCCATCTGTAGTGATGATTTCCCCTAAAAGAAAACTGAACATAAGGTAGTGCATCCCAAGCGTCCTTATTCAGTGCATTCATCATTTTCATAGCTAGTTCGTCAGCCTCAGATCCGCCATAGCCTTCTGGTTCCTTCTCGTTAGTGATGGCAACGAATAGCACACCACATACAATAATAGCTAACAATATAAGACCTATCCACTTCAGTACTTTCATTTTTATATATTTGAACTCTAGAATTATTAATGCGGCAAAGATGCTAATAGTTTATATTTTTATGTAAAATAATGAGTAGGTATGTATAAAGGGAAAAAAGTAATCGTTGTTCTACCCGCCTATAACGCAGAAAAGACAATAGAAAAGACTTACAGAGAAATACCCATGGATCTCGTGGATGAGGTAATCTTATGTGATGATGCAAGTAAGGACAATACGGTAGAAAAAGCCCGAACTCTAGGGATTAAGCATATTATAAAGCACGAAAAGAATAAAGGCTATGGCGGAAACCAGAAGTCATTATATCTTAAATCTCTGGAACTGGGGGGTGATATCGTCATTATGTTACACCCAGATTATCAGTATACGCCCTTACTTATCCCCTCTATGGTCAACATTATAGGGGAAGGACTATATGAGGTTGTTCTAGGTTCTAGAATACTGGGGAAGGGGGCACTGAAGGGAGGTATGCCATTATATAAGTATATAGCTAATAGATTTTTGACACTTACACAGAATATTCTGATCAACTATAAGTTGTCTGAATATCATACTGGTTATAGGTCTTTTTCTAGGAAAGTCTTAGAAGGGATAAATTTTGAAGAAAATTCTGATGACTTTATTTTCGATAATCAGATGTTATCACAAATTATATACAAAGGCTTTGATATAGGGGAGGTTACCTGTCCTACTAAGTATTTCGAAGAAGCTTCTTCTATAAATCTAAAGCGATCTACAATCTATGGGTTAGGTGTTCTGAAAGTATCTTTAGTGCATTTTCTATGTAAAATAGGATTAGCAAAAAGCAAACTTTATAAATAATTCTACGCATTAGTCAAACATCCAGAAGACCGTATATCTTTGGTAATATTACCTTAGGGCAATGCGCCTGTAGGAGCATCTTATTAACAGCTTTCACTTAATACCATTTCCATTTTGATGTTTCACTCTAGACTTTGATTATATACACCGCGTAAGGCGCACGAGATATGCGATAAATTCAAGCAGAATTGGTAAATAAGATCTTCTGCCCTGTAATCATGTACCTGCTAGATATCTGGCTGTCTTATAGTTTTAAACATCACTATCTGTAAGTTGCAGAAGAAACCCTTAAAATAAATATGCTTAGGGAATAATCATCATAAATAATTTGATTTTTTTTTCTACGCTGAATAGCTTTTTTTATATGCGCTACTGAAGGGAGGAATGAGAAGAAATACATATTAAACGTGCTCAGATATAAGATACGATATGGTATATTATCACTACATATATATCTTCATAAGTACGCTTTGTCGCAGAGTTTTCTATTTATATGTAAAGAATTTTACAATTATAAAACGGCGAAAAAAAGTAGCATTTTTTGCATAATACTGTATTTCAGATACTTACAAATTGATTATTTTATAAATAGTTATTTATTTTTAAAATAAATAAACGTACATATTTGGTATCATTCATGCATATACTATATTTGCACTCCTATAGATTCAGGGTGATTAGCTCAGTTGGTTCAGAGCACCTGGTTTACACCCAGGGGGTCGGGAGTTCGAGTCTCTCATCGCCCACTTAATATCAGACAGCTATGATGAATCTCATAGCTGTCTTTTTTTTGTGTAGATTTGTGTAAGGTTTTACTAAATCCTAGGTACCTTGATCACAGTAAAAATGTGGGTCTATTCAATGTATGCCTAGCTTTAATCTATCTGCCCTTAGAATTATTATATCGAATAATGATTATATTACAATATAATCCTAACAAAACTAGTGTGCCTAGACTTATGGAATAAGGTAGAAAAATACATCCCTTAGTCACAAGTCAAATTCACTTTTTGTAAGAGTAATAGTTAATAATTCATAAAATCATGAAAGATAAAGGAATAAGATACTTGTGGACGAAGATTAGTTCAATAGGTATACATCGGGATTTATCTCTATACGAAAGTAAGCAAGTTCAACTACTCAATAGAGTCTGTGCGGCTTTCATGATCTTACTTATCCCTAATCTTATAAAAGCTTTTACTACGAGGGGTGTGTTCGGTATAAACATTATACTTTGTTTTTATGGTTGTTTATTACTAACACTTTATTTAAACTATAAGAGAAAGCAATGTTTTTCTAAAATTTTCTTTTTGTCTTCACTTACTATTATCTCTTGTGGTATATCGTATATTTTAGGTAAAGGGTTTGTCGTTGAGAGTTGTTACATATCGATTAGTATACTCACGCTAATTTTCTTTGATAGCAAAAGAGAGCAGTTTCTTTTATTAGCTTTCATTATAGGTGCTTACTTATTATCGCGGTATTTCTACAACAGTATTAATAGTCCATTGGCCAATAGACCTTTCTTGGAAATTACTAGTTCTATGTCACATCTTACTAACGCGTTGCTTGTATATATTTCTGTAACAATGTCAACTAAAGCAAACTATGAATATGCCATTCAGACAAATCACTTACTAAATCAGATACAAACCAAAAGCGATAAATTAGAAAAGCAAAAAATAAGAATCACTAGACAGATTAACTCGTTAGAAAAATCTAATAATAAATTAGAAAATGCCAATAAGGAATTAGAGAATTTTGCCTACGTAGCTTCTCATGATCTAAAGTCTCCTTTGCGTATCACAAACAGCTTTCTACAACTAATCCAACGAACATTACGTACAAATTCAGAGGAAAAATTAAATGAATATCTTGATTACTGTATTGACAGTACTAAACATATGGGGGCAGTAATTGATAACGTGCTATCGCATGCGAAACTGAATAACGAACTCGAGTTAATACCCGTAGACCTTGAGAATGTATTAAACAAAACAAAAAACATATTGGCCCAGATTATTGATGATAAAAATGTTACCATAAAAGCTGATGCTCTTCCTGTAATCAATGGATATGAATCACAGTTTATATTATTGTTTCAGAACTTGATCGAAAATGGAATTAAGTATAACAAAAATGAAACCATAGAATTGTATATTAAATTAGTAGATAATGATGAGTCAAAAATCACACTTTGTTTTAAAGATAATGGTCTTGGTGTAGCGCCAGAAAATCAAGTAAAAATATTCGAAATGTTCAACCGGTTACATAACCAAAAGGAGTACGAAGGGACTGGTATTGGTTTGGCAACATGCCAAAAAATTGTCTCTTTGTTTTCTGGAAAAATATGGGTAGAATCGAATGTAAATGAGGGTAGTTCTTTCTTTGTGCAAATCCCGAAAACAAAATAATTCCCAATTATGTACAAGCTTAGATTTTTACTTGGGGAAATTTATAAACTGACATCAAAGTTTAACTGCAAGATATTTTATTTAATCTTCGTTCAGCTATTCCTATTTAGTATAATCACAATTGGCCAATCTGAGTTGGATAAGAATGTAATCCAGGATACCGTACAACTCAAAGTTGCAATTGATTCTTTTTATTCCGACTTTAAAGCAAATAAAGACATCAGTGAAGATAGGGTTAGAGATATTTTGCAAGCATCTCTAGCATTAAAAGATACTGCCAGTTTTTTTAGGGTTGGCAATAATTTTATATTTAAATATGTTAATGACCAAAAATTTGAAGAAGGAATTATCATTGCAAAAAAGATTCAAAATATAATTGGGTCTGAGAAAAGTCCTTTTGGAGAATTCGATAATGCATTAGGAAATTTATACCTAGGTTTAAAGAGATATGCTGAGGCTTTAAATTATTATTTTAAAAGTGCGGAATGGTACCGAGAGTATAAAGAGAACTACACAGGAATGCCATTAGGTAATATATCACTTGTCTATTACACTAATGAGAATTTCGACAAAGCCTTAGAGTATGCAGAGAAGGCACTTAATTATTCATTGAAGCTAACAAACAAAACTGATAGGCTAAATAACCTTATTTATGATTATTTCAATATCGCCAATAGTAATAATGAATTAGGAAATAATGAACAGGCAGAAATTTATTTTGAGAAGTCGTTATCTGCAGCTAGAGAGCTTAATATTAAATTTATGATATTAAATGCTATAGGGGAGGCCTTGAATTTCTACAGCCAGATAGATGCAGATGAAAAATGTATAGAATTAATAAATGAGGCAGATAAAATTTGTGATGAATCAAATGTATGCCAAAGCTTTTGGGGGACTTTCTATTTAATTCGAAAAAACTTGCATTATTTAAAAATTGGACTTATTGATAAAGCTATTTTACCAGATGATTTAATTGCAGTAAAAGGATCTTTCACAAAGGAGGCCTTTGAATATTCCGCAAGATACTACACAAGACAAAATGATATAGATAATACTGTTAAGTATTATGAGAAATTGATAATGGAAAATAAAAGAATTGAAAGAAAGAATATAGCAACTGTTTACTCTGATATCGAAGAAAAGCATCTTAACAAAATGTTAGTACAGGAAAATTTCGAGTTGATAGGTGATATTGAGAAGAGGAAAAAGAATACATTCTTTATGTTGACTGCTCTTGCATTTATTTTCTGTTTTCTTATTCTACAATTATTTAATAATCTCCGATATAAGAAAATAAATAGTTTATTAGAAGAAAATAAAATTGACCTAGAATTTACAAATAAAGAATTGGAACAGTCAAACGAGGAATTAGAAAGATTTATATTCATAGCCTCCCATGACCTTAAAACGCCACTACTAAATATATTAAACTTTACAAATCTTCTTGAAAGAGAATTGACCCATCAAGAGAAAAATAAATCTCACCAATATCTTTCTTTTATTAAACAAGGAGGACTAAGATTACATAATTTGATTACTGACACATTAGAATATTCACAGCTCGCAAACCAAGAAATCAAATTAGTAGAAATAGATTTAAATAAATTATTTGAAGAGATAGAGCACTCAATATCAAGTTATATTTTAGAGAAGAGGGCTAAAATAATTAAGAAAGGACCATTTCCTACTATAGTAGCTCATCACTCATCATTAGTTGCGCTATTTCAAAATTTATTTGAAAATGGAATAAAATACAATAAGTCAGATAAACCAGTGATAAAAATTTCATCCTCCCAGGAAGGTGCTTATTATTCAATATTCATAGAGGATAACGGAATCGGAATAAAACAAGATCATAAGGATAAGATATTTACTATGTATGCTCGGTTGCATAATCACAGTGAATATGAAGGTACGGGTCTAGGCTTAGCTATATCAAAAAAAATTATGAAAAAAATGAATGGGGATATTCTCCTTAGGACTAAAAAAGGAGAAGGCAGTTTATTTGAACTTAAATTCCCTATAAATCTGATAAAGACAAGTACAGATCTTTGAAAAAGTTCTTTGTCATACAATGGGTCATGACAGCATATCATTTCGTAGCTCAGAGAGACGACCGTATACTATCATTCGGTATGAATAATAAAAGTATAAAAAATAGAAGTTTATTTACTTAGCTGCAAGTTATCTCAAATTCAAAGGCATTGTGAGGGGACAGAAAGTAATTAATTTCTTTCATTTGACTCGCAATTAATCTACGACTTCTTCCTCTTTCTTGAAAACACGTATTGTTTCTATTTTTGTATCACTGACCTGCTCTAGAACGAATGTATAGTTATCGAAAGCTACCTCTGCACCTGACTCGGGAATAGTCCCTGAGGTCATCACGATATAACCAGAGAGGGTCTGGTATTCTCCTTCAGGGATATCTAAGTGTTCGTACTTCTCGTTAATATAATCGATCTCTAATCTACCAGAGAACAAGTACTCGTGATCGCTGATCTGTTCTTCTATAAAGATACCTTCATCGTACTCATCTTCTATCTCTCCAAAAATCTCTTCTAGGATATCTTCTAGGGTAAGTATCCCTACCATACCACCGAACTCGTCGACAACACAAGCTATATTTACATTATCACGAATAAACTCGAGCATAAGATCCTTAAGATTCATCGCTTCTGGAACAAAGGGTATTTCTAGCTTTATATTTTTTATTTTTTTCGGTTGTTCGAACAGCTGTTGGTGATGTATATAACCTATTACATTCTCTATGTCACCATCTATAACCACAATTCTAGAGTGCTTAGAGGACTGAAATAATTCTAGTGTTTCTTTAGGTGTAGCATGCTGATCTATGACGACGACCTCTGTTCTAGGGATCATAATATCCCTTACTTTTTGCTGGTTCAGGGTAAGAACATTGGTAAGGATTTCTTTGTCTACTGTAGTGTCTTCTTCGCTGAGATTAGAATCTATGAAGTGCTCTAGATCTGATCGTGTAAGTTCTTTTTCTATCTTATCCAAGGGTGCTCTAAAAACATACTTAAGTAAGGTGTTAGATAAGATGGTCATCATGCTGGTAGGTATGCTTAGGACAGACTTAAAAAAACTAAGGGGATATGCCATGGCATAGATAAACTTGTTGGCAAATAATCTAGCAAGTGTCTTAGGCAGAAACTCTCCGAATATTAGAACCACGATTGTGGTCAGTAACGTATTCAATAAAAGTAAGGCAGGCCCATCAGAAAAATCAGGAAATAGGAACTTACTTGTAAATTGTGAGGCAAACAAGGTAAATGCTATTAAGGCTATGTTATTTCCTACAAGCATGGTTCCAAGAAACTTTTTAGGTCTATCGTAGAACTTACTGATTATAGAACTTCTCTTATCCCCCTCTTCCTGCTTTACTGCAACACCCAGTTTACTAGCTGATATAAATGCTATTTCAGATCCAGAAAAAAATGCTGAAAGCAAGAGAAAAAATATGATTAAAAAAATAAGTCCCAATGTATATTAGTTTCTTTGATTTAAGGTAGGTTTTTCTCCTGAGGAAACCTTAGTATTCTTAGAAGATTCTTTTTCTAATAATCCGTCGAATTTTTTAATGGCTGACATCTTCTTTTTAATTTCGAATCTAGAAAAATCTTCATTGGCTACAACGCCAAAACCAAACAATGTATCTCCTAGCGAAGGTTGCATGATCAGCACTGGCTTTTCAGTATGTATAATTTTTTCTTTTTCATCCCAGATAAGTTCTAAGCTTCTCATCTTATCATCTTTTTTGTTGTATACTAGAACATCGTCTTTGACATACACTTTACCTTCCTTTTCCTTACGGATAGCATAGTTAGCTTCTAACCAACTCTGTGCTCTGCCTGCTTCATTATAGAAAGTAACATTTACACCATCTGGAAACTCTTCTACATTTTCTTTATTCTCTAGATGCCGGATCATTTTAGGAGCCTCTATTTTTACACGTACGTAAGAAGAATCACTATACAATATTTCTACATCCGTCGCTACTTCTGTGAGTAATTCCTGATCAGTAAAGAGTGCATTGATATCCTGTACCTCGTTTGTGCAAGATAGGAAAAGAGAAAATATGATAAGAAAATATAAACGGATCACTTGACTAGAGTTACTGTGCCAGAATAGTCTATAACGACATTATCTAACCAACGAATTTTGGCTAGCCAGGTATAAACATTGGGCTGTAAAAGTTCACCATTGAAACGGCCATTCCACCCATCATTAGGATCACTGAGAATTACGGATCTACTGTCAAACATGATGTTACCCCAGCGATCAAATATAGTGAGCTCTTCCATTCCCGATGCAGCCGGTCCAGCAAATAAATTAAAGAAATCATTAGACCCATCTCTGTTAGGAGAAAAGACATTAGGTGCATAAAAGGGTCGTATAATATTTGTCGTTATGATAAGCTGATCTGTTGCTGTACATCCATTCTCGTCTGTAACGGTTACGGTGTATGTTGTGCTACCTTGGGGTATTACATCTGGGTCAGGGCAGTCCGTACAACTGAGCCCTTCTGGTGGAGACCACATATAAGTCACCATTCCTATCCCGTTCTGATGATCTGCATCTATATCTGTCCCGAAACCTAGGTCTACTTCCTGATCGTCACCTGCTTCTACTGTAACTTCTGGAGGTTCTGTTATGCTAACGAAGGTGCTATCTATACATCCTTTTATATCTTGTATATAGATAAGATAATCTCCAGCAGGTAGATTATTAAAGGTTGTATTAGGGATAAAGTCTATACCATCTAGACTGAAGTTATACTGAGGAAAACCTAAGGAACCTTCAGTAAATATCTGGCCCGTCTGACCAAAACATCCTATGTCAGAAGTTGTTGCAGAAATATCTAGTTGGGAAAAATCATCACAACAAGCTTCTACAAATATATCTAGCACCTTAGTCACTAAGCATCCTCTGCTACTTTCTACCGTAAGCGCCACTACTTTGTCACCAAAGGACTCATAGATCACATCATGCGGTCCTGGTCCTGATGCCGAACTAGGCGTTGCCCCTACACCGAAGTTCCATGTCCAGCTAACAATTGCATCGGTTGCAGATGTAGAAAGATCATCGAATATTACGGTTTTATCACACTCAAAAGCTTGCACAGCAGTAATGTCGAAATCAGGTTCTGGTCCCTCGAAAGTTCCTGTTCCTCCCCACTCAATTCCGAAGCCAAAGCCTGTATTAGAAAAGTTATTTATAATGAGTGCATAGGAAACTCCTGCTACCATATTTATTGGTGCCACGAAATTATTATCTCCTGCTGCACAGCCAGCACTTTCTGATATATCAGTTTCACCTTCCCGTAGACCAGTAGGACCGAAGCATGGGTCACTGACTCCTCCACCTTGTTCTCCAGAGAGCATACACCTAAGGGCTACCCTATTGTTACAATCCGCAAGACCTCCAGGGAGTTCATAGACAACAAAATCTAGATCTTCTTCAGGATTATTTATGTTATTAGGAGTAAGCGTGAAGGTTAGAGAACCTGGGTCTTTACAGGTCCAAGTGTACCAGACAGATGCTCTTTCACCATCTTGACCAGCGCCGACACAAGGACCAGTTAGTTCGTTTTGGATATTACCAGTACTGTTAAGATTAGCCACCTGGAAAGGAGACTTATCACAAAGAATTACTGATTCGGGACAATCAGATTCTGGACTTGGAACAGGGAAGAAAGAATTTATACATAATCGGAATGGACCCCTATTTCCATTTTCGCCATCTATTCTTAGGTAATATATTTGACCTATTGTAAGATCTACTATAGTTAGGTCAGCAACAGAAGTTCCTGTACCTATAGAATTACAAGCAAGTTCATTGAGCGTAGAACACGTGCCCTCATATACAACGATAGAAGGATTTACTAGTCCTGCATTAGCAAAAGATCCATCAAGATTAATGTATACCGCTGTAGCTGTCGGAACAAATGTATACCAGATATCTGCCTGAGATCCTCCAAACCAACAGAAGGGAACGGCATCTGCTGATGCGGTTGCTCCGTTATTATCTAGATCGGTATCGTTAGAGCAATAATCTGCCACATTTCCTAGGGCAGTAGCAGTAATGCACTCATCGTTAAATACCTGAGCGTATCCTACGGTAGAAATCGCGATAATAGCTAATGTTAAGAACTGTCGTTTTATCTCCTTCATATATGAAGTATGCTTTTGTTGTACTGCAAAAATAGAACATTTACACTTATAAGAGTATTTCCTAAGCTTATATGGTTGCCTTCTTTTACTATTTCAAGTAAATTATTAATATTAACCTTCGATATTGTCTATTCGTAACGATAATAAGACTCATATTTTTGCCAAGTTGTGCTGTAAAATGCGGGAATTAACGGATTTTTAAGCTTTATTGTCGCAGTGAGCTTGATTTATACCAATTTCACGGTAGATTCTGGATTTATTTAAAATTATAAGATAATGCTTTATGTAGTACCAACGCCCATAGGAAATCTAGCGGATATCACGTATCGCGCGGTGGAAACCCTTAAAAATGTAGATTATATCCTCGCTGAGGACACAAGGGTGAGTAAGAAATTACTGAATCATTATGGTATAGATGTCAAATTAGTCTCCTATCATGCGCATAATGAACATAGTGCGACCGCTAGACATATAGAAGAATTACAGCAAGGGAAAAACATAGCCATAATATCCGACGCAGGGACTCCAGGTATTTCGGATCCAGGATTTTTACTCATTAGAGCAGCTGTGCAGAACAAGTTAGAGATAACGGTACTACCAGGTCCAGCTGCTATGATCCCGGCTGTAGTAGCTTCAGGAATTCCCTGTGATCGTTTCTATTACGAAGGTTTTCTACCACCGCAGAAAGGTAGACAGACTAGACTTAAATTTCTAGCTACGCTAGAACATACATTTGTACTATACGAATCTCCACATAAAATTGTCAAATGCTTAGCCCAACTCATAGAGCATTGCGGAGGAGATAGACTGGCTTGTGTCGCTAGAGAAATTTCCAAACTCCATGAAGAAATCACGACGGATGAACTTGCAAATTTACACCAACACTATACTGAAAAGGGAAAGGTGAAGGGAGAGATTGTTGTAGTGGTAGCAGGGAAGGGGAAAGAATAGAAAATCGGATCGTTGTATAGTAATAATTTTTCCAGAAAGAATCAGGATTTTCAGGATTAAGGGATTATAATGATTTATGGAATATTTGTTCCTTCACACAATAAGCTTATCACTATGTTTTATTATAGGATTATAATTTAGAATTTTACACATCCTTTTATCATACAATTCCGCTACTTTTTTGTAACCACTAGCTTTTAGATGTATCTCATTATCCCAAGAATTTATGTGAGGGAAATAACCGCGGAGATCTATAAAATGAAAGTTCGGGTATTTGGATTCTAAGTCCTTCAGCATCTCATTAAATCCGTCAATAAGTGTTTTAATAATTTTATTCTGGTCCTTAGAATTTGTAATGGCCTTAGCGCCCATAGCCGGCTGTATCCATGGTCCTGTTAGTCTTATACCGATGAAGGAATATCCTTTGCCTGTTACCTTAGCATAGTCGTAACCATCCATCAGTATATGACACTTAGGATTTGTATTGACGACGCTTTCTATTAGAAATTCCATAGACTCCTTCATACTGTCTAGCTTAGCTTGGAAGATTTTTTCATCTAGTAGTTTTCCTGATTTAGAAAACTTGTGTTTCAGATATTGAATTAGATTAGCACCTACTATGTCATTGCCTCCGGCACTGAAAAGAAAAAACCTTGGTTTTAGGTTTCTGATAGCAGTAAGGGTCATCTGTAGAGAAATAGGTCCTTCGTGTACGATGGTATTACCAGTGGTTTTGTAGTTAGAACCATAGATCATATTTTCTAAGGTGTCTCCATGGTTTGCAAAATTCTTAATAGCATAGCCCTTTGATACCAACTGATCTATAGCATCTTTTTTTAGTGGGTAGTTAAACCAAGAGTCTCCTTCCGCCACAATAACCATATCTTGCGGATAAGACGAAGCGAGCCTTTTCTCAGATAATTGGTGTAGTTTGAATTTTTGCTCTTGAATTTTAACGGCCATAACATCGAAATTTACCTAATAGGAAAAACTATTTAATTTGCATAACAGTTCGATAATCTTAGTACTAAGTTAAGCGTAAATTATTGGCATTGCAAAAATGACTTCTAAAGAAATAATAGGGACTACAGTCCCACACACCCTTTCGATACTCACATGCATCTTCCTAGTATAACATATAATTACTCTACCATGAACTTCACTTTTAGCCTTATTCTATTTATGACCTTATGTTCCTTGCCTGTCAACGCCGAGATAGGGGTAAGTTTTTCTCTTATAGATTTGTGTATCATGTCAGACAAAATTATTGAAGCAAAGTATATTGCAGATGATAATAAAAATTACACTTTTATTTATAGGGAATTAGGATCTGATAAGGCGATGGTAGATACTTTCGTTTTTAATAATATAGATGCTTTTATAGAAACAAATGAATCCAGATATTATCATAAGTATATTGTAGATGATTCAGGAATACGAAAAGCTCTGACCATCAAAAACTCAGATGCTGTTATTTTTTTTGTAACTATTTCAGAAGGGGGTGATGTAAAACCTATTAACAGTGGATATAGAGTTATTAAAAATGATCTAGTTTATTATCCACACCTTAATGTAGAACCGGGTGAGCATACATTCAGAAAAAGTAATATCCATATTGAACAATTTAAAAGATCGATAGAACTGAGCAAGGCTAAATGTAAAGAAATAGTAGACCTGATGAACATAGATGACAAAGAACAACAAAAGGATAAAGTAGAACAATGGATATTGAGAAACTCGGAAGCATTATTCGTGAGATCCGGACTGAATGATCACCTTGGATGGGGCTATCTGAGTGGCCATTTTTGGCTCAAAAGAAGACTCTTTGATGTCGACTATCTAAAAATAACCGCAGAAAAAATAATTGATTTATTAAATGACTTTTACACTAGGAGGACTAACAAGATAAAGTAAGCGAGCGTTTTCTGTGTCTACAAGCAGAGGCAGGCTTACTTAAGTTATAACTACTCCAATGTAATAAAACATCCCACAGCCACCGTCTCAGAATATTCTATAAACGCTCCTTTCTGTATTTCGGCCAGCACATCTTCTAACTCTGATGTATTCACAACACGCCTTCTTTTTCCTACCCTAGCATACATATTATCGATGCGCCCTTTGTAGATCATCTTTGCTTGTGTTTCATTATAGACGACGACCTCTGGTGTCACCTTGATGTCGAATAATTTGGTTTTAGTCTGAAAAAATTCTCGCTTAAGTGGAAAGGGAATGGCGTACTTTTTTTGATAATTGTCTATTCCTTTGGTAGTGGAATAGCGATTAGGAAATAGACCCACGAAAGATATATCTTCTGCATTGTATTCTTCATATAAGTCCACCATAAGCGTACTGTAATCTTGACAGATAGGACAGTCCTCACCCATAAAATAATATACGGTAATGCTATCTTGCTGAGCAATAGTCACATTGACATATAAAGAGAATAATAATAGTAGTGTACGCTTCACAGACTTATAACGTAGACCAAAGCAATATGGTGCTAAAATTAAGTGATTATTTTTACTAAAGACAGAAGCACATTAGACCATGATTTACAAAGTATTATAATCTTACCCTTCTTCTCCTAGCTCTTCCTCCTCGAATTCATCACCCTCTTCCTCTTCGAACTCCTCTTCCTCGAACTCCTCATCATTGGGTTTACTGATGACTTTTTTCTGTGGTGTAGAAGTTCTTATGATCTGATCATACTGACTACAATCTGTGACTAGAAGATCCTCCTGGGGGATAAGAAACTGAGCTTGAGAGTTGAAGGGTATAGACTTATCGCCCTCTACACGTTGCATAAAATCTATAAAGAAAGGTCTTGCCATAACACCCCCTTGTCCATCAGCAAGAGATAGAAACCGGATCCACGGATCCTCTCCTCCTACCCATGTACCTACAACGAGTTCAGGGGTGATACCCATAAACCATCCATCGACATAATCGTTAGTCGTTCCTGTTTTCCCACCAAATTCTATCTCTAGTTTATCTTTTACGAAGCTGGCTGCATATTTCAGCATCTCGACCATTGCATAATTATATTTAGAGTTTAGGGCTCTACTTTTTTCTGGTACAGCATTGTAGATTACCTTACCGTTTTTGTCTTCTATACGTTCTACAAACTCTGGTTTAGTATATACACCATCATTAGCAAATGTTGCATAGGCTCCTGTCATTTCTAGTACAGATACTTCTGGTGTTCCTAGACATATAGAAGGGTAGTTAGGTATCTTCTTTCTTTCTATTCCCATGGAAGCCGCAAGGTCTACAACTTGTGAGGTATTACCCAGTTCTATCATTAACTTGACGGAAACAGAATTTAGAGAACGCTTCAGCGCTTCTAACATGGTAACGGATTCTCCAGAAAACTTACCGCTGGAGTTAGAGGGCGACCAAGATTTTATAAGTCCGAAATTAGCATCATTAGCAGGTATACTGTACTGTATATCTCGTATACGTTCGCAGGGCGACTTCGCCTGTTGGGAAATCGCAGTTCCGTAGATAAACGGTTTGAAAGTGGAGCCCACCTGTCTGTTAGATCGGATGTGATCATACTTAAAGTATTTATTGCCGATACCACCTACCCACGTTCTCACAAAACCTGTAGAAGGTTCTATAGAAACAGAACCCAGCTGCATGTGCATTCTATGATATTTTATAGAATCTAGTGGCGTCATTTCCTTAGTCTCTTCTCCATTACCTTCATAACTGAAGACCTGCATTTGCTGTCTTTTGTTGAACGCATTTCTGGTGGCTTTATTGAGCTTTATCCACTGGCTCTCTAACTCAGACCACTGCGAACTTTCCATTATTTGCTTGTAGGTCCGCGACTGTTTCTTGGTGATTACTTTACGACTTACCAGCTTTTTTAGGTGACCTTCTTTTTGGGCCTCTTGCATCATTCTATTGACATCAGCATCCCTATGTCTAGCATCAGGAAAAGCATCAGAAATCTTAGAAAATATTTCCGACATATAGACCTGCTTCAGTTGCTTGTATCGCTCAGATTCTCTTATAAGTCTATTGAGATTATTCTTTCTTATATCCCTCTGATTTTTATCGGCATCGTAGGTCCACGGATCTAGACCTTTCCATACAGTAAAATATCTTTTCTGGAGATTACTCATATGATTACGCATCGCTTTTTCAGCATGGCGTTGCATTTTCATATCTATCGTTGTATATACTTTTAGACCATCTCTGTAGATATTATACCTTGTTCCATCAGCCTTAGTAATATTATTTTCAGAAAGTATCTGATTGACATATTTAGAAAGGGAAGCTCTAAAGTATGGGGCGGAACCATCGTAATGTACCGATCGCTTAAAATTAGTGTTATCTAAGACCTCAGCATTTAGTTTTTTGTATTCGTCCTCACTGAGAAAATTATTTTTCCTCATTTGGTTCAGGACTACGTTTCTTCTCCGTAGCGAATTATCAGGATATTTTTTTGGATTATAGAGGTCAGGATTTTTCAGCATACCTACTAGTGTTGCCGACTCTACTATATTAAGATCTTTCTGGTCTTTGCCAAAGTATGTATTAGATGCAGCAGCAACACCATGAGAATCGTATAGGAAGTCAAACTTGTTAAGATACATCGCTATGATTTCCTGCTTCGTATATCTTTTTTCGAACTCTGTAGCGATGACCCACTCCTTCAGTTTTTGCCATATTCTCTTCAGTGAATTACCAGGCTGAGGCGTGAAAAATAACTTGGCAAGTTGCTGAGTTATCGTACTAGCACCACCTTTTTTACCCATAAATATTACGGCCCGCAAAGTACTTTTTAGATCTATCCCCGCATGACCAAAAAATCGTTCGTCCTCTGTAGCGACTAGCGCATTGACAATATGATCATTGATTTCAGTCTCATCCACCCACTGCCTGTTATAGCTAAACCATCTTCCGATCTCCTCCCTTTCCGCTTCTCTAGAATAGATAATCGAGGCTTGCTCATATTTCGGATTCTCCAGCTCTTGTGTATCCGGCATCTTGGTATAAGAAACGAGAACGACTAGCGCCATAGCAAAAAGAATTCCTACTATAACCAATACCCAAAGCCATTTAATCCATGAATTTACGCGTGTACTCATGCTTATATTTTCTTGATTAAAAAATTATGGGTAGTATTTTTATCTATTGTACTTATCATAATACGTATAAAACACCAAATTTATTGGATTAAAACGACATATTATAATTATTGCTAATATGATTAATATTTATAATACGCTTTGCAGTATGTTGATTTGGGCGTATCCCTTCGGGTCAGGCTATGCAGTACTCCGCGTTCGCTTCGGTGCTACGCACAGCACCTCCATTACATTATGGTGCTTACTTCCTATCCTTTACGCGAGGCTCTAATATAATGTAGTCCATAATCAGAAAGTTCGTAAGAATCCTCCATGCAGCATCTCCTCCATGTTTCTACTTTACAGAGCTACTAACAAATTCCTGTAATCTACTTCGCAATTCTAAATGACGATGGGGTGAAAGTTGTATCATCATCACATAGGCTAAGTTGTGCTCTACATCTATCTTAAAATAAGTTCCTACTGCTCCTCCCCATCCATATACTTTTTCTAAGGCATCTACCCGTTCACCACGAATGGCAAAACCTAATCCAAAACTTGCTTCGCCCCTCGGTAGTCTTAGTCTCTCTTCCTGATGATCTCTAGTAGATTGCAGATGATCAGCAAGCATGAGTTCTACAGTTTCAGCTTCTAATATTCTGGCATCGCCTAGTGTTCCTTTGTTAAGCATCATCTGACAGAAATTCAGATAATCCACGGTAGTGGAGACAAGACCTCCTCCTCCGTTATATAAGCTTACTTCATTGACATAACGATTACTATCTGCTCGCTCTGATATGAAAAGTCCACCATCCTCATTCCACCTGTAACCAACGGTAAATCTAGAGACCTTATCTTCTGGGAGATGGAAGTGTGTGTCATTCATTTGTAAAGGTTCTAATATAAACTTATACAGATACTGGTCCAGCGATTGACCGGAAAGTACTTCTACAAGATACCCACAGATATTAGTAGATAATCCATATTGCCAGTCGCTCCCAGGTTCGAACTGCAAGGGAACGGTACTCAGTTTTTTTACAAACTCCTCATTTGTCACAGAAGAGAAAACATTAGCTGCTCTGTAATATTCGCGGAGTTCTACATTGCTACTATTGCCGTAGTTATATCCAGAGGTATGCCGTAGAAGATCTATGATAAGAATAGGGTTCTTAGCTGGGGAGATGACAGAATCTTGGTAGACCTGCATATTTTCGAACGCTGGAATATACAGATGTAAGGGATCATCTAGTTTAAATTTTCCTGCTTCGTACAATTGCATCAGGGCTACAGACACGATGGGCTTAGTCATAGAAAAAATTCTAAATATACTCTTATCTTCCAGCGTGATATGCTCCTCTATATTGTTATACCCATAGGTATCATAATGTACTAGTTTCTTATCCCGTATTATTCCTATCTGTATACCTGCTAGTCTTTTTTCATCGACCAAGTTATGGAAATATAGATCCATCTTATCCAGAGAATCTATCGATAAACCTACTTCGCCTGGAGCCATCAAATCTGAAACGTGAAATTGTCCAAATACTGAATAATTCCATATCGATAATATTATAAAAACTAGTGGAGTAATATGTGTTTTGTTCATCTGGATATTTTAGAGAATCTAAATCAGGAAATAGATTACTTTTGTTTATAATATCTAATTCTTATACTTGATATGTAGAATTATTAGAGTAAGTTTAAAACAAATTAAGATTGAAAGTTTCTATAAGATTTTGGAATACAATTGCCACTTTCAGACTTAGTTTATCAAAGGTAAAGAATAATTAAAATATATAATTTACTGAATGAAGAATCTAGGAATCAAAGTATCATTGTTTTTAAATTATTTTGTTTTCGCTATTTTGCTAAATAGTGTAGGTGCTGTTATTTTACAAGTACAGAGAAACTTTGATATTTCTAAGTCTGATGCTAGTATATTAGAGGGGTTCAAGGATTTACCTATAGCGATCACTTCATTTATTGTGGCATCATTTCTTCCGCGTCTTGGTATTAAAAAAGGTATGCTTATAGGTTTAATGGCGGTTGCAATCCTGTGTTTCATAATGACTATTGCAGATGATTTTTGGTATTTTAAGTTATTATTTTTAGTTATAGGAATATCTTTTGCGATCATAAAAGTCAGTGTATTTTCTGTTATAGGTCTTGTGAGTAATGATCCTAAGGAGCACAGTAGTCTGATGAGTTGGATAGAAGGATTCTTTATGGTGGGCGTTTTATTTGGGAATATTTTTATCAGTTGGTTTATAGATGATAACAATCCTAAGTCTGTGGAATGGTTGCAACTGTATTGGTGGCTAGGAGTGGTGAGTATTCTTGCTGCAGTTCTATTGTTTTTCTCTAAGCTAGACGAAAGAGAAGCTATTAAAGAAGGAAGTAATATTAGGGATGATATTAGCGAGATGTTTAAGTTGATGATTAAGCCTTTGATACTTGTTTTTGTATTATCGGTTTTCCTTTATGTTCTGATAGAACAGAGTTTCCAAACCTGGATGCCTACCTTTTATCAAGAGGTACTTAATCTGCGACCAAGTATGGCAGTTCAGGCGGGAGCTATATTAGCCGGTGCATTCGCATTAGGTAGAATATTAGCAGGATTTGTTTTGAAAAAGATGAACTGGTTTCCTTTTACAGTAATGTGTTTATTTACCCTAGCGATCTGTGTACTTATACTGATTCCTATGACTAAAGGAGTAGAAATAGGCTCTGATGTTTCATGGTTTAATGCGCCTCTTGTTGTTTATATTTTTCCAGTAATGGGTGTATTTCTATCGCCTATATATCCTACCATAAATTCTACGGTACTCAGCGCTTTACCTAAATACATGCACAGTTCTATGGCGGGATTGATTGTAGTCTTTTCTGCATTAGGAGGTACAACAGGTTCTATAATCACGGGACATCTCTTTGAGTCATTTGATGGAAGAACAGCCTTCTACTTGTCGCTCGTGCCTATAGGACTTTCTATTATCAGCTTATTTATCTTTTTTAAATTACAGACTAAGCAAATAACGAGTTAATGATTATATCGCCTGAAGACTTATATGGAGAACTTTTTATAGCCGTACAATCTAGTAGAATTTTCTCAGATGGGAAAACTTTTGTAGATGCTACAGCTTTACGTCCCGCGCATGAGATTAGTTATGCTTACGAATTAGAAAAGAGAGAAAAGGATTTTGATCTCAGAGCTTTTGTGGATAAGAATTTTACACTACCAGAGGAAATAAGCGAAAGCGTTACGGATAATTTTTTGCAAAAAGATGATAGAACTATAGAAGAACATATAGCTTACCTATGGCAATATCTCACAAGAAATACAGAAACGGACAATGAGTATTCAAGCCTCATAGCTCTACCAAAATCCTATATCGTCCCCGGTGGTAGATTCAGAGAGATCTATTATTGGGATAGTTACTTTACCATGTTAGGTTTACTAGAAGCTGGGAAAAAAGGCATGATAGAAAACATGTTAGATAACTTTGCTTTTTTGATAGATAATTGTGGACATATACCTAATGGTAATCGATCTTATTTTGCAAGCCGATCTCAGCCGCCTTTCTTTTTTCTGATGGTCCAGCTATTGACACAAGATAGCACAGACTTTATCTTAAGAAAGTATAAGGAATATATACAGAAGGAATATAATTTCTGGATGAGTGGAGATAGGTTAGTAGAGACCTATGGACTGGAAGTTAATCGGTACTGGGATGAGAAAGATACACCTCGTGCGGAGTCATACTGGGAGGATGCTACTTTGACTGAATTTGTAAAAACGGATCCTGCGCTTACCTGCAGACATATACGCGCGGCTTGTGAGTCAGGCTGGGATTTTAGTTCTAGATGGTTAGCAGATGGTACACGCTTGCGTAGCATTAATACAACGGAAATTATCCCTTTAGATCTGAATGCTTTATTGTATGGAATGGAGTCCTTTCTGTTAGAATTAGCCGAAACGCCAGAAGAGGAAGAATTGTATAACGATAGAATGGATACGAGGTTACAGTTCATGGAAATATGCTGGAATCCTACCAAGGGAATTTTAGAAGATTATAATTATGTCAAAGGAGAACGAACTGGAATTTCTTCCCTTGCTATGATGTATCCTTTGTTTGTAGAAATGGTTTCTCAGGAACAAGCTGATAGTATTGCGGTCTATGTAGAAAAGCATTTTCTGCAACCAGGTGGCGTTGTTACCTCCCTCCATGATACAGGACAACAATGGGATGCGCCTAACGGATGGGCGCCATTGCAATGGATTACAGTGAAGGGCTTGCTGAATTATGGACATAAAACATTAGCCTTAGATATCGCAAGAAGATGGACGACACTTAACGAGCGTATATACAATAACACTGGAAGACTGTTAGAGAAATATAATGTTGTGGATATGGACTTAGAAGCTGGAGGAGGAGAGTATGCAGTGCAAGATGGCTTCGGATGGACGAATGGAGTGTATACTAAACTGAAAGCATTATTAGTCGAGGAAGAAGCGGTATAGTTGTATGTGCATAATTAGATTTTAGCTATGATAGCTTAGAATAATCTGTATATAAAGTTTTATTGAAAAAAATTAATATTAAGTTAGAAAATATACTAAGAGGTAATTTTATTGTATTTTAAATTCTATTTTCATCATTAGCAAAGCAATCAAAATGAAAAAAACAATCTTTATAGCACTCTTGTTACTATCTATACAAATAGGTAATGCACAGTTAATTCGATCTATAGAATTTATGATGAGTATTGATAATTCTTATCGTAGTTTATCCTTAGAAACTGAGAATGAATTTACTGAATCTATTCTACTAAGACGGCAGACTAGAGAAATACCTAAGTTAAGTAGTAGATTAGGTTTTACTTATAACCAGAGATTAGCTAAGACGCTGTCTTTAAAGTCTGGTCTGCGAATCGCGAGAATAGGATACCAAGATAAAAAGCAAACGGATCTTCGCTGGCCTAGTGAAGTAGATATTAATGGAGACTGGACGCCAGACTCATCACTCCCTAGAGAACTCAAACAATCGAGGGAGTATTGGTTTTTAGAGATTCCAGTAATTCTACGAACTGAATTTGGTACCAAGAAGTGGAGGCCTTTAATAGAATTAGGAGCTGCACCCATGGTTCATCTAACCACAAAAAGTAAATCCATTACTGATATAGATACGAGTGTAAATTTTAGTAGAAGTGCCTCTCAAAACTTTAATACTATACAAGTAACTGGAATATTATCTGTTGGCCTTAGTTATATGCTCAGCAAAGGTTTTCAGATATATGGACAACCTACCTTAAGATATCATTTTACTAAGTTAGTTGATGCCCCGATTAAGGAACATTTATATAGCTATGGAATAGAGTTTGGATTTAGAACCAGGATTAATTGGTCTAGTGGTGATACACCTAAGGTAAGTTTTTGATAGCAACATTATGATTATAGTCTACTACTACTTCATTAATCTTATAAGAATACTTATCTAGAGCGAGACATCGTGTAGGCTTATCGCGCGTAGTAACTGGGAAATCAATATGCTTTTATTCATCCCCTTAATGCGCGTTTTTTTCAAGAGTATGATGAATATGTTCTAGGGTATAAGTTAGATTTTATTTATTTTAGGAAATTAGAATTTATAATTAACTAAAAAATAATAGCACATGGGTTATTCTAAACCAAAATTTAAAGAAAAATACTCTAATTTTATCAACGGCAAGTTTACAGAACCTTTAGGGGGTCAGTATTTTGAAAACACTTCGCCAATCGATAACAGTCTGATAGCCCATTATCCTCGATCACAGAAAGAGGATGTAGATCTTGCATTAGATGCCGCAAATGCCGCTAAAGAATCATGGGGAAATACGCCTGCTGCAGAGAGAGCTGCTTTACTTAATAAGGTTGCTGATATCATAGAAGCTAATCTGGAAGAGTTTGCAATTGTAGAAACTTGCGATAATGGAAAGCCGATAAGAGAAACGCTTAACGCGGATATTCCTCTGAGTGTAGATCATTGGAGATATTTTGCAGCGTGTATACGATCAGAAGAGGGAAGTGCTACTGAGCTAGACCAGCATACATTATCTATGAATATTAAAGAACCCCTAGGTGTTGTAGGTCAGATTATTCCATGGAATTTTCCGTTGTTAATGTTATCGTGGAAGGTGCCGCCAGCACTTGTGACGGGTAATTGTGTGGTTATCAAGCCAGCAGAGCAAACACCTGCTACTGCAACATTATTAATGGAAAAGATAGCAGATGTATTTCCTCCAGGTGTTTTTAATGTCGTACATGGTTTTGGTCCAGAGGCTGGAAAACCTTTAGCTTCTAGTTCTAAAGTAAATAAAGTAGCTTTTACGGGAGAGACAACGACGGGTCAACTAATTATGCAATATGCTTCTAAAAACCTAAATCCTGTTACAATGGAATTAGGAGGTAAATCGCCTAATATCTTCTTTAATTCAGTGATGGATGAGGACGATGCCTTTTTAGATAAAGTAATAGAAGGAGCAGTTTTGTTTGCTTTTAATCAGGGGGAGGTGTGTACCTGTCCTTCTAGAATTTTAGTGCAAGAAGATATCTATGATGCGTTTATGGAACGAGTTTTAGAAAGAACAAATGCTATAATACAGGACAACCCATATGATGTGAACACAATGGTAGGTGCACAAGCATCTAACGACCAATACGAAAAAATACAATCTTATTTCAAAATAGGAAAAGAAGAAGGGGCAAAGGTATTAACAGGTGGTGATGTCAAAAATTTACCAGGAGATCTTGCTAATGGTTTTTATATACAGCCAACTATACTGGAGGGTCATAACAAAATGAGAGTGTTCCAAGAAGAAATTTTTGGTCCAGTGGCATGTGTAACTAAGTTCAAAGATGAAGCGGAGGCCTTAGAAATTGCCAATGATACACTATATGGTCTGGGAGCTGGAGTGTGGACAAGGGATGCACATCAGCTCTACCAAATTCCAAGAGCTATAAAAGCGGGAAGAGTCTGGGTTAATTGCTACCATTCTTACCCGGCACACGCGCCATTTGGAGGGTATAAAAAATCTGGTTTCGGTAGAGAAAATCATGTTATGATGTTAAACCATTATCGCCAAACTAAAAACATGCTAATTTCGTACGATAAGAATAAATTAGGATTCTTTTAGTGAAAATAAAATTATAAAAACGACATAAAAAGGCTGAATCGTACCTTGATTCAGCCTTTAATAACTTTAGATTATGGAAAGAGTAGCGATTACTGAAAAGGCAGTTAAAGTTTTAGAACAGTTAAAAGCAAAATATGGTGAATTAATTTTTCATCAGAGCGGGGGTTGTTGTGATGGATCTGCACCTATGATTCTGGAGAAAGGGGATATGTATTTAGATGATAGTGATGTGCTTCTGGGAACATTAAATGATGTAAATTTTTATATGAACAAGGATCAATTTACGTATTGGAAACATACCCATTTAACGGTCGATATAACGGAGGGTCGCGGAGCAAGCTTTTCTTTAGAAATACCCTTAGGACTTCGTTTTCTAATTCATTCAAGGCTTCTAACGGATGAGGAGAATGAAATTCTTAATAAATAAAAGTATATATGTTAGCTATACAGTTCAAGTGGTTTACAAGAGCTAACTTTTATATTTTTTCAGCCTGTTTAAGAATAAGAAACTACTTAGGTCTTGATTTTAGATGGATTTAAAATTGCTGTAAAAGATACAATAACTCTAATCTTTTTAGGAGCAGTTCTTTATTTAGCTTCAGATTCTTTTCCTGGAATTCTAGAAACTTTATTTCTCTAGAGTTGACTAAAAAAATAGAACTTTCGCCGATAGTTAGTTTTATATTTTCAGCTTCTAGCATTCGCGCGGCATCTTGTATATTCTTTCTTAAGACATCGGATGCATCCTCTAGGTAAGCAATTTCTGAGAACATGACATCTCTTTGGTTCTGGATACGCTGTCTGGCAGTAATCATGGAAAGACGATTATTTTCTTGTTCTATTTCTATTAGCTTTTGTTCTCCACGAGCTTTTCTTGTAAAAATGGGATAATATACATTAGCCCCCAGCTTATAATCATCGAAAGAGTAGTTAAGAACATCTGGATCATTCATTCTGAGAAGAGGATTTATTTTTAGATCTACAATTGGCTTTCTGTTTTCCTTAGCTAGTTTTCTATCTATATCTAACTGTCTATTGTAGATCTCATATCCTTGCAGATCTGTCACACTTTCTATAAGATTATCTTCTAGTCGTAGTTTAGCAGTTTCTTCCTGCCACTTTGATAACGCTAAGATTTCTGGACGAACTAGGTCTGTGAGTTCCAGAGGAATAATTCCTTCTTGCCAGAGAAATAGATTGATATCCATACGCTTTGCAATTAGTTCTTGCTCTGCTATGAGTAAGTCCGTCTTTCTGCTGTTAAGAGAAATAGTCGCTTCCAGAGTGTCTATAGCTGGCTTATCCCCTTGGACGAAAGATGCTATCGTATTGTCTACTCTTTGCTGTGCGATGATGACGGCATTTCTATATATTTCTGTCTTCTGAAAATTTATTTGCCAGTCTAGATATGCCTTTGTGGCAGCAAAAATTATTTTGTTTTCTATTTCTATTTTCTTTAAATTATTTTCAGCCCTGATTATTTCAGCCTCATCTAGCACCTTTCTTCTTTCGTCATAGAAGAGACCATTTCCTAAAGGTATTATGACACCAGCATTTAGTAAACCATTACTTGGTAAGGTTTTTTCATCGTTGAGAAATATTCCGTTATTATATTCATAACCAGCTTCTAACTCGATACCATACCAAGTAGGAATTTTTATCTTCCCTTCGAACTGTTGATAATAATTCTTATCATCAAAAGATTTTGTATTATATCCTGCGTCTAAGATGGGATCTACACCACCTCTTGCTTTTAGCTGATAAGCGTCAGACTTTTCATCTAGTAGATCTAACTGGTAGAGATAAGGATGTTGGCTTTTGACAATCTCTATATAGTCATCATAACTAAGGATCTCGGTAGATTGCGCATAAGTAGTAACGAGCCAAAACGATAATATAGGAATAAGCAGTCTCTTCATTATATATTTACTGAGCTCGGTTGTATATCTTGTAAGGTTAGATTATGAGGACTGGGTCGTTCGTTATCATCCACATTTACAAATACTATTTTCTCAATACTTATGATAGTGGATTTAGAAAATAAGTTTCTTACTTCACACTTGAAACTTATAGAAGTGCGTCCTATGGCACTGAAATCTAGACCTATTTCTATAACATCTCCCTGCTTAGCTGAGCTTATGAAATCTATCTCTGACATGTATTTTGTCACTACTTTCTGCGTTCCCAGCTTAGTCATCGCATAGATCCCGGCCTCTTCGTCTATCCATCGTAGCAGAGCACCCCCGAATAGAGAATTATTAGCATTTAGATCGCCGGGTTTTATTAATTTTCTAGAATAGAATTTCATATTATTTTATTTTTCTTATCGCTGCTTTCTTCTTTACCTTATCTACTTCTTCTTCTATATAATAATCTGGTGGAAAACCATTGAGTTGTCTCCATACTTCATAGTATAGTTGTACATTTTTCAGTAAGATTAGACTTCTGGCACCACCACCTATTAAGATTTCTTCGGGCCAAGGATCACGTTCTGCATCTTCTATTATCAATATTCTATACTTTCCTTTTTTGACTTTACTGATCTGATTATCTATAGCAGCAACTCTCCCTGCAAAGGTACCTATAGAGTTTTGAGGCCAGCCGCTAAACACGACAGATGGCCATCCGTCAAATTGTATCATTACTTCCTGATGTTTCTGAATAAGTGGAATATCTCTAGCCTGTACAAATATCTCTACAGCACGTCTTAGATCTGCAGGGATTATAGTCATGATATCTTCTCCGGCTTTGATGTATTCTCCTATTCCTTGTTTTATTGTTTCACTTATATAACCAGTTATAGGCGATGTAATAACATATGACTTTGATCTTACATCGTAGTTACTATAGACCGTTTCTAGTTTACTTGCTTCGCCGTCCGCCTTATATTTTTCAGATAGGGTAGACATTTTTTCTGCTCTGAGCTTAGCGAGCTTTTGATCGAAGTCATTGACAATTATAGAGGTGTTATTTTTTAGATTTTTTATTTCGTTTTTGCTTTCTGTCAGTTTGTTTTCTAAGTAATTTGTTTTCGCTCTAGACTCTTGGAAACTGAGTATTTTGTTTTCTAGTTCAGTTAATGACTTTATGCCTTGATCAAACAGTTCTTGTGTCCTATTTTTCTGTTTCTCACTATTACTTAGTTTTATATTAGCGGCAACTAACTCTAAGCTATCCGATTTGATTTTAAGTAGATATTGATTTATTTTTATCTCATTTTGCTGTAATTTTATTTGCTTATTATTAAGCGTGTTCTGATACTGTTCATCCAGTAGAACAGCTTTTTCTGAGTAAGCACCAGCAGAAGATCTTTTAGCATTTATCTGATCATTTGTTCGTTCCAGTAATTTAGGATCTAGGTAATCTTGTTTAGATTCCGATATGACCACAACAGTGTCACCCTTAGCAACAAAGTCTCCTTCTTTTATTTTCCATGATTCTATTCTTCCATCTATAAGTGATTGTATGCCTTGTGGTCTATCATCTGGACTTAGTGTCGTGACAAACCCCTCCGATCGTACATTTTGTGTCCACGGAAGAAACATAGATAGCACGCCTAGAATCGATACGACGGTAAGCAGCTGTATCAGCTTATTAGAAACGGAGCGCCTTTCCAGTTTTTGGAAAACGGAATATTTACTCGTGTCTATGTATTTATTTACAGATACTTTACTAATATTCAGCATTCGGATCTTGCTTTAAACTTGAGTGAATTATTTTCCCACGATCTAATGTTATTTCAGCTGAAATATATTTTTTCCAGCTACTATCTACCGAGGATACTATGATCGTCCAAGGATTATTAGGATTAGTTATTTTTTTGATTACAATATCTTTTTCGTTTGCTACCACATGATCTAGGGGATCTTCAAGTATAAGTAATTTAGGAAGTGTACACAAGGCTCTAGCCAGTATAATTCTGTTCTTAATATTACGAGGTATCTGGCTTGCTTCAGGATCTAGTACAGTCTGTAGCCCTAGAGAAACTGAAGAAACAAATCTATCAAGACCTGTCATTCTGATAGCATCCATTACATTCTCAGGAGTCGCCTTAGGACGAGACATAGCGATATTATCAAGTATAGTACCTTGGAATATTTCGTTATTACTTAAGGCAAAACCTATGTGTGCTCGCAGGATATCTTTATTAAGGGACCTTAGAGGAATTCCCTTGATTTGTATTACACCCTCATTTGGTTCTAGTATACCTGACAAGAGATGAAGCATCGTAGACTTACCCGAGCTTGCCTTGCCGTTAATAAACAAGGAGGTGTTTGCAGGAAGATGAAAGTTTATATTATCAAGCGTGTAACCATCCGCATCCGGATACTTATATTTGACATTATGAAAACCTACTGATAGATCTGTCATCTCTTTGTCTAATGCAAGCCCATCATTGTTTTCCAGATCCATGTCCGTCACATAACCTATTTTTTCTAAGGCTGTAAGCACGTCATATATGGAATCTAGCGAACTTATAAGCTTCTCTACCGACGCAATAATAAGTATGATAATTATTTCAGCAGCAACAAACTGACCTAGATTCATCTCCTGTCTGAATACAAGAATACTACCTGTTATAAGAAGACCTGCAGCAATCAGAATTTTGAAACTTATAAGGTATAAAGCTTGGCTGATGAGTACCTTAAAGTGTGCTTCTCTAGCGCCTAAGTATTTGTCTACATGATAGTTAGTTGTATTGAGATTAAGATCTGAATTACTGATTAGCTTAAAAGACAATTTAGTTCTCGCGATCTCCTCTAACCAGAAGGCTATTTTATATTTAAATTTTGATTCGTAGATGCTTGTTCTCAGTCCCTTCGGTCCCGTGACAGCTATGATAATATAGATCAGTGCTATTAGGATAAAACTAAAAACTATGAAGAAAGAATGATATAAACTTAAGACAAATAACCCTACTATAATTTGGAACAAGGCTAAGGAAAAATCAATTAATATTTTAGGTAATCCTTTCTGTATAGTTAGGGTGTCAAAAAATCGATTAGCCAGTTCTGGGGCATAATAATTTCTAAGTGCACTGTGCTTAATCCTAGGAATTCTGTAAGCAAACTCAAAGGACGCTCTACTAAAAATTTTCTGAGCAATATTCTCTACTATTCTGAGTTGTAAGAGCTGGAGAATACCAGTCAAAGCAATACCTCCTATAACAAAAGCCACCAAGACTATCCACGATGCAGTCATTTCTCCACCTTGTATGAGATTAATGATTGCTTGGATACCTAGAGGTAGGGATAGATTAACTAGCCCATTAAAAAAAGCATAGACATATACCTGTGAAATATCTTTCTTATCTATTTGTAATAGTTTCTTAAAACGACCTATCGGACTTAAACTCATGAATTTCTATTTTCTCGCCATCAGAAATTTTTTCCGATATACACTTCTTTTTCTGTCAATATTTTTTTCCTTATTTTTTCTAAGATATCTTTCCATATCAGCGGCACATTTTTTAAATAAGGTGGCTAGATTATGATCTTTTTGTATTAGAATGAGATCATCACCAGGAACACCGATTTTCAGTACCACCTTATATAAGGGCAAGTTACTACCCTCAGAGGAGATATATACATTTAGATAAAGTATTTGTTCAAACTTTTGTAAAAGTAAGTAAGATTTCCACTTTAGAAACCTAATGTATCTTTTAGAAAGATCAATATTGGTTCTTATCAAAAATTCCATAATTTATGTATTTTTGTGTTAGTAATACTTACATTTACAAATGTAATACTTTTTTTGACTTAAGTAAAGCTTTTTTATTACATTTGGGTGGAAATATTAAGATATTATGTTAGGAGGTGTGAAAATAATCTTACCAAGTAAGCCCTATATTAAGGAGCCTCAGGACTCTAAATATGGTAGAGTACTACTAGAAAATTCGGTAGAATTGATGGCGGAGATCGGCTTTGAAGCTTTTACTTTTAAGAAACTTGCTGTCAAGATGGAGTCATCTGAAACTTCTATATATCGATATTTTGAGAACAAACATGTCTTACTAGTTTATCTGAGTTCATGGTACTGGGAATGGCTATCTTATCTCATTTCTGTTTATACCCTGAATATTGCTGATCCTAAAGAGAAGATGCGTAAGATGATACATACGCTTATTAATGCTGAGACAATGTATGAGTTAGCTCCCGATATAAATGAAAAACTTCTGGCAGAAATTGTAAGAAAAGAAAGCTCAAAATCCTTCCATATACAAGATGTAGATAGAGAAAATGGTGAGGGTTATTTCCTTTCTTATAAAAATCTTGTAGATAAGATATCCGTCTTTGTGTTGGATCTAGATCCCACTTTTTTATATCCACACAGCCATTCTTGCAGTCTTTTAGAAATGATTAGAAACCAGAGATATTATGCCGAACATCTACCTCGTCTCAGTAATCTAAATTATAAACAGTCTACCTTTCTGAAAGATCTAGAGGATATGATATTTTTCTTTGCTACCTCAGTTTTACTTAATCCTAATTAAGATTCAAGATTTGTTTTCCATCACTTCTATCTCATATACTTACGTATCTCTTCATTAGCCTCCGCTATAAATTGTTGGATAGCTTCTCTGAAAAAATTCTCATCAGAGGCAAACTGTTCTTGATTATTGAGTTTGTTTTTCTCACTATCGGGTAAGGCTCTTTCGTCTCCAGAGAAACTATATTGTTCTATATCCTGATCATAACGGACTCTTATGTTTTCTTTTCTAGTTCTACTGTCAGCTTCTTGGATTCTAAGATAACCGTCTATTCTTAATTCTCTGTTGAGTGATCTTTTATTTAGTGTAGCATTCACTTCTGTATATATGGGGTTTTGTAAACTATCCTGAGTCGTTCCTGTAATAACTTTTTGAGCATATTTTTTGGAGGAGTTTTTTTCGTCATTATCGAAATCAGAATCCTCGAGTATAAGTTCTATAATTCTGCTGTAATCATAATCTAACTTAATTCTATAATGTGTTTTTCTCCAGGTATCTTCAGGAACGTTTATATCATCTACATCCAGATATCTGTCAATGTATTTATTATTAAAAAAATCTTTATTCTCAGCACTTACTAGTGTGTATTCTGTCCCTAGTTTTTTAGCAAACGCTTTAGTACGTTTGATCTGATTAGGGTTCACAAGATGGAAATCAGAAATCTTATCCAGATCTGCATAAGCATCTCTTGCTGGCTCCTTCCGACCAGAAGTTTCTGCCTCTATAAGAGCATATTGTGCCCTGTCGAATAACTTGTCACTGACGGCATAAGAAAGAGAATCGTAGGTCTTATGACTGTAGAAAGTATATTGTGGCAAGCGGTATCTGAGTCCGCTTATCTCTTCATCTTTTTTGCTGATATTACTTAGAATGTTGTATGCTATAATATCTCCATCTAAGGTACTTCTATAAGCATTCTTGTAGTAGTTTAGAGAGTCTTCATGTATCATTTCTCTTAGCACTTTTCTGAAGAGGGTCATCTCCTTACGCTTTATATCTTTCTTTTTTGCTTTTTTGTAAAGGATACTATATGCATCACCTAGATCTCCCTTTTCGTATGCTTTAAAGGCATTTTTACTACAAGAAAAGAAGAGGCAACAGATGAGAATTGGGATACAATTTTTCATTTTGTTTCTTTTAGAATTATCTAAATATAGCAAAAGAAACCTAGTAGAGAAAAGACTATTAGATTAGAAATTATATTTGATCTTTACCTGATGAGAAACAAATGCTTGTGAATAGTTATCTACTCTTTCTACATCTTCTCCTAGTAGATTAGTTATGTATGATACCTTTTCTCCTGTCGTAGGAAAACCCTCGGAGTCTATAAAGTAGAATGCGTAGCCTAGACTTACACCTGCCTCTATTGTAAGCCAGTCCGTAATACCTAACTTGTAGGTTGCTCCGATGGTTGTAGCAAATTTCTGCTTAGCGCTCTCGATTGTAACTTGTTGGAAATAGTCCCATTCTCCGAAACGGTAATCAGCAAGATATTCATGTTCGGTATCTCTGTAAAAAAATATTAGATTTATATTTAAAAATCTAGATATGGACTGCTTTAGACCTAATTTTAATCTATAACCGTTTATAGATTCGAAATTATTAAATCTAGGAAAAAAATAAGCACCTTCTACTTCTACAGCAAAATTTTTAATTTTTCTTTCTAGACCAAACTGTGCTGCTGGATACTGATTAAAAAATGCCGAAGGACTGAAGACAAAACTCCAAGGCTTATCTGGATTTATATCCTCTTGTCCGTGGGAAGTAATACAGAACAATCCTATTATTATAATAAATATATATTTCACAGTCTTATAATTCTATAGTGGATGCTAAGACAACGTTATCTATATCGCTATAATCATATTCATATAAGTTTTCTGGTCCCACAACTAAAGCTAGGCCATTCGTAACGATAACATCAGTGGCCGCAAATCCATTAAAGTGATATAACTGAACTAGGTTTTGGGGATCTGATACATCAAATATTTTAAGACCAGAAGTTGCTTCACATACGAACAGAATAGACTGATCTAGTCCTAAGCCTTTGGGCGAATTCATACTAGTTCTACTTATGAGTGTAGGGTTTTGGATATTTACAATATCATAAAGTCTTAATTCATTCACATCTGAAGAACCACAACCATCCTCATCTGCTAGGGTGCTGGATAATGTAACATACGCAATCGTCTCATCTGCAATAACAGGATCACAAGGTTGGACACCATCTAGATTTGTATAAGGGGTTCTACTTTGTTCTTCAGGAATTCCTATGGCATTAATACTGAAGATATATAGATTTGTTCTGGAGCCTATAAAAAGTACGCCAGATCTATGAAATATAGACTCCACACCGAAGCCTAGATTTTGTCTATCTAACTCTACAGGATTTTCTTCATCTTGTATATTATAAGTGATCAGCTCGTCATTACTTACGATATATAAGTAGGGATTTACAACTAACATATTAGCATAAGAACCACTAAGAGCACTCCCACCATTATCTATGGGTCCTGACAGCGGACTATCATCTGAACAAGCGTTAAGAAAGTACATACTAAGAAATAATAAAAATAATTTTTTCATGTTCATTAACTTTTTAAAAGGTCCAACATTTAGGAAACTCTAGGAGAGCTTGCTCCCATCCTACCACTAATCCTCGAGTCGTATCTACACACTCAAAATATCCATCATACTCGGGAGGAAAGGCTAACTCTAGACGGTTTTGTTCGTATACGTTTTCTACTATTGATGACAATTTGATATTATGTATATCCTCAATATTTATTACGTACAAGTCATAGCTATTATCTGCAAAAAGGATATTACCATTGACAGTAAAATCTATATTACCTGGAATATTAAAAAATGCGATAGCTACAGGATTGAACGGATCACTATTGTCTAGAATGTGTATGCCTTGAGATAATTCATTTATAAATATATAGGGAGCTTGTAAAACGATCTTTCCTAGAATTCCAAAAGGTCTAGGATCCTCACTCCTTATTAGATCCGTATCTACTTGTATGTAGATAGGTCTCAGGCCATCAGCCGAATCAGGTAAATCCCGAGGTTCTCGTACACAGGATGTGGCAAGTAAGACGAAAGAGAGCAAAATAAGAATAGCTAATGTTCTTGTGATTGTCATATCAGCATAACGGATCAAGATTTTAATTTGCTGCGTCACAGTCGAAACTTATAATTGACAAGCTACTTATAAAACAAAAAAAAACCCTCGCAAATAGCGAGGGTTTAGTGGTACCTCCAGTTCTATACCTGTAGACTTTAAATTCTCTTTATTTCTATTCGATTCTTCCAAGTTCTTCGATATCAAATATTTATGATCGAAATAGAATACATTGCTAAGAATTAGAAGGTCTTAGATGTGTTACCTATGTGTTACCATCTATTTTATAAATTAAAATAAAAACTAATGGCTACTTTTAAATTTATCTTAAAAAAGAACAAAGTACGAGTTAACGGAAAATTTCCTTTGGTGTGTAGACTGACCCAAAACAGAAAGCACTCATATTATAATACCAAGTATTTTTTGGAAGAAAGTAATTGGGATAGTATCAGAGAAAGAGTGAAGAAGAATCATAAAAACCATAAACGTATAAACTTATACCTATCAAAAGAAAAGACTAAGATTGAGCAAATCATTTTTGATTTTGAGGAAGATCAGCAATGGTACTCTGCTAATCAACTGAAGCTTGCTGTCACTGGAAAAGTGAAAAATGACTTTATAGAATTTGCTGAAGATTTATTTAACAAAAAATGGCAAACAGAATCTATCTCTATAAGTACATTTAAGAAATATGAATCAGTCTTAACAAAACTCAAAGTGTATTGTAAAAATGAACTACCTATTAGGAAGCTAAATCCTAATTTTTTAGATAAATATCAAACCTATCTAAGCAAAAAGCTAGAGAATCGTAAAAACACAATAGCGATAAACATGAAATGTATCAGAGTTGTGGTAATGGAATTAATCCGTGAAGGTTTGATAAAAGTCGATGACAATCCTTTCCTTCGATATAAAATAGAATATGAAGAAACAGAAAGAAAGTTTCTCTTTCCAGAAGAGATAGATAAGATAAGAGAATATCCAACTGATCCAAAGAGTAGGCTTCATTCTGTTCGTCTAATCTTTTTGTTTTGTCTTGAATCAGGATTAAGAATAGGTGATGCTTTATTTCTTGAAAAGAGTGATTTTGATGGATCATGCATCAGGTTAAAGATACAAAAAACACAACGGTACACTATGCTTCCATTAACTGATAGGGGAATTGAAATTTTAGATAAATATTGTTCAAAGGATGATTATCAGTATTGTTTTCCATTTATCAATCCGAGACGATTGACCGACCCATTGCAATGGCTTGAAGAGAAAAAAAGAAAAACTTCTCTGATTAATAAATACTTAAAAGTCTTAGGAAAAAAATGTAAACTCTCCATAAGTCTATCTTCTCATGTAGCTCGTCACTCGATGGCAACCAATGCATTATATAATGGACTGAGTTATCAGGAGATACAATCTTTACTTGGGCACA
>ENA-ORXR01000802-ORXR01000802.1-marine-metagenome-genome-assembly--contig:-NODE-802-length-37986-cov-4.963175_pt1 | contig 37986 bp, 27 predicted proteins | sample MGYA00237866_ERZ511479 | MGnify/ENA metagenome assembly ERZ511479
CTTGCTATACATTTAATAGCATCAGACATGTACACGGTGTGTACTTCGATCGTTATACCAATCATTTGTGGATTACAACGGGAGACGACGGTGATGAGGCGGCCATTTGGCGAGCGAATACCGACTTCACAGTTGTTGAAGCTGTGGCAATGGGTAGCCAACAAACACGAGTAATTGATTTACTATTCTCCGAGGATCATGTGTTTTTTGGTACCGACGCGCCCGAAGAACAAAATCATCTGTGCTCATTATCCAAATCGACGCGTAAAATCGAGGTATTAGGCAAGGTAAATGGCCCAGTATTCCACGCAAAAAAAATTGATGAAACACTGCTGTTCTCTACTGCTTCTGAGCCTTCAGTTGCTTTTCCAAATGACACACCACAATTGTTTAGGCTGGACGATAATGCTTTGGAAATCTGCTTTGAGGCAAAAAAAGATCGGTGGAGCCAGCGGTATTTTCAGTACGGACAGCTTTTTTTGTGTGACGGTAGCGGTGTAGGCGGACAAGTATGGGTGTCACCGTTCGCGGTGGACGGTGATCAAAATAGTTTTCTTTTGTCGCTGTAGTAATAATGAACTACACGAACGTGCGTTGTGCATTATAAATGGGACTGGTCTCAGTTCAATAAATGGTTAAAGAATAATAAAGATGCAAATCGATATTATCGGTGGGGCAAGGCCGAATTTTGTAAAAATTGCTTCTGTTGTTCACGGGCTCGAGCAGAAAAAGGCCAATGGCAGTGAAGTCAGTTTTCGTATAATACATACAGGGCAACACTATGACGCCATGTTATCCAGTAATTTCTTTGATGACTTGAATATCCCTGAACCAGATTTAAACATGCGTGTGGGTTCGGGAACACAGGCCGAACAAACCGGTGCAATCATGTGTGGCTACGAATCAGCGATAAAATTGGGCAAGCCTGACTTATGTCTGGTGGTTGGGGACGTAACATCGACCATGGCATGTGCAATTGCAGCACGAAAAAGCGGCGTTGCAGTCGCACATGTAGAGGCTGGTATTCGCTCTGGCGATTGGGCCATGCCTGAGGAAATTAATCGGGTAGTCACTGATTCGATTACCAACTGGTTTTATACCACCACGGTTCAAGCGTCGACTAATCTTGTCAATGCCGGTGTAGAAAAGCACCGAGTGACAATGGTCGGTAATACAATGATCGATACGTTATTGCGTTTTAAAGACAAACTCCAAAAACCAGCGCTTATGGAACAATATTATATTAGCGAGCAAGATTACTTTGTCGCCACGCTGCACCGACCATCTAATGTAGACAACGTTAATACCTTATTTGATACATTAAAATGTTTATCAGAGGCAGCGGGTGATCACTCTATCGTATTCCCTGTTCATCCTCGAACCGCCGGGGTTCTAAAAGACAGGGTTATTAATTTAGATAATATTTTATTGGTGGACCCTTTGCCTTACCTTCAATTTAATTACCTTGTAAGTCGTGCTAAGGGTGTCGTTACTGATTCAGGTGGTATTACCGAAGAAACAACGGTACTCGGAATTCCAACGATAACATTACGTGATTCCACTGAACGACCTGAAACTGTGGAGTTAGGGACCAATATACTCGCTGGTACCGACCCCAAGGCTATCGCGCCACTGATGGCACGGATAATTGCAGGCGAGTGGAAGAAGGGTAGCATTCCTGACAAATGGGACGATCAAGCCGGTGCGAGAATTGCCGATCACCTCTTATCCATCGATAACTTGCATCAGTGAATTTAGGTCTCATCTGGCATAAAGCACACCGGTTTATATTAACGGTCCGGCACTTACGACTAAAGCAAGTTACCTATCAAATATGGTACAGATTGTACAGTGGTAAAAAGCCACGTGAAAAATTACTAGCGTTAAGGCAACTCCAAAATCTGCACAGGTGCATCGATAAGCCCCGGTCTTGGGAACCCTCTAGAAGTTTTACATTTCTAAATGAGCAGCGTGACTATTCAGGTTCCGTGAAATGGGAGGATAAAGGTGCAGGGAAGCTATGGCTTTATAATTTGCATTACTTTGATTTTCTTAATGCTAAGCAAAACGCTGAATATACTGCTCACTGTAGCGCGTTAATTGACGAATGGGTGATCAGTAATACCGATATTGATGGTAATGGTTGGGAGTCTTATCCATGCTCGTTACGCATAGTGAATTGGATTAAATACAGTTTACAAACACGGGCATTAAGTGAGTCAGCGTTGATTAGTCTTGCTCAGCAAGCACAGTGGTTAAGCACAAGGCTAGAGCATCATATTCTTGCCAACCACTTGTTTACTAATGCTAAGGCATTGCTATTTGCTGGTCTTTTTTTTCAGGGTAAAGAGGCCGATGTGTTATTAGCAACTGGGTTGTCATTGTTCGATGCAGAATTGAAAGAACAAGTGCTAGGTGACGGGGCGCACTATGAGTTGAGCCCTTTGTATCACTCGATAATTCTTGAAGATGTGCTGGATGTTTTGAACATGGCCCGGGCTGCAGGTTCAGTTGTGCCAGACGATTCCCAAGCGCGATGGACTAACAAGGCGCAACGTATGATGGCATGGCAGCAACAAATGCTCCATCCAGATGGAAAGATTGCTTTTTTTAACGATGCAGCTTTTGCAGTCGCCGCTGATCCTGAGAAATTGCATCGCTACGCTACGTCGTTGGGAATAGCAGCACCAGAAACGCTAGCCTATCAGGCCATCAAAAGCGTTTATCTTCCTGAATCCGGCTACGCCGTGCTTCGAAACTCCAGCTTCACCGCTATTGCTGATATCGCAGCTGTAGGTCCCGGCTACCAACCGGGGCACGCCCATGCCGATACACTCAGTTGCGAGCTGTCATTCGGGTCTGAACGAGTTTTTGTTAACAGTGGAACGTCAACCTATGCAAAAGGAAAATTACGTGGCTGGCAGCGCTCCACTGCAGCTCACAATACGCTACTGCTGAATGATGAAAATTCGAGTGATGTCTGGGCAGGCTTTCGCGTCGCCAGACGAGCGTACCCTGGCAATATTACGTTTGACGACTCCAAGTCTGTAGTGGTGCTCTCAGCATTACATAACGGGTATCGACATTTAGTTGGTGCGCCGTCCCACAGCAGACGATGGCAGTTAAGCAGTGAATTGTTTGAAGTGATAGACACAGTAGATGGACAATTTGATTCGGCCACGGTGCATTGGTTGTTACACCCACACATAGAGGTTCTGGATGGTAACTGTCTTCAGACTGCGACAGGTGAGAAATTGTATTGGTCGGTTGATGGCGGGAGTGTTGATATTGTATCGGCGGTTTGGTACCCGGAATTTGGTTTAGAGCAGTCCACATCTAAAATTGTGGTGAAAGCAAATCGTAGTGCCCCAGTGAGGGTAGTGTTTCGACTCAGCATTAAAGAGTAAAATGTCAGATTGCAGCGGAACGAGGTGTTAGCTGCTAAACACTTTGTCTGTGCGGGTTAAAACATGCGGCGTCAGAAAGTGATGGGTAACAACTATAGCCACAAACAGCCAAAATAGAATGGGCTCAGCGCTTTGGGTGCTATTAAGCAGCAGTCCGATAGATACAATTGCCGCGTGAGCGCCGAGTATTATTAACAACACTGTATTTACTGTCAGCCCGCCATCAAGTAGCTTGTGATGAATATGATCTCTACCTGCTGAGAATGGAGATTGCCCCGTGCGAAGTCTACCCACCATAACTGAAATAGTATCCACCAACGGCAAACCAAATATCCAGCCTGCCGCAACAGGTGAGAGGGCGGGGTTGCTGTCTTGGCTTAGCACGATACAGTGCCACAGAAGCAGGAACCCTAAAAGCATACTACCTGCATCACCTAAGAAAACCTTGGCTGATGGTATCAGTAGCCTCGCATTGAAGATTAGAAAACCTAGTACAGCACCGCAAATAGCGAGCAGCACATTAAGGTGTTGTATGTTGTTTGAACTGTAGGCGACATAACTTAAGGCGAGTAAACTCACTAATACAACAGAACCTGCTAAACCATCCATGCCATCGATCATGTTGATGGAATTGATAACACCCACCGTACATAAGATAGTAAACAGCAAACTAATCGATGCACCGAGCACCACATTCCCTGTAAAGAAAATGTTGCCGATTTGAACAATTTGAACGTTGGTTATATAAATCATGGCCACGGCGACCAGAGTTTGCACTAGGAATCGCAGGCGGGGAGATAAGTCAAAGCGATCATCCAATGTACCTAAAGCCACTAATACCAGACATAGCAAGGCCAACGCAGCATTCTGTGTGCTGGGAGAGATTAGTAGAAGTACTGCAAAAGCCGATACGAAAATCGCAATACCGCCAACGAGCGGTGTGGTTTCTTGATGCATCTTGCGACCAGAGGGAATATCGACCAATCCCCAGTGGCGCGTTAAGGCTATGAGCGGCAGCATAACCAGCGCGCAGAGAATGAATGTAGCTAAAAAGTCTTGCATAGTGCTTTAGAGATTCGCGATAAGGTTATTCTAATGTGTGGGTCTCGACGCATATATTTCCATTTGGGTAATTATTGTCGTAATTGTCAATTATTGTGAGCAAATTATCAAATATTTTGGTGGTTAAAATACCCGATTGCAATTGATAAGGTTCCTTTAAGTTGCTTTCGAACCGAGCAATCTTTATTGTGTCATCGTAATACGCAGCATGCGTCAATATGTTGGCTTGCGACACAGCTAGACTTATACCGCTTGATGCCATTGGTCTCCTCATTGCCAGTTCTATGCTCATTTGCCATACATCATATCCCTAAAAATATCCCTGAATTTGCGATAGCAGCGGGTATAACTATTCAAGCGGGCGTCCGGTCAGTCGAATTGGGAGAAAATATACGAAGATGGTGCGCAGCGAGTACGCCACCCGAAAGTGAAAAAAGGCGAGCAGGGTCTGAACGCGTTTATCCACACGCAAGGTTGTGTTGAAAGATCGGTCACGGTTTACGGGCCGAGATTACGCTAGCACCATAGCTTGTGCAACTGCCGCTGGAGAAGATGTGTACCAGTTGGAATTTTCCCTCTACTATCAACAGCCTAACTCAGGTATCATATTGGGTTATTCTGGTACTGGTTATTGGGTTTGCAATGTCTTCACCAATCTCTATCAAGCGCCCGAGCTGTTTATCGGTAGCAGCTCAGCGGACTCTGCGCTTGTCTAATTGCTTTGGCGCATTGGTACTGCTTACTGCGTCCACTGGGCTTGCTGCTCAGGATGTGTTCGAACCTGACGGGGCACTAAGCTTTAAACTGGGTGAGACAGATGTGTACCCATCGGTTCGAATTGACTACTTGCAAAACAGCAATGCGTTTCTCACGCCATCGAATCCGACAGAAGCTGCGGACATCACTATCTCACCAGAGCTCAATTGGGTTGCTGATCGACGCTTGGTTACATTGCTGGGTACCTATAGTGGCAACTACAACTCGAGCTCGGAAGAGGCACTAAATTACGCCGATCACACGTTAAGCTTTACAGCCGATGCCGAACTGAGCTCGCGCAAGCATGTTGATGCGACACTGTCGTTGAATTTTGGCCATGAAGATTTAGGACTTGAATTAACCAGAGGTAATGCAGACGAAAACTCGGAACTTGTTCAGTTTACAAACATCGAAGGTTTGGCAAGTTTTCGCTACGGTGCAGACCAAGCTCGTGGTAACGTCACTGCCGGTTTGAACTTGCAGGACTTTGGTTATAACTCGAGAAGAGATGTCAGTGCAGGACGCGGCTTTTCACTTTTCGAACCCTTCGCAGCATTTTCGTATCGCTTAGGTGGGGATACACGTGCTGTAGCGGAGCTTAGATTTGCAACCGTGAATTTTGATAACAAGGATCGAGACAGGACAGATCTGACTTTGCTCGGTGGTATGAATTTCGCTGCCACTGGCAAAACCGGAGGTAATTTTAGAGTCGGACTGGTGCAATCGCAACCCGATCTGGCCAGTTTGAATTCGCAGACGGAGTTAGTGCTAGAAAGCGTATTGTTTTGGGAACCAACTAGCTTCTCTCGCTTTACACTATCGGGCACGAGAACGCTCGATAATGAGGGAAGTTCGCTGGTGAGTACCGATGCCGTTTCAGCGATCAGTAATCGTTTTCGACTTAGTTGGCGACATGAGTGGTCTTCACGTTTATCTCACACCGCCTTTGTGCAAAGTTTCATGCTGGAACAAGCCTGCCCAAATCGCAATAGCGACCGAGTATTAGGCAGCATTGAATTCAACCTGCAAATCAGACGTTGGATATCGGTTGGTGTTAGTGGCAGAGGCTGGAATGGCGAGTACGCAGATTGTCCGGGAGTGACCAACCAAGAGCTGGACTTTGAGCGCACCCGATTTGGTGCTTTTATCCGAGCTACTTTGTAAAAAATTGTCGGCTGATTTCGGGTTCAAAAGGGTATTGCGATGGTCGGCCCCGAAAATCAACAACTTAGGAGTTGTGACGGGAATGTTACCCAAATAAGTGGTGCATTTACTGGACAAGATTTCATCAATTAAATCTGTAGTTTGTGTACCATTACGTTTGTTTTGGCGCTTGGTTCTGTTTTGCGAACCCTGCACATTCAAAAGGGTACTTTGTCGCGTAAAGTCACCCCGTAAATCACCATGTTGAGGTTTTAATTCGATGTTTGGATCAGTTATCAAGCCTATGCTTGTTGGGCTCACTTTTAGCTTGCTTGGCTTGGCAGCTCCTGCCATGTCGCAGGTCGATAGCCAAGAAGAGGCCGATTCGGCCTATTTGCTGGGTCAGGGCGACAAAATATCTATCCAGGTTTTTGACGAACCTGATTTGACCATGTCCGCTCAGGTGAGTGAGAGCGGTGTAATTAATTATTCCTACCTTGGCGATATCAAAGTCATCGAGAAAACACCTCAAGACATCGAACGTGAAATCACCGCTTTGCTGCAAGATGGCTATTTGGTCAACCCGTCCGTTAACGTATCTATTACAGAATTTCGTCCATTTTTCATTAATGGAGAGGTTCGTTCGCCTGGCGGTTACCCGTATCAGCCGGGTCTTACACTGGACAAAGCCATTGCCTTAGCAGGTGGATTAACCGACCGGGCTTCTCAGCGCAAAATGTTTATCTTAAAAGCGGTCAGAGAAGATCAAAACGAAAAAGCAGGCAAAGCGAAAATGCAAACCAAGATTGCGCCTGGTGACATAATTACAATTAAAGAAGGGTTTTTCTAATGGCTCGCTCAGCAGACGCTATGTACAACGACAATTTTGATGACGATTTTAGCGACAGCAGTCGAGACGGTGGCTCATTAGCCGATCAAATTGATATTCAACACTATTTGCGTATTTTACGTAAGCATAAGTGGCCCATCACGCTGTTTACTGCAGCGGTAACTTTACTGGCTGCCTATTACGCGTATACGGCCACTCCTATCTACAGCTCGACATCAACGCTGCTAATCGAAGAGCAAAACTCTTCTGGCATGCCTCAGTTCGAAGAGCTATATGGTCTGGATACATCAAACACCGACTATTACCAGACCCAATTTGAACTCCTGAAGTCACGTACGCTGGCCTTGCGTGTCATCAATGAATTGAATCTTTGGAACAATCCTGAACTCTCTAGCTCCGCTCGCGAAGCAGAAGCTCGTGAAATGGCGGCCCAGCGTGCGGCTCTCGGTGAAGATCCAGCTGGGTTTAAAGGAACGGTCGATGGGCTGTTGACAAAAATTGGTCTCGGTAGTGGTGGTGCCATTGGTGATTCGGGTGTGGGCGAATCTGGCATTGTCGAGCCCATTACTGCGGACATGACTAATGACATTTCTGCTGATCAGTCAAGAGTAATGGCAGCTAACGCTATCACACCGGCAAACGAAGACGGGTTGTCGTCAGAGCAAAAGCAGGTGGTGGGCAGTTTTATGGCTCGATTGTCTGTTTCTCCGGTGCGTAAAACCAAACTGGTTAAAATTGCTTATGAATCATCAGATCCTAACCTGGCAGCAACAGTGGCCAACACGGTTGGTGAGCAATACATAGAAAGTTATTTAGACGCAAAAATGGAAATGACCACCAAGGCGTCTTCTTGGTTGGGTGAGCGACTAGCTACTTTGAAAATTAAGCTTGATGAGTCAAAGGGTCGCTTGATCGCGTTTAAAGAATCCAACGGGTTGGTTGACCTGGATGGCGGCATTGGAGCACTTGACCAGCAGGAACTTCTGTTGGCTACTGCAGAACTTGCACAAGCCGAAAGCGAGTTGTCTGATCGCGCTGATGTTTATCGTGAAATCCAATCACTGGGTTCAAACTCACTTGCCTTGCAATCACTACCTGCAATTCAAGCCGACGCATTGGTTCAAGGAACCAAAATCGAGCAGGGTCGAGCTCAGCGTGAGCTAGACGAACTATTAAATCGCTACGGTGAAAGACACCCGCGAGTTGTGGATGCTAAATCTGCACTGGATACACTAAACAGAACCTTACAAGGTCACGTTAGCCGAGTAGCTGGTTCTATAGAAAAAGATTATCGATTCAGCCGACAGCGTGTGGCCGGTATTCGTGCCAAAATTGATGCAGGCAAAGAGAAGTTTCAGGTATTGGGCAGCAAGAAGTTTGACCTTGACGCTCTTGAGCGCGAAGTGTCAACCAATCAGGAAATTTACGATACGTTTTTTAATCGCATCAGTGAAGCAAATTCTGCAGATGGATTAGTAACAGCTAATGCGGTTATTTCTGATTTTGCGGTTGCTTCGACCGGACCGGTTAAACCAAAAAAGCAACTCATCATTGCACTGGCAGGTTTAGCGTCGTTAGTTTTATCTATGCTGATGGCTTTCTTGTACGAGCAAATGGATGACACCATCAAAAGTACTAATGATGTAGAAGGCAAGTTAGGTATTAATCTTCTCGGAATCTTGCCGTTAGTTAAAGGTGGCGTATTTTCGACAAAGCGGGAGCTACCGCTAAATCCAGCTGAGATAAAAGACGATAAGGGTCGATTTGCTGAGTCGGTTAATACCATGCGTACCGCTATTTGCATGGACGATGGCGAAACCGCCCGCAAAGTTATTATGGTTACCTCATCAGTGCCTGGTGAAGGTAAGTCAACCGCATCGATGAATCTTGCTTATTCATTGGCACAGCTTGAAAGAGTACTGTTGATTGATTGTGATATGCGCCGTCCTACGGTTGCAAAAGCTGCCGGACTGGATAAGAACACGCCAGGACTCAGTAGCTTGATAACTGGGACAGCGAAAGCAAACGAGTGTATTCACCACGGCGTTTTTGATGGCTCGGTTGATGTCATGCCTTCAGGACCTATTCCAGAGCAACCCCTGGAACTGATTTCATCAAAGCGTTTTGAGAAAATCATATCCCAACTTAGCGAACACTACGATCGCATTGTTATTGATAGTGCACCAACGCAGGCTGTATCGGATGCATTGGTACTGAGTAAGTTGTGTGATGGCGTCGTTTACGCTGTTAAATCTCACGACACCTCTATTGAATTAGTGAAGCGTGGCTTACAACGTTTAAAGCAAGTCCATGCACCGATTGCCGGTGTGGTTATTACCCAAGTAGATATCGATAAAATAACGGCCTATGGCGGTGACTACTACTATCAGGGTTACTACGATTACTACGGTTACACTGAAAAAGGTGGTAATAAAGAGAAGAAGGGCGGTGGAAAGCTTCGCTTAACACAAGAAGAGCTTATGGTTATCAAGAATGATGACAGCGACTTTGACCTCGACCTTGATTACGACCGAAACAGCAACTCAGCTGCTGGGATGACTCGCCGTACGCAAAACAAAGCAGCAACGAGTGTGGCTGCAGATGACACAGGCCTGTTCGATGACAGCAATGAGTTTGACTTAACAACGCAAATGGATATGCCTGCTCGCGCTAATGGCACTAGCACTCCGGTTGCCAGAAGGCCTAAACAAAGGTCGGATCGGAAGCGATTCCGTGATGATCTGGATATACTATGATGTAAAAGCAAAAAAATGTTGTGGCTTTGTTTGAATGAAAGCCGAATGTTTGAAATTAACCGTCTGCGTAGCAATACGCCGACGGTTTTTTTTGGATTGTGATTAGTGGTTTTTTTGGTTTTTTTTTAGTGACTAATCTTGACAAAAGTGTTTGTTGTCAAGACGGATTAACAAAATTAATGGTAAGCGGTGGTTCGAATCGTGAGTCTATCTGGAAAAATTAATTGAAAACATGAGGCTCACAGCTCAGGCGCTGAAATTGAGAAGATCTGTTCCTACATAGTGCGGTAGATCTTGATAAGCATCACTTAATTTGAGTACAGTGTGACGTTAGCGTCAGTATGTTGACTTGCGACGCAGGTTGAACTATTCTGCTTGTTCAACCATGCCCCAGAACTATCATTTTTATGTCTGTTTGCACTAAGTCTTTGCCTGTAACAGCGATTGCCTTGACCATCATGGTTTTGCCAATTTCTTTCGTCTTGGCCAACCAACCGCCCGTATTAGATGTTGAGGATAAGACAGTCGATGTTGGTGAAGACTTGGAGTTCGTTGTTGTTCCAGTCGATGCTGATGGTGTTGTGCCGGATGTTTACATGACGGGTGCGCCAAACGATGCGCAACTGAAAGACAATGGTGATGGCACCAGAACGTTTATTTGGCAACCGGAGCAACAAGGAGAGTATTCGATAGATTTTGTGGTGCGGGACGCGCGCAATACTGATTTAAAAAACATCTACAACTCGAAAATTACTGTAGTGGGAAGAGAAGGCGAAGAGCGGCCGCTTGCTAGCAACTTAGACAATAACGGTGGTGAACCCTCAGCCGGAGATCAGTCCATCCAGATTGGATACGCGAAAGGGGACGTCACCAAAATTCTGTCCGAAATAGCCGTTTCCCAATCACAACTGAGTACGCAGCAGACGTCGGTGGATACGCATGGGGAGTACGTTTACACCGCCAACGTCGAACATGGCCCTAATGGTGACACGCAAGGTTTCGATTTGCGTACGGTGCTAAGACAAGGCAAGCAAAGAGAAAATCAAACGTGGGAATGGCAGAGTGTGGTTGTTGATGATCGCACGATTTTCAATAAGTGGCATTCCGCACCGGCGGTAGGTGTTGATAAAACCGGTCGGATTCATGTTGCGTACAACATGCATAATTTCCCGTGGCAATATAAAGTCAGCGAGCATGCAGGTGATATTTACTCACTAAAGTTTAAGGGGCAGGAGATCAGCGATGCCGAAATTAAGCGTGCATTCGAACAAAACCGGACGTCATTCCCAACCTTGGGCACAGCAAGTATCCCCGGTAATCAAATAACCTACCCGGCATTTTACAAAGATCGTAATCAGGATTTATATATTTCATATCGCTTTGCCGCGGCCCCAAATCGAAAATTTACCGAACGTGAAATGAGCTCCGGTTTAGCGGTTTACAATTCAACCAGCCAAACCTGGGCGTCCATTGGCGGTAACGTTGACCATTCTGACGGTGATTTTGAGCCTGATGAGCTTGCGCGGGGGCAGGCTGTTGCCTTAGCTGGTAAGCAAGGCTGGACATCCTATCTGCCGAAGTTGGATTTTGATAGTCAGAACAATTTGGTCGCCAGTTTTTTTTGGAGACAAGGAGTAGGCGGTGCATATCTAAGTATGCCGTGCATTATTCGCACAGCTAATCGTGTTGATGCAACTGAATTAAACGGTCGTGTAATGCAGATGCCGGTCAGTCCTGATCATTGTGGCAACACAAGCGTGTCTGACGACATGCGCTTTTACAGCATTAATTCGTTCGCGGTAAGCCGAGACGATATACCGTATCTTCTATTGATTCCAACAAATGAACATCGGTTTATTACTTATTACCGACCGGTAGATCAGCGTTGGGTTCGGGAACAAGCACCTGGGAGTGCAACCGAGATATTTTTCGATAACGACAATAATTTATATGCAGTTGCCGCTGGTATAAAAATATACAAACGCGCGGCTGGTCAGTCGAATTGGGATAAAATATACGACGAAGGGGCTCATAGAAACTGTTATCCGAAGGTTAAGAAAGACCAGCACGGTGTGAACGCGTTCATCCACTCCCAAAGCTGCGACGAGAAAACCGTCACCATTTATGGGCTGAGGTTGCGCTAGCAACTACCGTTCGCTGTCGAGACTATTTTTTGTGACGCGCTATAGATTTTGTCGTGCTATCGCCGCACTTGCAATAGCCATAGCTTAGATCGCTAGACACCTTTGCTATTGAACCAGCTGGTAGATATTGCAGTTTAGTATGGTTGGGGTCTGAGAACGAGTCTTAAATTGCTGCCTGTGATCAGATTAATGTAACATAACGGCTTCAACTCGTAAAAAAGAACACCGCGTGCCATCGAACACCTCCCTTTCACAGCCCGCTATTCGTTTCCGACACAGCTCTTTGGCATTGTTTTTGTTATTGCCGGCTTTGGGAAACGCCAACATCACTCAATCCGAAATCATCGACCAGTCTGTTGGTGGTGTGAGGGACTGTCAGCGCGTAGATGGCTGGTTTCACGCGTTGCAGCGACAAGGCAGTTTTAACGAGTGCATACAGGTAGGGCGTAAGCCTGGCGATGTTGGAAAATTACTTGTCGATCTTCCGGTATCAGTATCGCAAACAAACGTTCAGCAGACATCCATTGACACGGCTAAAGGCTACTTGTATACCGTCAATATTGAACCCGGCCCACGTGGCGATGTGGCAGGTTCAGACTTGCTGACTGTTGTTCGGCAGGGAAGGCAAATGCCAAATCGAACATGGCAGTGGCAAAGTGCGATAGTTGACAACAGAACCGTATACGACCGTTGGCATTCTGCACCTTCAGTAGCCATTGACAAAGCAGGCTACGTGCATGTCGCATACAACATGCACAACTTTCCCTGGCAATACAAACGCTCCAAATATCCCTTTGATATTTATAACTTTGATTTTAAAGGTCAGGAATTTAGTGATTCCCAGATTGAACAGGCGGTTACTTTAAATCGTACGTTTTTACCAACGTTAGGGACGGCTGACATACCTGGCAACCAAATCACATATCCTGCTTTTTTTAAAGATGTAAATGAAGACCTATACGTCAGCTACCGATTTGCTGCGGCTCCCAAGCGCAATTTTTCAGAGCGATACATGAGCTCGGGTGTTGCTGTGTACGATACTGCTACAACAACGTGGACATCAATTGGTGGCAATGTAAATCACTGGGATGGTGACTTCGAGTGGCATGCTGATGCACCCAGCCAAGCCGTGTCGTTTGCAGGGGAACGTGGTTGGACTTCCTATTTGCCAAAATTGGTATTTGACCAGCAAAATAATATGATCGTGAGCGTGATGTGGCGGCAGGGGATTGCCGGAGCGTTTGTGACAATGCCTTGTATAATGCGCACTAGTGATCGAGTCAATGCCACTGACTTTTCAGGCCAGCACATGCCGATGCCGATTACCCCGGATAATTGTAGCAATGTTGGTATTAGCAATGATCAGCAATTTAACACCATAGGCTCGTTTGCTATCAGCAACCAAGATGTTCCTTATATGCTGCTTAGCCCCAGTAGCGGCAAGCGATTTATTGTGCGTTATAGTGCCGCGGATAATCAATGGATAAGAGAAGCTGCGCCAGATTCAACGGTGGAAATATTCTTTGATAACAACGATGCGCTGTATGCCGTTGCATCAGGAATCAAAATATACAAGCGTGACAACCCTTCCAGTGAATGGAATATGATCTACGACGAGGGACAAACTACCAATTGCTTCCCTCACGTGAAAAAAGATCAGTCTGGAAGAACCGCTTTTATTCACACCCAAAGCTGTGATCAGAGTCGAGTGACGATCTATGGACTTCGACTTCATTGGTGAGGTACCCTATAAAAGTGGTGTCATAGCCAGCCTATGCGGAACGTGACGAATTTTCACAGGACCTATCAATCTGGGTGGCGAATCTTTGTCCCACTGTCTCAATCTTCTGCAATTAGCACCGTGTTAGTGGTTTTAGTGTGACTAAATCCACACTTAGCTATGCAATACTCGGAGCACATAGACGCCGACCCACCTGTCATTATCATGTCGGCATTATTACCATTCAAATATGGCTTGATGCTCAAAGCAGAATTTGTGCATTACAAGTAAAATGCCCGACTCGAACCTGTAATTGATTTGGATTTTTACGTTTATGAAAGTCACTGTTTTTGGCCTTGGGTATGTGGGTTGCGTCACGGCCGCTTTGCTTGCAAAAGACGGCCATAATGTCGTTGGTGTGGATGTGTCTCAGGCAAAGGTTGATCTACTCAATTCTGCCAACACCCCGGTGCTCGAACCTGGGTTGGACGAGCTTGTGAAAGAGGTTGTCGGTAATGGCTCGTTCAGCGCAACTCATAGTATTGAAAAAGCGCTAACAGACTCCGATATATCACTCATATGTGTGGGAACGCCCAGTAGTTCAAGCGGCTCAATCGACTTGCAGTATGTAAAACAAGTTGCCGGACAAATTGGTGAAAACCTTAACCTTGCCAAGCCTAATCATACGATTGTGGTGAGAAGCACAGTCTTGCCTGGCAGCACTCGCGATCATGTCATACCAGCGGTAGAGGCTACTGCCAAAAGAAAAGCCGGTGACGGCTACGAGGTTTGTACTAACCCTGAATTCTTACGCGAAGGTACATCCCTTAGCGACTATTATTCACCGCCACGTGTGCTTGTGGGTGAGCGCGTGCCCGGTGCCGGTGATGTGGTTCACGAGCTCTACAATGCCGTGGAGGCGCAACGATATTCAGTACCGTTAGAGGTGGCTGAAGCTGTTAAGTATAGCGACAACGCTTTTCATGCATTGAAGGTGACCTTTGCCAATGAAATGGGTCGCGTTTGGGAGGCCGCCGGCGCTGATGCTAAGCAAGTGATGAGTATTGTTGCCGCTGATACAAAGCTGAACATTTCGCCCGTTTATATGCGACCGGGATTCGCGTTCGGTGGTTCTTGTTTACCAAAAGATTTGCGTGCCGTTTGCTACGCAGCAAAATCGAATGACGTTGACATTCCGGTATTGGAAAACATCATTGATAGCAACCTTGCCCAAATTGCGGTGGCATTGAAAAAAATTGCACAAACCAAAAAGAAAAAAGTTGCGCTCATTGGTTTGGCGTTTAAATCAGACACAGATGACTTACGCGAAAGCCCGTATTTGTCTTTGGCAAAAACGTTGATAGGCGAGGGCTGTGAGCTTTCAATTTACGACCCTGTGGTTCACTCATCAACATTGTTAGGCAGTAACAAGGCTTTTTTGTTCAATGAGATTCCACACGTTTCAAAGTTGTTGGTTGAGGATATTACTGAGACAACCAAAGATGCTGAACTCATTTTGATAGGACATAGCTTGCCTGATGAGACACTGGTTACTCAGTGGGAATCAAGCGGTAAAACCATCATCAGGCTGTCTTGATAATTAATCATGTGCGGAATTGCGGGAATCATAGCCACGGGTGTCAGCCATGATACTTTGCGTCATTCTCTTAGCGAGCTGACTCAAGCCATATCACACCGTGGCCCGGATGGTTATGGCGTCAGCGATATTCTAGCCAGTCAAAACGGTGCCAGCATTATTCTGGGTCATCGCCGCCTGTCGTTGGTTGATCTGGTTGGTGGTGTGCAGCCCATGTGCGATACCAAGGGTGACATTGAACTGGTTTTTAATGGGGAGATATATAATTTTCCTGAACTACAGCAAAGATTAATTGAGCTGGGTTATCAGTTTCGTACCCGATCAGACACCGAGGTGTTATTGCACGCCTACCTGGAGTACGGGGAAAATTGCGTTGATCATTTGAATGGCATGTTTGCTATTGCCATTTGGGACAAGCGTGTCGATAAGTTGTTTATCGCGCGAGACACTTTTGGTGAAAAACCGTTTTTCTATTGCATCGACGATGACAGGTTTATTTTCTCTTCGGAAATCAAATCGTTTGAGCAGCTGGAGCGCAATAACCTGACGATAAACCAGGATGCGCTTTGGAACTGCAGCGTGCTCCGGTATGCACCAGGCAGCGCTACCGTGTACAAGCAAATTAAGAAGCTCGAGCCGGGCTGTAGAGCATGGCTTGACCCGAGCACCTACAAGCTGGATATCACCCGATATTTCGAAACACCTGATTTAAAGCCACAACGACCCACGAAGCCTGATAGTCGTACTGCAAATGACATTGAAACGCAATTTATGAATTTGCTGAGCAACGCTGTAGAGCTTCGAACCAATTGCGACGTCTCGTTTGGCGCATTTTTATCTGGTGGTATAGATTCAGCATCGATAGTGGCTTTGATGACTCGCCATCTTGATCGGCCTGTACAAACCTTTTCGGTTGGTTTTGAGCAGCAAGAGTTCAGCGAGCTCTCTAGCGCTTCGATCGTTGCTGAGACATTCAAAACTGACCATCATGAATGTGTGATTCGTGATGAAGATATTATTAATCATTTGGAAGAAGCTGTGTACTTCAGAGATGGCCCTGTTTCTGAACCTTCAGATGTACCTATCCTTTTGTTATCCCGAATGGCTGCAAAATCGGTAAAGATGGTTATGACCGGAGAGGGTAGCGATGAGATATTGGGCGGCTACCCAAAGCATGTGTATGAACGATACAGCCGGTACACCGATCTCATTCCCTCGGCCATGAAGCCTGTGCTTGATAAGATGCAATCTGCGCTTATCCCGGCAAAATATAATCGGGCAAAAATCGGTCTGTCCAGTTTGTTAAGCGCAAACTACTCCGATCGGATGCAAGTTTGGTTTGGGTCCATGACCCTGGCGCGGCGAAGTCAAATATTTAATCAATCGTTTCAGGATGCAATTAATTTAGACGACCCATGGACATTTAAAAAACCTGAAGGCTCCCGCCTGCGAAACATTCTTAGCTTTGATCAATCGGTTTGGCTGCCAAATAACTTACTGGAACGTGGTGACAGAATGACAATGGCTGCAAGTATTGAAGCCCGCATGCCGTTTCTTGATACTCGTTTGGCCGAGTTTGCATCCGCAATGCCAGAGCAGTATCGCATCGAGCATTCAAATACTAAAGTGGTGTTGCGAAATGCTGTCAATAGAATTCTGCCAGCAGAGATTATTAATCGGCCCAAGGTTGGTTTTAAGGTGCCGATTGCACAGTGGTTTAGAACAACATTAGAAGATTACCTTCATGCGCATTTGCTTGGTCCGGATTCAATCCTTAAAGAGATGATAAATCAGAGCTATGTGGAGCAGCTACTTAAAGAGCATAAGCAATCGAAAGCTAATCATGAAAAATTGTTGTGGAGCTTATTGAATCTTGAGCTGTGGTTGCGCTTGTCACAGAGCAAGCGATCTGATGTTCAACCAAATTCTTCGCCGCTGGAATATGCCTAAAATATGAAGCTGGCATGGTTACATAATAGGCTTTCTGTTATGAGCCCTGGCGAGTTTTTGTTTCGTGTTGGCAGAGTAGTCTCCACTCGGGTCGAGTGGGTTAGGCACCAATATAATATAGGTGGCACACGTGTGCCCGAGCTGAAGGCTGCGCACTCTTTGTTCGATGAATCTCATGAGTTGCAAAAATTCGCTTTTCTAAAATCTATAGCTGAACACACCTCTGCTGGACATTCCGTCGGTGCAAAGGACGTTGTAATGAGCTCTAATGTGCGGACCGAAAAACCTGTTCAACTATTTTATCAGCAACCGGTTATTACTCACACTGATATTAACTGGTCAGCAGATCCCAAAACCGGACTAGTAGCGCCACAAACTTTCGGCAAGCTAATTAACTATCGGGACGACAAGTTGGTTGGTGATATTAAATATCTTTGGGAACTTGGTCGACACCAATTTCTTATTCCTTTAACCATCGATATTTACACTACTGGCGATAAAGATTCTGAGCAAACCTTATCGCTGTATTTGCAAACCTGGCTCGAACAGAACCCGGTTGACACAGGAATTCACTGGTGCAGCGGTTTAGAAGTCGCTCTTCGTTTAATTGCCTGGAGCTTCGTGCATTCCATTCTGTTGGCTGCTGGTAAGAAAAACGGAATATTTGATCTGGTGAGGGATGAGCAGGCGCTGCGCAAGAGTATTTATTGTCAAATCAATTTTATACAGTCTCACTATTCAAGATATTCCTCAGCAAACAATCATCTGATTGGAGAGTTGATGGGAGTATGGGTCGCGTGCAATGTGTTTGAATATTCTGGCAACACCCACAAGTGGCGTGACAATGCCCAGTCTGAATTGGAAAGAGAAGCCACAATGCAAAACCATTCTGATGGTGTTAACCGTGAGCAGGCGATCTACTATCATTTGTGGGTGTTGGAATATCTTTATCTTGCATGGCTGATAGGACAGCGATTTGACCGACCGTTTTCCCAGTCGTTTGTTGACACAATAGGCCACATGGCGGGCTTTGCGCAAAATATGCGTGCATCAAATGGGAGTCCTGCCAATATAGGTGATGCAGATGGTGGGCAAGTGGCTAGATTCAATCATGAGGTGGGTGACAATCCTTACGCAGACTTACTTGAAACCATTGTTGCTTGCTCAAACTCTCCAGCGCTGAATCCAACTCACTACAGCAAAGCCTTCTGGTACGGCAGCATAATTAACCAAGATCTAAACAAGCCTAACATCGAACTGATGTCCAGGATGGCTGCACCAAAAACTCTGCCTATACAGTTCACCGAAGGTGGGTTTTGTTTACTGGGTGATGCAAAGGTAAAAATTTGCCTCAAAGCGGGTCCCATGGGCTATCTCAGTACTGCGGCGCATGGACATGCTGATCTACTCAGTGTTTGCATGTCGGTCGATGATCAATGGTGGCTGACCGACCAAGGCACGTTCTCTTATCATTCGGATGCGCAGTGGCGAGACTACTTTCGTGGAACGTGTTCGCATAACACGGTAGAAATTGCGTCTGAAAATCAATCCAAAATTGGCGGTGCTTTTTTATGGCTGGAAAAAGCCACGGCATCCATGTCGCCGTTAGTTACAGGCCCGGTTCAATCGGTTACAGCGTATTTAAATTCAGCAACGTCTGCTGATGTCAACCACAGCAGAGCAGTTGAGTACGAACACGCAACTCAAACGTTGTCCATATGTGATGAACTAAACACCGATGAGTCGAAGCCGCCCAAAACAATAAAAATCCGGTTTCATTTTCATCCGCTTGTTGATCTTGAGAAAATCAATGATCACAGCTTTGTTGCCCAAATTCAGGGCAGGGAAGAAAAGCTTGACGTTAAACTTTCGAAGGAATTGAGCTGGGAGTTACTAAGCGGGCAGATGAAGCCGACAATAGAAGGCTGGTACTCCGATGGTTATGACCGTAAAGTGCCCTCGAGTGTTCTCGTTGGCACGGCTCAACTTTCAACAAGTAAACAATTTCACAGCTCTATTGCAGCGGCTTAACATGACTACTATAAACCATCAATCTGAAACTTCGAATGGGCAGTTGCAAGGGCTACAAGTCTGCATCGTCGTCGAAAACTTGCCGTTGCCATTTGATCGGCGAGTATGGCAAGAAGCAGGCACCTTGCGAGACGCTGGTGCTATCGTTTCAATTATTTCTCCTAAAGCTAAACAGTACACGCAAAGTTACGAATTGCTGGAGGGTATTCATATATACCGGCATCCACTACCAGCGGAAGCTGATACAGCAGTAGGGTATTTAATCGAGTATTCGGTGGCAATATTTTGGCAGCTTTACTTGTCTCTGAAAATACGATTTACCCGTGGTATTGATGTGATGCATGGTTGTAATCCACCTGATCTTATTTTTCTGGTGGCGCTTTTGTTTAAGCCATTCGGCACGAAGTACATTTTTGATCATCACGATATTAACCCTGAGCTGTTTGAGGCAAAATTTGGTAAGACAGGTTTTTTTTATAAGCTGATTTGTTGGGTGGAAAAGCTGACGTTTGCCACTGCAAGTATTTCAATCGCTACCAACGAATCCTATAAGCAGATAGCCATAGCGCGTGGTGGAATGAAAGAGGAAAATGTCCATGTGGTAAGAAGTGGCCCCAAACTCGACCGGTTAACGATAAAGCCAGCTGTACCAGAGCTTAGGCACGGTAAGCAGTTTCTGGTTGGCTACGTTGGTGTTATGGGTAAACAAGAAGGGGTTGACGGGTTGCTTGATTCCATATCGCATATTGTCAATGAAATGGCCAGGCATAACATTCAGTTCACACTTATTGGCTCTGGGACAGAGTTTGACAGTCTGGTAGCGCTAAGTCGCAGTATGGGTCTCAGCAATTATGTTAATTTTACCGGTCGCGTTTCTGACGAGGAATTAGTCGATATACTCAATACCGCAGATGTGTGTGTGAATCCGGATGTGGTTAATCCCATGAATGATAAATCGACGATGAATAAAATCATGGAATACATGGCATTGTCTAAACCAATTGTGCAATACGATATGGTCGAAGGTCGGTTCTCAGCACAGGATGCATCACTGTACGCTGACGCAAATGATTCGATCGACTTTGCTAAAAAAATTGTACAGCTTGTAGATGACCCTGAATCACGAGAACGCATGGGAAGTTATGGTCGAGATCGTGTGCTGAACAGTTTAAGTTGGGATCACGAAGCGCCAAAATTAATCAGTGCGTATTTAAGTGTTGCAAAAAATAAAATTAAACCTGTCACAAAGTAATGAACGAAGGATTTCTCAAAAAGCAGGCAGCGCTGTTTGACGGCTTATTTGCACTAAGCGATATTTTGGTTATCGTGTTCTGCTTCCTCATTGTGCATAGAGTGACCGAAGGCGATTATTATTTAAAGATCGAATCGGTGTGGCTTCTGCAAGCTCATATTTTGACAACGTACGTCGTTTTTCGTCTTACTGGCGTATATGGCTCATCCCGTGGCAGAAGTAAAACAGAAGAAATATGGCGCCTACTTGTGTCCTGGTCAGTGGTTATACTAATTATCGGCCTCTTTGCCTTTTTAACCAAAACGGGTGAAATCGTTTCACGTATCTGGTTTGGGTTCTCAACACTGTCGGCGTTCTTCGCGATGTCCGTGTTGCGGATTCTCATTAGAATGGTTCTTAATCACCTGCGATCAATGGGTCTTAATTGGCGCAGTATTGTGGTTGTGGGCGATCGCGATTTGGCCAGTCGGGCCATAGACAGACTGGATGAAAATCAATGGGCAGGCTTAAAGCTTGACGGTGTGTTCGTTGATCAGAGAAGTGATGGCCTATCATTAGCTGCTACTGACCAAACCGTGAATGGCTATCAGCCTCGTGGTGCTATCGAAGATATGCACAAATTTGTTGAACAGAGACGAGCTGACGGACTACCAATCGATCAAGTGTGGATTACGTTACCGCTGAGCGCTGAGGCGACAACGCAAGCCATATTGTCACATCTTAGAGACTCCTCTGTTGATGTGTGTCTGGTGCCCGATGTATTTGGCATGACATTATTACGTGGCTCGATCGATGAAATTGGTGGGATACCGTTGATCAACTTGTCCAATGTGCGTATCTCAGGAATTGATGAAGCGTTAAAAAGAGTTTTCGATTTTATACTGGCGTTGATAGCTATCATCGCGCTTTCTCCGGTATTGTTGGTTATCGCTGTTATGATAAAACATGACTCTAAGGGTCCGATCATATTTAAACAGAACCGGTATGGCATAGATGGCAGAGTGATAGAGGTCTTGAAATTTCGGACCATGCGGGTTGCCGTCGGCGACGACGACACTGTGGAACAGGCCACACGCAACGATCCTAGAGTTACACACTTGGGTACCACCTTGCGTAAATTCTCACTCGATGAGTTACCGCAATTTTTCAATGTTTTACTGGGCAATATGTCACTTGTTGGACCCAGACCACATGCTGTTTTACACAATGAGCAGTATCGGGGTAAAATTGAAGGCTATATGATGCGCCATAAAATGAAGCCGGGTATAACCGGTTGGGCGCAGGTCAATGGCTGGCGTGGTGAAACGGATACGCTTGAGAAAATGCAGAGACGGGTTGAGCACGATCTCTATTATATGGAAAATTGGTCTATTTGGCTTGACATTAAAATCCTTACCCTTACGGTGATGCGTGGTTTCAAAGTGAAGGATGTATACTGATTAAAGCCATACTGGATTGCTTTGACTAAATAACAGCAGACTTGTATAGAATGAGCAGCGCACAAAATCAATCTGCAGACCACTCGGAGCCGCGACGTCGAAGCAAAAAGCGAAAAAGAATCAAACCAAGTAATTTTGCGCGAATCCAGAATGTCCTCTATTTTCCGTTCAAGCTGGCCCTGGCTCAACTAAGATCGGCATGGTTTCCTGCGGTTCTTTTACTTAGCTATTTTTTTGTTTACGCCAGCAGTTTCGTTATCCTGCTAAATCCATTGGTTACAAAAGACTACCTGTTGTTTAGCTCTACTGGTGGAGGATTAATTTCGTCGAGCGCTATCGAGGAAGCTGCGGAAGCCTTTAAATCATCGCTTGGATTGGTTTTTTATGCATCCTCAGTTTTGTTGGTGTTAGCGCACTTTCGCGAAATGCTGCGATTTGCCCGTAAAAACTATCATGTCATTATAATGCTCATCTTGCCCATTATTGGTATGTATGTAAGCGTCATTCCTGAAAAGGTTCTGTATAGCGTCATCCAATTATTTGCAGGATTGTTTATCGCTTTGAGTTATGCCATTACTCGGCGTGACAAATCGTTATCCTTCGTTAATCTGTGCATCCTATTATTGTTGCCGATGGCTGCTATCCACATCTATAGCCATATTTTATTCTTTATACACATCACTGACTACACACCTTTTATAGAAGGGGCAGCGCGCTATGGCGGCTTGAGCGGTAATCCTAACTCGCTGGGGGCGTCAGCAACTATTGGGTTCTGGTTGGCACTGTATATTATTATGGATAAGAACCCCACTAAGTTAAGCAAACTATTTGCGGTCTTGTGCTTACTTCTTTTTCTATTATCGATTGTGGTTTCAGGAAGTGGTACTTCTAAAGCGACAGTGGCCGCGTTATTCAGTGTACTGATAGTGTTGCGTCTGTACATCATAACTAAGGGTAACTCTGCGCCGCTGATTTATGTTTATTCACTTGCGCTTCTATTAATCGTGGGGTCGGGATGGTATTTCATAAACAATAGCATTTCGGACCTTGGCGTTAGTGTTATTGGTGGCTTAGGTAAAGAAACCAACTTAACAGGTCGCACACAAATATGGGATATAGGATTATCTGCACTCATGGATAGACCTTTTTTGGGTTGGGGGCTGGATAACCATGAAACTGTTCTAGGCTACGAGACATACAAAATCCCTTTTGGTATCACTCATTATCATAACGGTTATATTGATACGGCAGTGTCTTCTGGAATTTTTGTACTGATGTTTGTGCTTTACAATATTCTCAAGTACATCAGGTATTTTTTTCATAATTTTCGTATTAATCGATGGTCGTTTGGTATGGCAGGGCCACTGATTATCTTAATAATGAACAACTTTTCTGAGTACTCACTAATGAGGCCACTTAATACTGTATATCAACTTTACATTTGCGCTTTTTGCTTGTTAGCTGTGGCTGCCTATTATCAGGACGGTAGCAATGAAAGCTCGAGACAGTCAGTTAGTGTTAAGAAAAAAAAATCGCGTAAAAGACACTATCGTTTCGGGTAATTCACCTTGTTTCCAAAACTGACGCGCCGAACGGTTGGCCTGCTGCTATTGTTGTGTGGGATTGTTCTGCTGTTTTTCGGGCTTCAACTAAAAACCTATCGTTTTAGCTCTGCTCCCCAACTGCAACCTGATCTGGGAATATCATTCGCAGATCACTCTTTGGCTTATACAAGACTTGCAGTGGATAACCTGAAGCTGACAGATAGCTATTATATTCAAGTTAAGCTCAGCGGATTACGAGACCATACCAATTATTTATTTGAAACTATTGCTTCCCTGGAACTTGAAAATAACGAGGTTTTTTTGATTGTCGGTCAGTGGAATAACTACATCATTTTCAGGCAAGATAATAATTTTGCTCAATCAGATACTGCAACTGTTTTCAATATCTCTGAGTTCGCGGGCAATGACAATATAATCATTGATGCTGTAATAAATAGCGAGGAAATAGTGCTTAAAGTCAACGATATTATTGTGCCAAACCGCAGAAATACGCTATTTAATGCTCCTGACACTGACTTAAATCTGTTTGTTGGTGGGCTCTCGGATAAAACCAGTACTTGGAAGGGGGCCGTAGCTGAAATTAATCTGGGTACCTGCCTGGAACCGGTTGCTAACGAATCAAAAAACACTGAAGATTGCAGTAAAAGAGAAAGCTGGGTGCGATACGATTTTAAATCTGACGGTGAAAAAGGGTTGCAGGATTTATCAAACAACGGCTTTGATTTAGCGAAAAGCTCGCCACTGCTTATTCATAAGTGGAAATGGTTGATAACATCGGTGAATGGTGGTGCTCTATCACCAAATCATCTCAAAGATGTGTTGATAAACATTGTGGGCTTTATGCCGTTGGGATTTTTGCTTGCGGCTTTTAGATATGTTAGTAATCCGCAAATAGATTTTCGAAAAGCGGTGAGTACGCGTTCTGATTTTAATGAATTATGGTTGACCATTGGAACTGCAATGTGCGTAGGTTTCATGTTCAGCTTGTTTATCGAGTCGGCGCAGGTTTTACTGCCGTCCAGAGTATCAAGTCTTTTTGATCTAGTCGCCAATACTGCTGGAACGGTTTGTGGGGCTGCTATTTTCGTTGCGTTAAAAAGGTATGTTTTCAGCCGATTTTGTTCGAAAGAGGCTGCTTAGCGTAAAGTTAATCTATTCCCATTGTTCAACGTCTTTGCTAGTCGTATTCGCTAGTCGAGGTTGCTAGCGCCCTTTGAGGGCAGCACTGTTTTAATACCCTTTGTAAATGCGTCAACCATATTAGCTAACGAATAGTTGTCTTTCGCACTTAGCGCAGCTTCCGAGATAGTTCGGAGCTTGTCATCGTCAGTGAGTAGCTCTATTACGACTGATGCGTAGCTCTCGACATTCTCCTCAGTGACTATGCCATTGACATTGTTTTCCAGATACGCATATTCGGGGCTGTGATAGGGCATATTAGTAGTAATCATGGGTTTGCCTGCAGACAAAGCATCGACGATATGCAATCCCACCAGGCCCGGGTTAAGGATAATTTTGCAGCTAGCGTAGGCAAGGGTTTTTTCATCACCTTTTTGCATGCCTTGATAATGTATCCAATCTCGCGTCGAAGACGCCTCTTCAATGACGTGTTGGGTTGGTCCGGCTCCGACAACGATTAAGTGAAGTTCTGGTAGCGCAGTCTTTATACGATCGACAGCTTCGATCAAAAACGATGGTTTTTTCAGATCGTAGATTGACCCACAAAACAAAGCTACAACCGCGTTATCAGGAAGGCCTAAGTGGGATTTGTATTCTGCTATGGCCTGTTGCGAAACATTGCGTACTTTGGATGAAAATATGTCGGCATCAATGGTGTTATTGACAACCGTAATCTTAGCCTCAGAGTATCCGCTGGATAATAAAGCTTGTTTGGATAGCTCAGTGTATGCAAAAAAATGATCTGATCGGCCAACAATAATTTTTTTGAAACGCTCTCTGATGCCTTGTTGTGCGATGCTTTGAAAATTCCTGCCGTGGCCAAAAAACGTGAAATGGCATTGTGGTTTAAATAGCGTTATCAACTGCAAAAAGTAATTAATCAGTAGCCTGTTCTCTTGCATACAGATAATGACATTCGACTTGAACAGTTTTCTGGGTGGAATTTGCAATAATATTTCTTTGCCGGCAATGGTTATTGATTTGGTGGTAATTTCTGTAGCCCAGGGCAGTATTTCAGAATCTTGTCGCTCTTTGGATTGCTGTGTTGGGTTGCCGTAATAGACAACAAGCTCGATCCCTTCCTCTTTTAAACGCGCACGTAAAGCGTTCAGAAAATCAACTCTGTAATGGAACATTCGAAACAGTAGTAGCGTAACAGTCGGCATGTTCTTATGGTTTGTCATTCTTTGCCGTTAACGTTGCCGTAAAGCGAGCTCTGTACTGAGACTAGGTGGCCTAGGTTGGCAAATCCTCTGATAACCCAATTCCCAGCTTTTGGGTGAGCTATTAACAGTAAGACTGGCGCGATTATAATTGAGGCTGTAATCATGAGCAATGAGCGCAGTGAATAGGCTGTTTGTGAGTGTATATCTCCACGAAATGTCAGAATACGCCTGTTAATCTGGCCTTGTTGCATTGCCCGTTTTATTTGGTAATATCCGGTTGATTTCGATTGCGGAATATATTCGAATGTGGCAGCGCCATCACTCCAGCGCAGCTTCAGCCCGTGTTCAATTTGCCGCATAAAAAATTCTGTGTCTTCACCGCCACTGTGGCCGAAATCGGTGTTAAAGAAATCTCCGACTATGCTGGATTTTTCGATCAATACGTTACCCGCCCCACAGTTTTCAAGCAGCTGCCCAGTAATCTTGCCTTCTGTTCTGTGTAGGTCGATGTTTCTCATCCATTTAGGTGTATCAAACAGGTAAAGCGGGTTGGTCGGGCCGGCGACCATCTGACATTCATACTGCTGCATCACATCCATTAGATGCACTAGCCAAAGCGGCACCGGAAATTCATCGTCGTCAATGAAAGCTACAAAATCGTGTGTGGCGTGGGTTAGTACGAGGTTACGACCAGTAGCGATATTGTTGTCCATTGAGCTAAGGAGTTTAACGTCGCCAGCATCTCTTACTCTGGATTGCTCAATTTGGTTTTCCGTCTTCTTGGCAGCAGCCTCACCGCTGTTGTTAACGACAATGAGTTCACACTGACCGGGATAGTTATGCAGTGCTGGTGCAAATTCGACAAGAAAGTGTTCAAAGTTGACGAACGTGTTTGCATGAGTGATAACCCCAACGGTAATGTTTGGGTAAGCATTTTTCGAGGAATTGAAATTCTCAGAGGTTTTGACTAACGCACACATAGTTGATGCATACTGTTATAACTCAAACATGATACCACGGAGGTATTCAACAGCGTTGCTTCTACCGAGATGTGACACTAAAAAGATCTATGCTATAGATATTAAGCTCGTTAGAGTCACAGGTCGTTGAATAGATGTAGGCCTTGGTTTTTTTATCATTAAGAACTGTACGTGGGTTGCACTCAGTGTTTTCTTTATTCTCGTACAGTAGTTCCCATTCGTCTTCATCGATTTTTTTTCTTAGCACCCTTAAACCGTTAGCCACAGCCCAGACAGTGTCTAGAGCGTCTATAAAAAGGTTGGTGGCACCATATGGCGATTCCTGAGACTGCCACTGTCCGTTTTTGAATGAGTAAATCTGCCGAGTATTATCAAATGGGCTTAAAATGAAGTAGGGATTGCCGGCGCTGTCGGCGACAGAATTTCCAATGGAATAAAAAGAGGATTCATCATCAATGCCGAGGTTATTGCATTGATCGGGTGTTAGTGGCATGGATAATTTGACCCCCTCGGCGTTGGTCCATAGATTGAAGTCTGTACTGGTTAAGAAACACGGTTTAGATAATTCTTCCCCGGCTAAACCTTCACGCCAAAACAGGTTCAGGTTGGTGCGGTTGTTCGGGCCAAACGACAACCGAGGTAAATATGATGTCCACCCTTCCTGGGCTGCAATGGCCAGTGGTTTCTTTGCAGGGCCAGAATGAAACCAGGGAAACTCGGTAACCTCATAGTCTCTTTTAGCAATCGATACTGGCGCACCAATCGCTGACCAACTTTTTGTATCCGCTTCAAATTTCGCCATACCACTGCTCATGGTGCGCTCATTGAATTCACGAGCAGGTTTGGCAGCGAACCGGTATGTGACGTACAAATCGCTATTCAAATCCCGAACAAACTGTGGGTAGGTAATCTGGTTACCTGGAATACTCGCTTCGCCGCGACCGGGGAAATTGGTTTTATTTTGCTCCTTCAGCTGCCTTATTTCTTCTACAGTTATGTCTTGCCCCAAAAATTCAAACTCAGAAATGTCCTCTGGGTTCTTGGAGACTTTGTATTGCCAAGGCAGGTTGTGCATATTGTAGGCGATGTGGACATGGCCATTTTTATCAACGCCGATGCTTGGAGCTGTGTGCCAGGTATCGAATATGGTTCTTTCTTCAATTATATTGGTTGTCCACTCCCAAGATCCTGAGTCTGCTGGTACGCCCATTGATACCATTGTGTGAAGACTGGTTCCATCTACATCACCCTCAGCGCCCGGCGCAATATAAGCTAGATAGAGAGTGCCATCCCAATAGTCGAGTGGAGTTTGTTGAACGTGCTGCTGCGACTTGGATATTACAATGTTTTGCAAAATTGGTTGCAGTTCTAACGCTAATAGAGGCGCGCACACAAAAAGAGGGATGCAGGTAAGGGCAGCTGAAAATCCGGTTTTTATTGTTGTTTTCATACTGTTAGATCCATGCTCGCGATCAATACTGGTAATTACTTTTTCGGGGGAAGCTGCTAGCGCTGATAAGCTTTCGACGGCATGCGGTACGGTCTTTGCTAATCCAGCCTTATGTTAACGTAATTAAGAGTCCAAAATGATGAAAACTTGTATCGATATCGCTAGCTATGCGAAGCTTGTCTCCGTGCTGTGTTTAGCATTCGTAGTAGTTGCTTGTAGTAGTTCCAGTTCCACACCAGTAGCAAATGATAATACTGGTCAATTTAATGACGACAGTAATATCGGCGCACAATCCAGCCTAAGTGGTTCAGTTGCAAGCTTGTCCTCGGTCATGGTCGACAAATCGAAGACAGTTCTGGAAAACATCAATTCACAAATTAGCCTGTTAGGAGTTCCCGAGTCTCTGGCTGATTGTCTTAGCTCTGCGGATTTTCCCGTTCTGGAATATTACTGTGGCTCTGAAGGTGGTGGTGAGCGACTAACTGAATTCGGATTTCCTATCCTTGAATTTGGTTTTGCTGATGAAGAGGTGTGCAAATCATCGCTGGTGAATTTACAGGATGCTTCAAGTTGTGTAGTGGAATTAGCTGAAGCAGAATTGGATCAGAATTGGTATGTTCGTTATCGATTTTTACCAGAGCAAGACGGGTCTGGTGTTACTACGATACAAGTCTCAAAAGGGTTTATATCGTCTATTAATGACCCATCATTTGCGACGGACATATGCGTGGTTACATTGTTAGGTTCAGAAATCGTATCTTACAATGATGTATTATACTGTGACTCGATTTTGGCAGAAGTGGCCGCTATTGCAGAAAATAGCTAGCGTTTGTCAGAGTAGTAGGAGCGATTGGAATCCGGTAGTCTTTATCGGTCTAAGTGGATTGCGGTTTTAAATGATCAGCTGCCCAAAGCGGCTGGCTTTTTTAAGCACTGCATTCGGTGTTCCATAGTCCACGAGAGTGTCGGCACAGGTCTTTGTAGTTTTACCGGAGCAGTTGCACACCACTATCTAGATGATAGATTAAGAAGTTTTAGCGTAACCATTGCTTTACTGGTCATCTCCTGCGCCCTTTTTATTTTATCTGTTTCCTGTATTTGCGAGACTGTTAGTGGCTGTCCAATGCCATGCACATATGTCACTAGCCAAAAACAGCAAACACTTTCCTCATGTGAATCGTTGGTGGTATAACGGACCGTCTTACACGACGGGCAGAATAATGCTGATACCTGCGACAAGACTCGATTCTGCTACAATCCGAGTTTAATAACATCGGAAATTGGTTGGATGTGCTATTGGTAAAATTTATTTTGAGAAATTGCCGTGCTTTTTCGATAGGTTAGCACCTACAAGTTTGTAATAAATCAGGCAATTAGTGTTAGTAATGGCAAGCAACAACAGATTGATTTTCAAAAAAGTTCTATGAATACAACAGGGCAAACATTTTCTACAGAGTTCGACTTCAGTACAGTTGTAAGTGCGGAAAAAATTGAGCGTATCCGGGCTGTGCCTCATTTCCGAGAATCTATGTACGCCGAACTCGACATCGTGAAGACACTAGAGTTCTATTACGGCCGGTACGTAAAACAACTAATAGACTTCACAGAGATTGACAAAGGTACAACCATTGTGGATGTGGGCGCTGGTTACGGATGGCTACTGATCACATTTGCATTGACCACACCTGCAAAATTGATTGCAGTCGAGATTGATGAGCCTCGACTTGAGGCGGCCACACGCATAGCGAAGATTCTGGGTGTGTACGACAAAATTGATTGGCGAGTTGGCGGGCTAGGCTCGTTGCCAGCGACAACAAACGAGGCCAATGTGGCTTATTGCATCGAGGTTCTCGAGCATGTCTACCGATCTCCAGATGCACTAAAAGATTTGGCCAGAATTAGTTCGGATCTGCTAATCGTTACCACGCCGAATCTGTGGTTCCCTGTAATCGCGCACGATACCCGATTGCCTTTCTGCCATTGGTTGCCAATACCCATCCGAATACGGTATGCAAAATTGTTTAACCGCCACGAAGGAGAGGTTGACAATTTGTTTTGGTCGCCCGCGACATTGGGGAGAGGATTGCGGGATTTTAAAGTTGTCTCAAATTTTTTACACTATTCTAGCTATACAAATTTCAAGGAAACCTTTCCATTTTACTTGCCCTACGGTGTGCCAGAGCAAATCAATACCCTGGGGAAAAAAAAGCAAATGTACTACGATTTAGCATCAAAACTTAAAGGCGCATCCCGCTTTGTTCTGCCCTCACTTGCGTGCGTTTACAAACGGAAGTAACCTTTTAGGCATTCAAATCTGCTTATCTCACCACTCTACCTTAATCTGATACCATAAACTGAGAAGCTTTTTGCATCGCACGAGTGCGTATGCACGTAGGCAATACTTTTGTCTTCATTTAGCGATGCGCGTGGGTAGCAATCATCAGGGCTATTGGATTGATAGACCGTGCTCCACTGGGACTCTCCCTTGTTCTTCTTTAAAACCTTCAAACCGGTTGCCAGTGCCCACATGTTGTCTTCATGGTCAAAGAAAATTTCGACCGCGTTATGAGGTGATTCTTCGTTAATCCATTTGTTCTGGTTTTTGTCATAGCTGACAATGTCGCGTGTTTCATTGTACGGCGTGGTTACGAAGTGTGGGTTACCCTCGGCATTGATGACCGTGGTGCCGACCGAATAAAACTCCTTCGAGTCTGGGTAACCGATATTGCCGCACTCTTGAGTGGAAATCGGTAATATAAGATCCTGCCCAGAAATATCGCTGAATGTGATTTCATCACGAGAATAAATATGACAAGGTTGGGTCATATTTGCACCGGCTTTGCCTTGTCTCCAGTACATTGTGAAGTGAAGATCATCTTCAGGCCCAAAACCAATCCGCGCCAGATAAGACGTCCAGCCTTGCTCTCCAGCCATAACAACAGCGTTTTCAGGTGCATTTGGGTCAGCAACATAGTCAGCGCTTTCGACTGGAACAGGTACCCCAATAGAGTTCCAGGCTTTGGTTTGGTAGTCATACTTGGATAGGCCGCTACTCATCATTCGGTTTTCAAAATTCTGATTCGGTTTTGCTGCAAATCGATAAGTGATATACAGCTCACCTTTATTGTTCTTAGCGAATCGCGGGTATGAAACTTGATTACCTGGGATTTCAGCAGTTCCAAACGTTGGAAAGTAAGTCTTATTTTCAAATTTCAGCCGATCAATTTCCTCCTGGGAAATGAACTGACCATGAAATGTAAAGTCAGAAATATCGTGCGCGTTGGTTGAACGTTTGTATTGCCATGGCGTGTTATGCATGTTGTACGCGATGTGAACGGTACCTTCTCTATCTACAGCAATACCTGGTGCCGTGTGCCACGCATCGTGTATCGTTCTGTCTTCAATCAACGCTGACTTCCACTCCCAACTGCCGTCGGCCACTTGTATACCTTGTCGCAAAATCGTTCTAAGTTGCGTATCATTCGTATCGCCGTTGGGCCCGTGCTCTATATTTGCAACGTAGAGATAACCATGTTGATTGTCAATCGGTGTCATTTGCACTGACAGTTGTGCTGTTGAAACCGGTAGTTGATCAAGTATTTTCACGACATCACCAACATTTGTACCGATGGTGTTTACCCGGGTTTCCGGTATGTTTTTGATTATCTCGGCAGTTTCCGATTCTTGTGGTTGGTCTACTTCTGCGGTTGGCTCAATTACTGCTACCACCGGTTCGACTACTTCAATCTCTGGTTCAATTACTTCAACTTCTGGTTCGGTTACTTCAATTTCTGGTTCGGTTACTTCAATTTCTGGTTCGGTTACTTCGATATCCGGTTCGGTTACTTCGATATCCGGTTCGGCTACTACTACCACCGGTTCGGTTGCTTCGATCTCCGGTTCAGCTGTAACGGTGGGCACCTCTGCGTCGGTTCCAGTCTCGACATCGACCGAGGACGCTATTACGGTATTGGTAAAGCCGGTTGCGCCAGCGCCAATGATGTCGTCACCACTACCAGTTGATACGACTTCGATACCACTATTTGCAGCACCAATTTCTGGTTCAGCGGGTTGGTCGGTTGAAGTACCACCCCCACAGCTAATAAGAATGAGCGTTGAAAGAGACAAAACTAGTGAATTAGCTTTGATTTTGATTGCTGTCATGACCCAGTACCGGTTAAGAAATAAGTCATTCTGGCGACATAAGTTTCCAGAACGGTTCGGTATAGGAGCGGCAGATCAGATGTGTTCTTGAAAAGCTGGCAAGGATGTTTGAGCGTCAGCTTAGGTAGACGTAACGCCGGCTATCAAAGTTAACGGGAACGCGTTCTCGCTATTAGACAGCCCCCGTGGGGGAGGCTTTATCTACTGATAAGAATCTGTGAATTGGTTGGCGTAAAAGCTATTAGTCGGTCCATAGCCAATATTGTGAAATCGATCATATTGAGACCCACTGATGGCAGCTGTTTATGGCTGCAAAGTGGATCCTAATGTCTTGCTGTTGTTCCAGTCATGAATTTCGGCTAGAGCGTAAATCTAGTGGGCTACGATGAGATGCTATTCTGTCCTTGGCCAGAGTAAAGAGGCGCTTTAGCTGCGCAGAGCGGTTGGGAAGGTCCGTTTGATTTAGCACGCTCTTGTGTAAATCAAAACGTCCATGTTGTTCCTGCGGCATATCACCTTTTTCCACCTTTGTTATTATTTCTGGAAGACATTGCAGAAATTGCGAGGTTTTGAAAACTGGGTGTAGCGTCCAAAGTCCGCCAGTGCCGCCCATGTCTATTCGACAGGTGTTTTTGTTGAACATTTTTTGTTGATACAGCACTTCCAAATGATCAACCATCGGGTAGCCAGCGACTAGCGTGAAGATGCGATCTTTGAGACGAGAAGGGGGGACCTCTGATAGCGGGTTCATTGCTTTAAAAAATGTGTCTAACTCAATTAACTGCGTACGAGTCGTAAAGGTATTAACTTTGAAAGCCTCTCCATGCTCTACTTCAAAAGGAGTTCCGCCACTGTGATAACCGCCACCGTGGCGAGGACCGGCGATCGGGTTAATTGCAACTATTGTGTCGTCTGAAGTTAGTACGTCAATAGCCTCATTGAACCAAGGACCCGAACCTCCGAGCATCATGTCACATTCAAGTCTAAAGAAAAATGGATTACTTGATTTTCGAAACGGTTCGATGAACCCATGTATTGGAATGCCTTCGTAGTCAAACATGGGGTAATCTTTGCCGCCAAAAAACGTCTTACTAACCCACTGTCTGGCAGCACGGCTGTAGTCGATTTCCTCGACTGTCACATTGCTGTAGTTGGATGCAATATCGCTTAACAACGCGTCAAGTAATTCTGGCTTTGCAGGTGTTTCAAAACGGTTGACAGAAATCAAAACTTCAGATGCATATTTTCCGATGACGCGCATTTGATGAGGAAGCACGTGGCGTGCAACAGCGTAGTCACGATCAGTGATAGAGATCTGCATCGTGCAAGGTGCAGAGTTGCTGCTCTGATGTTTACTGCTCATTTTTCGGGCAAACACAACCTTAAGGAAGTAAATCAATGTTAACGCTTCACAGCGGTTGTCGCCAGTATGCAAACTGGTAATTAGTCCACAAATTGGTTAAACTAAAGGTGATAAATCATTGTATGTTAGCGGTTGTTGCCAATTTTGCGTATAACAGGGCTTCTACGATTGAATAGCCTTTTCGCTGGGCTCGAGTGGTTTCTGTTAGAAACAACTTTGACACTCGCGTGTTTTTTAGATGATCAGATGCTCTCTAATTATAACTGTCGCTGTTCATTACAGGCAGTCAATCCTTAAAAACCAATCCCCTAATTTAGTCTAATGCTAGCAGATATCCCTTCCGGGCGGCAACGTCTGCGATTGTTTTCGCGTATTTTTAAAAAGAGCCACAGCAGATGGTTCGCTGCTTTAGAACAAAGTGGTCTCAGCGCTGCCAACTTTTTGTTCTCGTTGATGGTGTTGAGATACGCGGGTGTCGCGATGCTTGGTGAGTATGGCTTCTGGTTTGCAATTAGTGAATTCTCAACGATGTTTATTGCCGGTTTTGCTGTTAATCAAATGGCATTACATGTTGCTGACTCGACCGTTAGTAAACAACGAGAAGTTATGAGGATTACACTTGTAGTTGTTATAGTCCTGCAATTGATACCGAGTAGTGTTTTGTGGTGGGCGGTATCATTGCGAGCCAGTAACGAGTCCGTTTTATCAATGGCAATGCCGATAATCGGCTACGCAGTTATTTACAGCGTTGCTGAATTGAGTCGTCAGTTTCTGTATATGCGTGGAAGACAACGGCTGTCGTTATTTTGTGCCGGAATTTCAACCAGTCTTGCAGTGGCAACTTTTGCCATCGCCATTTTAGCATTTAAACCTACGTCGGTTATTGTTACTGCGTTTTGGTGCCTTGCCGCCTCCCAATTAGGTTACGTTCTTTTAGCCTCGTCAGCAACTCGTGTTTGGAAGCACACTGCCTTGCCGTCGAAGAAGCAACTAGCGGAAACGGTCAGTTTTTACTGGACGAACGGTCGTATTGCTGCAGCTGGTATTGTGGTGAGTTGGGCACAGAATAAAAGTGTCAACCCTATGTTGGTACTGTTAATTGATAGTGTCGCCGCAGGCTTTTACCAGCTTGCCAGAATGATCATAATGCCGATCAACATGATAACCGCTGGCATTGCGCGAAGCACGTATGCTGACTTGCGCCGAGCTTGGGGTGATGGGGATAAACAATCGCTAAACAATGCTATAGGTATCCAATTAAAAACATCCATGATCGTTGTGTTCACTTATCTGTTTTTAGTGACTATCGGTTTTATACTGGTAAAGCTGTTTGAAATAAAAGAGGTACCCGGACAGCTGCTGATTGTCTTTCTCGCTGCCGCCGTGGTAGTTGTGCTGTCAAATTATCGTTATTGGATGTCCCATCGTCTGGTAGTGCAATTACAGTTTGCACTACTACTTAAAATAGGTTGTATAGCCGCAGTGATTACTTTGCTTTGGATGTTCGTAGCAGGCTCTCTGCTGAACAGTGCATCTCTGCTCGTGCTTGGGTCCGCTATCGGAGAGTTGTTTTGGCTTATCGTTCTGCGGAGGCGTTTCCGTCAAGCGTATTAGCCGACCCTTGGTTGGCGCAGGTGGTTAACAAACTGGTCAGCTGGCCTCGTTTCACGTACCACCGAGTTTTTAACTGGTAAAAAAAACCTAATATTTGTCGACCAATTGGTCTTTGAAAAAGCACTGATTATGTACAATTCTATAAATCTATTAAATTAGTAATGAGGGTGGTTGGATATGTCTATGCCGATAAGTGGTTACAGGCAAATCTGGTTAAGCAATGTCAGCCAGAATACCCGTTTTGTTCCAGCCAACTGCTTGTGTGGTGAGACTGACACCTTGAAAAAATGGAAAAGCGTGTGCGTTACGATCTTAAGTGCATGAGAACTTCTAAGCATTATTGGACGTAAAAAAGTGCTATTGACCATCGTACGTGGCTTTAATGTAAAAGACCACTAGTGTCCCGTTAACCACGCCAAGAACGAAAGCTGGTTTGGGTTAATGGGTATCTTCTCTGTTGGTCTACCTTGAATGAGGTCATCGAGCGCCCATTTTTCGAACAGATTCAATTGCAAAACTCTCGATATTTGCTGCATTGATCTTCTCGTTTTGGATTGGAACTTCAAATACGCGATAAGCAAATAGACGCAAAGTGCAATCCATATTTGCGTCATTACTGCATTCTTGCTCGTTCCCATAAACGACTTGATTTTTAGATTCTGCTTTATCCATTTAAAGAACAACTCGATTTGCCAGCGAGATTTATAAATCTTGGCAACCGTGCTGGCAGCCAAAGCGTGTTTTTTGTTATAAAAATAAAACTCTTACCCGTTTCTGCGTCGCGATAACCTAATCGTCGCAGTGGTAACGGGCAACGCTTCGATGCGACAACACCAGTAAATTCTATAGTTTGATCGCTGGTCACACCTGATCCGCTAACGACCTTGTTACACTTTAACACACGCATCTTGGCATTGGATTTTGACCGCGCTACGAATTAAACACCTTGGTCTGTAAGGGTTTTGTACCATTCGTAGACAGCGTACCCGCGATCAAATGCAACCATACTTCCTTTGGGAAAATCTATGCAACGACCTTTGCCCACCTCGTGCTGTCTTGCATCAGTTATGCTGACAAACTCCGGTAAGTTACCTTTGTGATTCATGGCAACATGCAACTTGATACCGCCTTTTGCCTTTCTGAAAGATGCCCAAGGAAATAACGATAAGCACAAGTCAATCGTGCTGGCATCTAAAGAATACAGCTCGTTCTTGAAACGAAAACCGTGACCGGGTGCGAGCGATTGACAGCGTTTGAGCAATACGCCGAACAACGTTTCATATAGTTGGTATGGCTTGGCCTCGTTAATTCTCGACAGGTTAGAACGAGAAAGTTTAGCTGCTCCTAAGTGGCACAAGCGCTGTTGTTGTGCCGACACGTTGTCGCAGATATCTCGCAAACTTTGCCGGCCAGATAACTGGCCCATTGTCATGGCCACGAATTAAGACCACCGTGATGCGGTTCTGAACATTCGGCCCTTATGATGGGCATTTGCGAGTGTCTCGAATTCATGTCTCGGAACCAATTTAAGTATTTGCGACAAGATCGTATTACAATGTGCCACGGCCTGGTTTCTCTGCGTTACAAGGTTTTCTCGACAATTACATTGTAACAACTCAGTGGAGTCAGGCCATACCTACTCCTGAGTTAACGGGACACTAGTGGTAAAAGACATCTAATATGCCGATCTCGCCTGACAAGCGCTGAATGCAGAGGCTAACTCTCTCGCACGTACAATACACAACTAATCAAAAAGTGAGCCCGACATGATAATTCTTGATACAGCACTGGCCAAGCGTGTTGCAGACGATAAACCTATTCGTGCAGCCTTGATCGGTTCGGGGTTTATGGGTGCCGGCATCATTAATCAGATAGTGCGTTATTGCCCTGGCATCCACTTGGTGGCGGTCGCAAATCGAACTCCCGCTAAAGCGTTGGATGCCTACAAAGCGGCTGGTGTCAGCGACGCTAAATCGGTGGCATCAGCGGCTGAAATTGAAACGCTTATTCGCTCTGGCGGCTACGGTGTTACCGATAATTACCTGCATATTCTCGAGGCCGACTCCATTGATGTTGTGGTCGAATCAACTGGCCACGTTGAATTTGGTACAAGCGTTATTTGTGATGCCATTAAGCACGGTAAAGATGTAGTCAACATGAATGCCGAGCTGGATGCCACTGTCGGTCCCTGGTTAAAAGTGCTGGCTGATAAAGCCGGTGTCATAGTGACCGGCTGTGATGGCGATCAGCCTGCTGTGCAAATAAACTTATGCCGTTTTGTTGAGAGCATCGGTTTAACACCCATGGTTTGCGGCAATATTAAAGGATTGCAAGATCGCTATCGCACACCAGAAACTCAAGCATCGTTCGCTAAAGAGTGGGGCCAAAGTGCCACCAT
>ENA-ORXR01000803-ORXR01000803.1-marine-metagenome-genome-assembly--contig:-NODE-803-length-37985-cov-36.059855_pt1 | contig 37985 bp, 36 predicted proteins | sample MGYA00237866_ERZ511479 | MGnify/ENA metagenome assembly ERZ511479
AATGCCCCCTATGATTTTCTTTCTTTCTCACACAGCCCTTAGTGTAACTGACATTGGTGCCTTTGGGACAGGCTCTATTTATGCAGATCACTGCCGACTTCGCGAAGGGACCGAGCGGAAGCGGCGTCTTCGACCACGAGGGGAAACTGGTCGGGCTAGTCGCCTCAACGAATAGTATCTATTACGACACCAAAGACGAGGTGGACAGCAATCTGCAGATGGTAGTCAAGGTCACGGCTCCGGTCAGAGCGATCCGTGAGCTGCTGGCACCAGCCGCCGAATAGTCAGGACAATCCTAGCCTACATACTTACCTTACCTACTGCCGATCCAGCTCCGCCAATTCCCGGCGGAAGCCTCCACTGAGGACCGGGAAACGGCACCACGCGCGGGGATCGAGATTGCGGTCGTCGAGATGAAAGCTGACGGCGTAGCGCTCCCGCTTCCATTGATTGCGGCTCCACAGCTCGAAGAACCGGCGAATCCAAGCACGGAGTTGCTCCTCGTCACTGGCCCACTCAGATTCCTCCGAGACCAAAATGCGGTAGATTTCAACCGGCGAGTAACGGTCACGCATGGCCAGACCCTCGATGCGGTTGAGCAAAGGATACGGCATAAGGTCTGCCTCGTCGGTCTGACCGTCCTCAGCGGGGCGGAGTTCGGCGGTAGGTTGCTGAACGTTCACCGCATTCAGACAAGGCAACGGGCCGAGACCTTCCGGGCCGGTGGTCTCCATCCAGACGAGCCACCTGCGTAGAAATTCCTTATCGATTCCCGCGATCGGGCTGAGCCCACCGGATGTGTCGCCGTCCATGGTGGCGTAGCCGACCGCCGCCTCGGAGCGGTTGCTGGTCGAAAGGAGCAGCGCTCCAGTCAGATTAGCCAGCATCCAGACGCTGGGTGAGCGAACCCGGGCCTGGATATTCTGAAGAGTAATGTCGTCGGTGGCCCAGCTCAGCTCCCGGCCGATGGCCTTCTCGACTTCCCCACGGTAGCTCTGAACGATGCCATCGATATCGAATTCGTGGAAGACTGCCCCAGTTCCTTCGGCAACCGCCTTGGCCGCCCCAAGAGTAATATCGCCGCTATTCCGAGTCGATTGGTAGACTGTGGTTAGTAGCCGCCCCATCGACAGGTCCGGAACGCCGAGTTTCTCCGCAGCCCGCTCAGCTCCGAGTTCTTGCTCGGCGAGGCGGGCCATGGTCCAAACAAGGGCCGCACAAGCTGCCGAGTCGGCACCACCGGAGAGCGACACCACAAAGCCCGGGCTCCGGCTCTTGCGCGCGTAATCGAACAAGCCGAGGGCCACCGCACGGGCGAACTCCTCTTCCTTGCCAGCCTTTCCTTCATCCCAGCGGGGAGTCGGATCGACCAAGGGCTGGGTCGTAGGTGCCTCGGCAAGGGGGAGCCCAAAACCGATCTCGATCATGGCTTCGAACGCATCGAGATCGGGATCGAAACTCGATGCCCAGCTCTGGGCAGCGCGGTTCTGATCGATATCGACCGTGGCGACAGTGAGCATCTGATCCCGGAATGACAACCGCCCGGAGCGCGACAGGACCTCGCCACCGGAGGCGATGATGGCACCGCCGTCGAAAATCGCTCGGCCCGACTCATTGCCGAGCAGATTGGCGTAGGCGTAGGCAACCCGAAATGCCCGCGAGCCCTCGACCACGAAACGGCGACGGACCAACTGCTTGCCGAAGGCAAAGTGCGAAGCGCTAGGATTGAGAATGATGTCGGCGCCACGGCGAGCCAGTTGCGCCCCAGGCCGGTCGGCGACCCAGGCGTCCTCGCAGATCTCGAAGCCGATACGCACCCCAGCGAACGAGAACAGCAAATCTCCGACGGGAAGCCAACTCCCGTCGATCTCGATGTCCTGCACCAGCCCAGGCGGCCAAGCATGGAACCAGCGAGGCTCGTAGTGGATGCCATCGCCTGCTAGATTCTGCTTGGGCACAAATCCGACTAGCTGTCCGTCGGCGGCGACTGCTGCGACATTATAGAGTGTGTTCTGAACAAGCAGGGGAAGCCCAATGGCGACGACCATACCGTCCGAGTAGGCCGCCAGTTCGGTGGCCAAATCGAGGGCAGTCTGCTGAACCGACGGCGACAGAAAGGCGTCCTCGCAGCCATAGCCGGTGATGCACAGCTCCGGTAGGCAGAGCACGGAAGCTCCGGCATCGCGGGCATCGCTAATGACTCGTTTTAGGCGCGATAAATTACCGTCCCAATCGAGGGCTGTCTGGTTGACCGAGGCGGCGGCTATGGTGACGGGCTTCATCTAGCGAACGGCTCTAGGCCTCGGGATCGGCCGGAGGATCGATCGGAGCCTTGCCCATTTTCTGAAGCAGACGGTAGGCGGGGCTACTCTTAATCTCCTCTAGCTCACGCCGAGTCCGGTAGTATTCGTCTTCCAACTGGCTCCGTTCGACGCGGAGTTTTCCAACTGCGGTGGCAGAGGGACGCTTCTCTTCTTCCAGACGCCTGACCCGATAGCGCGCGATATCACGTTCCCTCTCCAGATCAGCTGACTTGCGCCGAAGCCGCAGAATTTCGCCTTCGTTCCAGTCGCGTTGGCCTGCGGCTAGGCCAAGCGCGGTCATCGTCTCGCCTAGAGAAGTCTCGGCCTTCTCAGCCCGCTCTACTTCCCGTTCGACCCACTCGCGGTAGCTTTCGACGGAAGCTTTTTCACTTTCCGCCCAGGCGCGCATCTCTTCGATGACTCCTTCGAGGTGCGCGATATGTTCGACTTGCCCGGTATCGACGATCTGCACTGCGGCCCCGGCTTCACCAATAAGCTTCTCCCGTTCGGACTGCTCACGCTTCGCCCAAAGTTCCATCTCCCTAGCCTTCTCTTGCTCCTCATTCGCTCTTTGCTGCTCGCGCTTGGCCCATAGCGGTGCCTCAAGTAGGTGACTGAAACGGTCGCGAGCGGTTGAGAACCAGTGCTCAAGACTGCCATTGTGGCCACCCTCGCGACCTGCCGAAGCCGCGACCATCAGAAACCGAAGCATGACTGGCGAGGCTGGCGCTGTCGCGAGCCCGCCGAGCAACAATTCGATCGCTTCACAAGCACGGTCCACCGCCAGACCCTCGTCCGAATCAGCCTCGACGAAGGGAAGTGGAATGTGTGCGCTAGCCTGCATCTGCTCGTAGGCTTGAGCTGCTAGCGGGAAGAACCGGGCGAAGAGTTTGTGTAACCGCTCAGTAATGGGCAAGACGGCAAACTCCTTGGCCGAGAAGTCGCTGGTCCCCGGCTCTCCGGGCAGACCAATATCGAGCTTTTCGTCGATCATGGCGTCCATCGCCGCGATATCACGGAAGGCCGCCGGCGCGCTGAGAATGGCGACTTGGCGCTCCTCTTTTGCCGCACGCTCCAAAGCCCGGAGCATTCCCTGAGTGTAAAGGACGTAGGCACGGATCGACCTTGCCTCGTCAAACTCCAGTCCCATTTCAGGCTCGCCACCACGGCGGAGCAACGAATCGTGGATTTCCAACGGGTGGCGGTAAATGCACAGCAACCGCGCCTCGGGTACCGTATCGAGCCACAGGTCGGCGAACAGACAGGTGCGAGGGTCTTTCCAACCCCACGGGCCATCGACACCGAGGGAATTGACCGCCGATGCGGCGCGGCTGTGGTGAGCCTCAGTAAAATCGACCTCGGGAGGTTCGGGAACGAAACTAGAGAATTCGCCGAACAGTTCCCGCCTTCCAGGAAAGGCCTCGTCGAGAAGCTCGAAGTGGGTCCGCATGACTTCCATCGACTCAAAGTGTCCACGCTTGTTGCCCTCTCGGGCTTCCAGCAAGTCTTCGCCTAGATGCAGCCCTCGTCGCGCCAGATGCGAAGCGAGAAATGAAGTTCCACTCCGGTGCATACCGAGAATAATCACTGGCGCGCCGATCGGCTTGTAGGTGACGACGGGATCAGCGGTAGGCTTGGCTCCTGTGTCGCCGCCCTGCTTCTCCGTTGCCTTGCTCTTCTCGTTGGTGGTCTTGGCCATCCGAAATCTCCTATGAAATAGCGCACCGCCCAATGGCGCGCAACCCTGCACCACCTTAGCCGATTCTTCACCAGTTTGCATCCTGTGAGAAGGCAGATTGCCTCGGAGCCTTCCGGTGGTAGATAGGTATGAATCATTCATGAAGGCTCTCCCCGCACTGGCAGCCGTTGCCCTTCTCCTCCTATCGGTAGCGCTCGGGCAGGAGCGACCGCCGAACATCGTCCTCTTTCTCGCCGATGATCTCGGCTATGGCGACCTCGGATGCTATGGCCAGACAGAGATGGCTACTCCCCATCTCGATGCCCTCGCCGCATCAGGTATGCACTTTACGCGTTGCTATGCTGGCTCGACCGTCTGCGCCCCCTCGCGTTGCGTCCTGATGACCGGACTGCACATGGGCCGTGCCCCGGTCACAGGCAACCGCTCACCTGCCATGCCCGAAGGCACCCCGACTCTACCCGGACTCCTTCGGAATCAAGGCTACGACACCATGGGCATCGGCAAGTGGGGAGTCGGCCACCCGCTGACAGATTCCGATCCTCAAAATCACGGATTCCGAGACTTCTACGGCTACGTCAGCATGTTCCACGCCCACAACTACTACCCGGAATTCCTGATCCGCGACGGCGAAATAGAACGGCTGCAGAACCAACTCGACACCGGCCGCTTCATGGTTGCACCCGATGGCAAGCTCGGCATGGGAGTCGCCAAGACGAAAGTCGACTACGCTCCAGAGCTGCTCCACACCGATGCGAAAAACTACCTCCGCTGGCGCGCGACCGAAAAGTCGGACCAGCCGTTCTTCCTCTACCTGCCAACCAATCTCCCCCACGCCAATAACGAAGGCACTCCCACTGGCGACGGCATGGAAGTCCCAGATCTCGATGATTTCGCTGACAAGGCCGACTGGCCGAAGGCAAAAAAAGGCTATGCCTCCATGGTTCGCCGGATCGATTCCCAAGTCGGGGAACTCGTCGCCGTGCTCAAAGAATCCGGCCTGCTCGAAAACACGCTATTCCTATTCGCCTCCGACAACGGCCCGCACGAAGAAGGCGGCTACCTAGTCGAGCACTTCGACTCCAACGGCCCGCTGCGTGGCAAAAAACGCGACCTCTACGAAGGCGGCATCCGAGTTCCGTTCATCGCCAGTTGGCCCGGCAAGATCCAAGCCGGCACCTCCTGTGAAGCACCCGTGGCCTTCCAAGACCTCCTCCCTACCCTCGTCGATCTCGCTGGCGGCACAGCTCCTGCCGACGGCGACGGGGTTTCGATCAAGACCCTACTTCTCGGCCATGGCGATGCCCCAGAGCGGCCCGATCTCTACTGGTTTCTCGAAGAACAAGGCGGCCGCGATGCACTGCTGACCGGCGATGGTTGGAAAGTCATCGGCCACTACGACGGCAAACGAACCCGCCAACGGGTCGAGCTTTTCCGTCTCCCCGACGACATCGCCGAGGCCAACGACCTCGCTCCCGAGCACCCGGACAAGGTCACCGAGCTCTGCCGCCGCATGGACGCCATGCCCCAAGGCGTCGGTCGAAGCGCCGAGACCAAGAAGCGGTAGTCCCTTCGGCTCTTCCACATTTTGTGAGTGATAATGAGAGATCGATCGGGCCTTCCAAACTTGGGTGGCGAGGCAGTGACGATGTTTGGAGTGCTTCCGGCTTGCCGGAGCTTTGGATCGCGCCGGAGCGGAAACTCGTGGGATCGGCTAGGCTAGACGGGCGTGTTCCCGAGCATGCGTCATCCAAAGCGGTCGCAAGCGAATTGCATTGCATCACCGTGTTCAGACGCAGTTCACCAACGGGAACCCACGAATAGTAACAGACGAACTTGCCGGTTGCGTAGGATTCCCCATCCCTGCTAGCCTCTCCTGTCCCTACTCCTTAGAACACTCCGTCCGTCCTCCCACGAAGATGATCACACCACCCCATAGGTCCCGCCCCCACCCCTTGGCCCTGCCGTTGATCATCGCTCTCGGCATCCTGCTTGCTCCCCCCACTGCCACCTCCCAGTTCCGACGCGGAGCTGTGCTTCCCGACCAAGGCGCCGACCCAAGAGCCCTCGCCCAGACCACGATGGACTTTCCTACTTGGGAAATCGATGACGACCTGCCCGAAGACCTATTCACCTTCGCCCGGCTCAACTACCCCAGCGGCAACCACCCCTACCCGATGGAATATGGGCGGCCGAAGTGGTACACCGACTACCCCGACGCCGATCTCAATATCTCGTTCCGCCTGCAACAACTGACCTCACTCTTGGTCAATCCCAACCCGGTGGTCGTCGATATCGACGCCGAAAAACTCCGCCACTTCCCCTTCGTCTACCTCGTCGAGTGCGGCACCATGAACCTCAGTGACGAACAAGGGAAAATCATGCGCGAGTGGATGCTTAATGGTGGTTTCCTCATGATCGATGACTTCTGGGGCGACCGCGAGTGGGACGGCTTCATGCGCGGCGGATACAACAAGATCTGGCCCGACCGCAAATGGGAAGAACTAACCCTCGAGCACGAAATCTTCCACTGCGTGTTCGACCTCAAGGAGCGCCCGCAAGTCCCATCGATCGCCATCGCCATGCAATCCCGCGGCCGGATCACCTGGGAAGAGCGCAAGCCCGGGTCACGCCACGTCCACTACCGCGCGGTCAAAGACGACAACGGCCGGATCTGCATGCTCATTTGCTACAACACCGACCTCGGTGACGGCTGGGAACGCGAAGGCGACAACCACTGGTTTTTTAAGGAATTCGCCGAGAAGCGATCCTTCCCCATGGGCATCAACATCATCTTCTACGCCCTCACCCACTAGACTTTTCCCATCCGATCATGGACGATTCCACCCATCACGCAACTCCTACCGACGCCGCCCCCAGCCAAGAGGAACTCGTGGCCAAACTCGCCGACGCCAAAAGCCGGATCGATGCCGAAATCCGCAAGGTCGTCCTCGGTCAAGACGAGGTCATCGAGCAAGTCCTCACCGCCGTGCTCGCCGGTGGTCACTGCCTTCTCACCGGTGCCCCCGGCTTGGCCAAAACCCTGCTCATCCAGACCCTCTCCCGCGTCTTCGACGTTAGCTTTCAGCGCATCCAGTTCACCCCCGACCTGATGCCATCCGACCTAGTCGGTACCGAAATTCTCGAAGACACCGACAGCGGACGAAAACTCGTCTACCGCCCCGGCCCCGTCTTCGCCAACATGGTCCTCGCCGACGAGATCAACCGGACCCCACCCAAAACCCAGTCCGCCTTGCTCGAGGCCATGCAGGAAAAACAGGTCACCGCCGCCGGCGAGACCCGCCCGCTGCCACGCCCATTCTACGTCTTCGCCACCCAAAACCCGATCGAGATGGAAGGCACCTATCCCCTCCCCGAAGCCCAACTCGACCGCTTCATGTTCAGCATCCTCGTCGATTACCTAGACGAAGATGCCGAGACCGCCGTCGTCGCCAAGACCACCTCGTCCGGCGAAGAAGAGGTCAATGCTGTCTTCAATGCCGAAGACCTCGTCGCCTTCCAAGGACTCGTCCGCGACGTCCCAGTAGCCGAAGCCATTGTCCGTTACGCCGTCCGACTGTGCGCCGCCACCCGCCCCGGTCGCAGCCAATTTCCCGACATCATCGGCGAACACATCTCCTGGGGAGCCGGTCTCCGCGCCCCCCAAAACCTCGTCCTTGCCGGCAAAACCCGCGCCCTCCTCCAAGGCCGCGCCCACGTCACCGTCGAAGACATCCAAGCCGCCGCGCTCCCCGTCCTCCGCCACCGCGTACTCACGAACTACCGCGCCGAAGCCGACGGCGTCACCGTCGAAGACATCATCGGCCGCCTTATTCAGACGGTCCCAGGAGTGTAGCCGAGCATAGATCGCATCCCCTCGGAGATCCAGGAAAACACCTTCAAGGGACGAGTGCTCGAAGAGGTCTCCTATGCCGGGCCGCCAGAAGATAGCGACTCATCGCCAATCTTTCGTTCAGCGGAGACATTCACATCGCTCAGCATGGAGAATGCTCACTGACCGGAAAACAAACTGGAATTGAGGCCAAGAAGGCGCTGGCGCCCCTCTCGTCGGAAGAGGTCGTAAATTGCGAAATTAGCAACGACCGCCTTTGTCATTCCGCACCGAGTTCCCGACGACCCGCTCGGTCCACCGAGAGCGTCTTCATCGATGAAGCCGTCCTCCAGCAAGACGAAGTCGCCCGGGCCAGCAACGACCTCGACCGCGCCATCGTCCTCTTCGGCCAGATCGTCCGCCTGAAGAACTCCGACCGCCGCGGCGATTCCCAATTCGGCATCGCCCAGTGCTACGAAGCCAAGGCCCTCCCCGCTCTCGCCGCACGCAACCAAGGCCTCTTCGATCAGGCCTTCTCACAGTATCAGAAAGTCTACGAAGAGTACCCCGACTCCCCAAAGTCGGCGAAGCCGTCGCCAAGATGGCCAACTTCTACTACCAGAAGAAAGACTACGCCCGCGCCATCGACGTCTTCGAGACCGTCCTCGGCGACCACCCCGACGCCGAGTTCCTCGACGTCATCCTCTACAACTACAGCCGCTGCCTCTTCCGCCTCGACCGTCGCCCCGAAGCCCAACGCCAATTCGACTAACTCGTCGCCGAATACTCCGAGTCCAAACTCGACATCGAAGCCAAGCGGATCAGTGAGGCGCTACAAACTAATAGACTAGTGTAGCATTCCCGCTAATAAAGGCTTAAAAGACACCAAACTTGAAACTCTGCAAGCAGGCAGCCGCTAATACCTAAGACACACACCAAAACGGAACATGAAGAATTGGTTTTTCGCCTTCGCCCTTGCATTCCTGACAATCGCTGCATTCGTGCTGACCAAATCAAAGGTCCTCTCGGCGTTTGTCTTGTTTGGTATTCCGCTTCTTTGGCTGACTTGGGCCATTCGAAAGAACAACCGAGAGAATCCACCCATACCCCTATCTCGCCCGGAATCTTACGAAACGGCGAGATCCAGTAACGACCTTAGCCACGACGGAGACGGATTGTCGTTCTATGAAGCGCGAACTTACGCGAAAGACTCGAGAATAGGAAGCACCGATCACCCAACCCGAATTCCTTGGGGCACCATCACAGCCCTTGCCATTGACTTTCCTCAAGACTCATCAGAACAACACCTGAAAACCAGCTTCTGGTCTAACGAAGCGAACCTATTCCTTCCCTTTGGGCCGAAACAAAATCCTCAGGAACTACTCTCAATCACCCAAAAGGCATTGCGTCAGTTTCGGCTAGGAGCGGCCCACGAAGTTAGTCAGTTGCCAATCGGAGAACGGCAGGTCCAATTTGCAAAGCTCTGCGCAGGAACCGATGCCGCAACATTGACCCAACTCGCAAACTCGGATCCCGAGGCCTTCGCAACTTACTACGACGCGACAGTCGAGGCCAACCCACGCCCTGCTTACCCGCAGGTTGGCGACTGGATGGACGACCCTAGAGCAGAAACCCCCAACTCACTCGCCTACCGCGGAATGCTATTCGCAATCGACCAGCAACGAGCTCTCATCGCTCTCGATTGGAAAGCCGAGGGTAGTGAAGGTGTCGCCGCCTTGTCTCATCTATTCGAACATCACAGCACTGACCCAATCGAACCCGATGAGCTAGCGAAACTCCACGAAGCTGCTCCTTTAGAAAATGGCAGAGACCTAATGTTTGTCGATGTTGCCGATCAACTGGCTGAGCTAGCACTAGACCGGGGGAAAGCTTTGATCTACATTGATGACCAAAGTGATTGGTATCTCCTGACACTTATCGATGCTCAGCATTTGCCCTTTTGGGACGGACAAGCAATCGGCCCAGACGACCGGATGGTCACAAGCTCCATCCACTAGTGGCGGGAAAGAGGATCAAAGATTGCGCCAGTAAATTGGCTAAATTTTGTTAATTCACCGCCGTTAAACGACCGTAACCGTCAGGACGAAGTTCAATCCACTCACCCTGACGTGCCTCCCAGTTTCGCGTCCTTTCGCATCCTTTCGCTGTCAATTTCTCAAGCTCCAAGTTCATCGAACAGCGTTCGATAAGGCTGAAAACCACAGATCTACCGAAGCTCCTCGTCGAAACTTCGTCTCGCACAAACACAGGCTAACGGTATCTTCGAACAGGGAATTGATCCCTACGTTGAATGAGAAAATGGGCGACAGCAATACTGGTGGTACTGACCATCACCGTAGCTCTGACTTACGTCCTCCGGTCCTTGCCCTTAGCCGTATTTACAGCTGACGCCCTCCCAGAGTTTGATAAGGACGGCATCACGGTAAAATACAAGCCTGTCGAAACGCTATGGGGGAAAATTCCTGCCGATGCCCTAGATGCTGACGGAACATTGCATTGGTTCGACAGGCATGACTCCGATGTGAAAGTCGGGAGAACCGCCAAAATTACCTTCCTCCGAACGGAGCCACCCGATCCAAAGGGAACGAGAGACCCACGGTTCAGGTACCGCGTACGGCTCCGATCCACCTATGACGCTGGAGCAATCAATCCCCCGACCAGCAAAGGTTAAAGCCGACGTCGGGGATAAACCGATAAGCCTTTGCCTTATTCAGAGGACCTTAGGACGCGATACACAATAAGTTACCGAATAGTTTGTTTCCGTGGGCGTATTTCGTAGTTCCATTCGCCGTGAAATTCGTTCCGCTTGATGCGGATTTCTCCTAGCTCGTCGGCTGTTATCTTGCGCCCCTTTTCGTATGTTTTCCCATCCAGCCTTAGATGCACCTCCAATCCTTCCTTGGTCTTTGTCGATCCGATCAAATTTACGAATACCTCCAGAGTCTCGAGCGGAACCCCTCGCGAATTTCGTAAAGCCATAGGGTCAGACCTTTTATTTGGAAAACCTCGCATTGGGTAGTCCTTCTGGTCTAGCCCCATACGCCTCTTCCCCGCGCTAGCTAGCTATCCTCCGATCTTTTTCTGAAGGGTATCGATTTTTTGGATGATCTTGCTGCTATCAGCTGGGAGAGGGATACTCTGTTGGTCAGCCCAGTGAACAAGCCCCCTGTAGGCAGTGAGCATGGTCCGAGCTCGTTGTTCATTGATTCCCATAAAACTCTGGGACCCTGCAGCTACCTGTTGCTCGATATGTTGCGGGTCCAGGCAGTCGAATAGATTACGGCTTTGTTTTCTTTTCTTCTCGCGGCGCTTAGCAATCCAACTGCTGGCCGAGTCCTCGACCAACTGGAGGCCGATCAGGATCTTTGCGGGATGTTCATCCGTGGTTTCACCCGCGTGTTTGGCGACTTGGACGAAGGTAGCATGTACTGCCACCCAGTTGCTCTGCGCCTCGTCTATTGGGGTACCTGAAAGCGGCATTTCCAATTTCTCCTGAGCCTTGGCATCATCCCCACTACCAAGAAGACGACGGATCAATTTTCCGTTCAGCTCTTTGTTGAGTTCCTCTTCAAGGCCTTCCGACAGTTCGGCGAGAATGTCACTGGCATCCCTCCCGTGCAAACCACTTGAAGCAATCATTATTCCGAGACGGATCGTGAAAATTTCCTCCGCCGTCTCGGGGGCGACCCAACCCAAAATGTCATCGTTGTCACTGAGAGTTGGATAGTGGTATTCTTTGAGTTTAAGACACTCATCGACGAAGTTGCAGGCCAGTAGATATTCTGCTATGTGGAAGACGGCATCCGTATCGAAGAGCGTTGCGTCGAGGCCATGGAGGGGCCGGGAGATTTCTAGGAGGCGCTCTGATTCGCCCCTTTTACACGCTTCTTCCATAGCTCCCCAAGCCATAAAAGACAGATCAGATCCGCCGCTGGAACCAACAGTCGAGACAATCTGTGCGAACAGGCTATAGATGTCGGGGTGCTCTGTTGCTCGTAACTCATCGAACGGTTCGATCCAAGAAGTCGCCTCGTGGGGCAACCGCAGAAGGGCCTCCACCAAGGCTTCAGCATCACTATGGGTCGGCTTCTTGATAGCGTTGTAATTGCTCCACGCCGAGTCGAGCTGTTCTTCCACCTCGGGTGGAAACTGCGGCTCCTCGTCTTCCACGATGTCGGCACCTTCCCCATCAAACCTCTCTTCCTTCTCCGATCGTGGCAGTAAAAATTGAGGAAACTCCGCGAAGCGCTCTTGGAGCCGCTCACAATCTTCGGTGCAATCGCAGGCTACGGCCCAGCGAACGATACCTTCAAGCTCCTCCATTGGCGTGATCGCCGGATCAAGCGACATGGTAGCCGCCAGGACTTCGTCGTAAATGTCCGGATGATCTAGCCGAAGGACTTCTGCAGCGGTATTCTGGAATTGACCGAGTCTCTGACTTTGCGCTGCAGAAAGAACCGTATTCATCCGGCGATACAGCTCTGGCAGGTCAGGGTGACCTCGCTCCTGACATTTTTTCAGTATAATTATCCAATCGACACTCTCTACTGGTTGCTCAAAGACCCGCTTGAAGAAGTAGTCAATTTTGTCCGGGGCGGGATCAGTCGATTGCAGCCACGACTCGAATAGATCCTCGAAATCCGGCACGTCCGCTTGCCACCTACTACATGCCCACCAGACGTCGGCAGCAGTACTCGCAAGACCCAGCTCCGGATGTCGCCGTAGGCACTTTTTAAATTTTGCTTCCGCCCCGCTTGGGCAGGGTTCGTTGCGTCCTAGTTTGCTCATGATTCAATTACCCAGCTTAGCCCACGCCCAGTTATCCCTACTAGAGTGGACAGTGAAAGACGCCAGTCAAATAGTCCTGACAAATTCCCAGTTCCCAGTTCCGCCACCTCCCATTCACAACCCAAAATCCCATCGGGACTTTCGTGCCTTTTCGCCCTCTTCGCGGTCAATCGGTCAATCAGCAGTGCCTCTCAGCATTCCGTGCCCTTCCGCGTCTTCGGTGGTCAAATAAACTACCTGCTTCTCCGCCGTTGCCGGGCAAGGGCGGCAAAGGGCATCTGCGTTCATCTGCGAAATCTGTGGTAAAAACTTTTTGAGAGAGCGAACGGTGTCCCATGCGTGTCCCCGCAAGGCCAAGCGGGCCGTACTGACCGTCATCTCCCATTCGTTCCACGTCTCCTGTCGGCATAGAGACAGAAGGCGGCAACCAGTAGCTCTTGGCTCTTAGGAGCTACCTCTTTTTCTTCTTCTTCGGCTTCACCGGCTGAGCGGCCTTCCAGGTAAGATATTGGTCTCTAACGCGGTCGTAGTCGGGGTGAGAACACTTGTCGTTACCCCAGCGTTTCATGGTACTGAGTAGCCCGATATTCGACTCGACTCCGATGCCCTTGTCACCGTGCTCGGCAGTCCAGCCATCGAGGAAGGCCCGATGGCGTTCGAGCTCTGCCTGGTAATCAGGATCGGTCGCGAGGTTGTTGATCTCGTGGGGGTCCTTGGACAGGTCGTAGAACTCCTCGGGCTCCTTGTCGTCGCGGAAGAACAGCTTCTGGGTTTCGTTCATCGTGCCGTCAGCCATCATTTTGCGGAACGCCTTCGACACCGGCCAGCTGTCCTTGTAGGAACCCTGCATGAAGCCGACGTCGGTCATGTAGTTACGCAGATACTTGAACTGGGGCGTTACCACGGCGCGGATCTCTTCGATCGTCTCGTCGCAACGATCGCGGGCGGACAAGACGAACTCTCGAGAAGTATGGGCGGGATCGAGGAAGTCTTGGCCTTGCATGTAGTCCGGCACTCCTATGCCCGAGGCAGCGAGGGTGGCGGCTGAGATATCGATTCCGCTAACGAGTTCGTCCGTTGCTGAACTGGCTTCGATGCCGTGGCCTACGACGATTAGTGGCATGTGAATGCCGCCTTCGTAGAGGAACTGTTTGTGACGGTGGAGCTTGTAGCCGTGGTCTGAGAAAACGAAGATCAGGGTATTCTCATACAAGCCATCTGCCTTGAGCTTGGCAATGATCTGACCAACGTGCTCGTCCGTCTTGAGCAGGCAATCGTAGTGATGGGCAATCTCGGTGCGCACCTCTGGGATATCTGGGTAGTAGGGAGGAACAGGGACGACCGCTGGATCAATGGTCTTCACGGCTCGGCCGCCGAGCTTTCCGCCGCCCAATTGAATCTGGCCGAAAAATGGTTCGTCAGCGGGTTTGCCTTCGAGGCACTTTCCAGCGAGGAACGCAGTGGGTCCCCAACCCCTTCCCGGAGTGGCATCATACATCTCGTCGACCGAGTAAGTGAAGTTGTAGTCGTCTTTGCCGCCTTCATTGAAGGTCCAGTAGCCGTTGTCCCGAAAGGTCTCAGGCAAGGTCTTCATACCTTCAGGAAGATCGTTGCGATCATACTCTGCGCCCATGCTCAGCCCACGAAGGTCGGGGCGACAAGAGCGGTGCTCGTGAGCTCCGATGGTCGTCTGCATCATCCCAGTGATGATGGCCGAACGGGTCGTCGAACAGACCCCAGCCGGGGTGTAGAAGCGATCGTAGCGAACGCCGGATTTCGCCAGCGCATCGATATTCGGAGTATCGATGACTTCGTCGCCATAGCAGGAAAACCATCCGGAAACATCTTCTAGATAGATCCACAGGATGTTGGGACGCTCAGCTGCGGCTGACGAAAACGCAGGTCCGAGTAGGACAGCGAATACGAGAAGGAGAAGTCTAGTCATGATATAGAGCCCTCCCGACTTCGCGACTTCTTGCGCAAAGCTCTGACGAATAAGCGAAGCGTCTACTGCTCCACTTTCTGCGGAACCGCCATCCACTCGAACAGACGCTCCTCGGCCGAACTCCCTGCAGGAGAAGGGAGCGACACCCCAGATGCAGGAGTAATCACCCCCTGACCATCTTGCACTGCGGCTGCGCCCGGCTCTGTTGGAACCGCGCCAAGCGGAGGAAGCGGTGTGGCCGTAGCCGCAGCAGCCCGGTTCGGAACAGGAGCTGGTGGGGCAACATTGCTAGCAGTTGGCTGTCCCGGAGGAGGGATAAACGGAAGGGCTGGAACATTCAGCCGATTCATCGCCGGACTCAAACCGGAACCACTGCCACGTTGCGGAGGCCCGATCACCCGTACTCCCAGCCGCTGAAGCTGGGGAAGCAAGTTGTCTAGAGGAGCGTCCAGCGTTCCTCCGATACCGACTGTTGCCCAGCAGTAGTTTCGCTCCCCTACAGGAGTGAAGAAGGAAGGGTGCCCGCCCGGTAACTTCTCCAGCGTCTTGGGAGACAGACCAATTTGTAATGAGCCTTGGAGATCACCGCCGCTCCGATTCCACCTCACTCCACCGCGACAACCGAGAACCCCTCTCTGATCGACATCGAGGTCAAAGATGTGTCCGCCATCCTTACTAAGACGAAGGCCACCGGTAATGTCTCGATCGAAGACGATGTCTGACAAAGCCATATCCTGCGTGGCCGCAGCAATTGTCTGGAAAGTCGTGTGCGAGATATAGTGCGCATTTCTCACTGCGAACTGGCCCTCGAACAGTAGGTCATCGGCGCCAGGAATCCCGCGGTAGACAAATGTTCCGTCAAGTAATCCTGAGAACTGTCGCCCCCAAGACTTGGCTAGGAATTTCCCAATTTGAGCTCCCCGAAATGTAAAATCTAGATTCTGCAATCCGCTCTCGAGATCGACCGATCCCTCGATCCGCCCTGGGATTTTGGATGCCGCTATAGCATCCTCATCGAGAGCAGTCTCAATTTTCTTGATCCCGACCGACTCACCTTCGAGAGAGGAACTACTCGTTCCCAGCCACATCATCGGCAATCCATCCAGATAGAGGCGGCCACCGGTGGTCGCGAGTTGGAGATCTCCCCGCCCTTTGGTCTCACGCAAGACCACATTCATATTCTCCAACCGTGTCGATTCCCCATAGGTGACATCCATGTCTTTCACCTTCACCACGCTAAACTTAAAGTCAGCCCCGCCGTTCTCCGATTTCGCGGCCTTGTCTACCCCAACTGACTTACCTGGCATCGCGACCAATGCTCCAGTATCCGCGCTTACATCGGACACCTCCCAATGCTTCTTCCACCAAGAGCTAAGCGGCATCGTCCCAGTGACGCTTTCCAGTTCTAGTAGTTTGATCCGAGTCCCCTTGCTAGGATCTCCTGAAACTGAGATGCGGTCGATCGTGAACTGCCTCCCCTTCCACGCCAGGTCATCAATTTTCACTTGGAGCCCTGAAGATCCACTGAGTCGTTTCTCCAAATCGGCAAGGAAGGCATCACTTTGATAATGGCTCTTCACCATTTTGAAGGCAATGAAGAGGGCTAGTAGGCAGAACAAAGGGAGCAGGCCCAAGAGGATATACTTGATCGTCTGTATCTTACGCTCGCGATACACCGGTTGGTGGCTCCGCCGTTTGCGCTTCTTTACCCGATCAGCGGATTCCTCACCGCTCTGCTGGGCAGCTGTAGCCGACGGTCGCACAGGAGGTTGCTGATGCTGTGGCCTAGCAGTGTAGGGCGCTCCTGCACCTTGAACCGGGTCCTGTTCGCTAGGTCCGGAAGGCTGTGGAGGAACGCTTTGGTTCCCACCCCCTCCCTGTGAAGGATAGAAAGGTGCCGAATCGCTGGAGTCCTCAGAAGGCCGGGTGTCCATGGGGGGGACTATGCAGAGGGAACGGTCCATTGCCAAACGACAAGAGTAAGAAACGTAAGCACTCACCTTCGCTCCCCAGCTTTCAAGGCCAGGGGAGCGTTAATTCGTTGTCCGCCCGGATCTACGATCTTCACCGTCACGAAAAAGACGATGTGGCGCTTACTCATCTGAGTTGCATCTGATTGGAACAAGTGTCCGATTCCCGGGAGAGACCCCAGAATTGGAACACTATCCTGAATCTTCCTGGCCTCATTGGTCATCAAGCCGGCAACAACCACGGTCTGACCATCCCACACCGTCACCGATGTCGACGTTTTGTTTCTACGGAAGATGGGCTGGAGAATCTGGTTGTCGGTGGTGACCTCGACAATCTGATTACCGACTTGGTTGGCCTGATTGATGTCTGCCCCGTAATCAATGAATCCAAGGAACTCGACAAATTCCGGAACCAGATTCAAGTCGATCGTGCGGTTGTCCTCGCCAATGACAGGTTCCACTTCCAGCGTCACTCCGAGATTCCGCGTTTCGAACGCTGTTGGAGTCGCTGGCGTGATAGGGGCGATTGTAGAATTAGACTCAATCTCAAAGGTGTCCAAGTTGATCGATACCGAACCCTCAACCTGCTCGGGAATTTCGGGTGGGTCGAATTCCGTTGGGTAGATGAATTCTCGAACAATTTCGACTTTCGCGCGTTGGCCACTCTTGGTCAAAGTCCGGGGTGCGGTGAGAAAATCGACCCCGGTTCCTTGGGAAAGCCCTCTGACGACCGTCTGAAATTGAGGATCACTGAACACACCCGATAAAGCGAAAATGCCTGGCGACTTGGTCGCTGCACCAGCCTCTACGCTCTCTCCAAGGGAGAGAAGATTGTCGATCGTGGTATTCGTGTTCAGCGATCCCGCACCCCTTAGACCAGCCGTGAGGGGGGTCGAGCCGACGGTTGCGCCGTTGGGGTTAAAGAAGCTGTAGTCACTCGATGCGTCTCCAACCGGCTGATTGTTGGTCGTGCCACCTCCGCTACCGAACAATCGATCAGAGCTTCCCATGTTAAACGGCGAGACAAGCCAGTCGTAACCAAGCTCCCCGAGATTATCGTGCCGGATCTCCAACATGGTGACAACGATCTCCACCTGCTTAGGTAACCGAGAACGCGCCTGTTCGACCATTGTCTCGATGATATTGATGGCATCCTGGGTGTTGCGCACCATGAGCGAGCTACTTCCGGGGTTGAAATCCGCTGCCGCGCCTTCAGGAAATGCGATGCCCTGATTGCTAAGAAATTCCTTCGCTGTCAGGCGCTTGTGCAACTGGCCGGTCGCCCCACCACCCGTAGGAGCGGCGGCAAAGGGGTCGATTTCGGCACCGCCGCCATCGGAGGCATTCGACTGGATGAAATCCGGAGGAACCCGAAAGACGCGGGTTACCAAGGACTGGTTCGTCTGGGTCAAGGGGATCAGTTTCACTGCGTAGGCCTCGACCACAGGGCGCATTCCAACCTGATCTGCCACGTAACGAAGAACCTCTGACAGGGGAACATTGGTCAAGCTGAGGTTAATATTTCTAGCGCCGAACTCCGCAGCTTCTTGGACCACAACACTAATTCCCCGGCGGGTCTCGTCGGTAGTGGTGGTGTCGAGTTGGCGACTTCGTAAGGTAAGAAACTCGACAACCTCGCTGAGGGTCGCATCGACAAACTGGACGGTCGGGAGTTTGATTGCCTCCAGCTTCTGTCCGACTGAGGCGCTCCCATTATTGGCCGCTGTATCCGCATTAGCTCCAAAGAGACCACCTAGATTGAAGTCTGCCGGAACATGCGTCTCCCACCCGGCATCCACTTCAGCCAGCATCTTGGCTCTGGTGTGGGCTCGGGCATCCTGTTGGTAAGTCTGCCGAAGCCCTTCGATCCGAGTCAGGCCACGGCGGGCAGCGCTATTGAAGCGGTCGATGAGAATTATCCTGTTGTAGGCCGTCTCTGCCTCGTCATACTGCGCGGTATCGCTGAGATCCGATGCAAGGAGTAGCAATGACTTCACCTCTGCAACATCCCGCACCTGTTCGGGAGAGATGGCAGGATTGAAAATTTCTGGATCGGCAATGTCGCCCATCAGCCGACGAGCCGGCTCATACCCGGGAGCCATTTCGTCGCCAAGGACAATGGCGAGAACACTCTGCGCCTCCTCGCCCAAGCCCTTGTCCATGAGCTGACGGGCACGCTCTGTGGAAACCGCCGCAAAACGCGCAATCGCATGGTCGCGCAATTCGACCGTTGCCGGAGCCACTGGAAGAATCGTTACCGCATCCGCATAGGCGCCCATCGCCTCCTCAAGACTACCGGCCCGGTAGAACACATCTCCCTCCGTAACTCTTGCTCCGGCTTGCTCTGTAAGCTGGGCGCGGCGGGCGACTTCGGATTCCGCAATTCCTCGCACTCCTCTAACAGCGGCCTTCTCACCCGCCAGCGATAGGCCCGCGAAACCTAGGCTAAAAGTAATAGATAGCGCTCCGATCACCCAGAGCGAAGGCTTCTGGAGTGGGGCAATTCGGGGGCTTGCGCCACCTTGAAACTGAGAGAGAGTTTTCAACATCTAGGTCTGCCGGGAAACGCTATCGGAAAAGCCGAAGCATGTAACGTGCAAAGTGCGCAAAAGCACCGAATTCGCACCTGATTTCTCAGTTCAGAGAAGGATCGGGCGGCATGTCGGCCAGTAGCTGGTGCCAAGGCCCCATCGAACGGAGCAAATCCGCCCACAGGATATCCGTATGGGGTAGCTCCAACAGGTTTCGCGAAGGTTTGCTGGGAATCCAAGCCCGCTGCATTAGTTCCGCCTCCAACTGCCCGGTAGTCCAACCGGAATACCCGACATAGGCGTGAACCGTCACCCCATCAGCGACCGCACGCGCAGCCGCCTCCCGCGATAGATGGCTCCGGACTTCTATTCCATCCAGTTCGTCTGACCAATACAACGAGGCGAACATCAACTGCTCTGGTTGCACAGGCCCACCCATAAAAACCGGCACCTCCGCGAGCTGAGCGAACTCTGAATCGGTCACATAGTTAGCCACCGAGCTTCCAAGCGGACGGTTGAGAATAAATCCCTCGGCCCCCTCAGCTGCCGAATGCCCAGTCATAAAGAGCACGGCGCGGGAAAAATTCGGGTCTTGGAGCGACGGATCCGCTAGTAGCAGGCTTCCCTCAAGACTGATCTGATCTGGATCGTCGAAGTTCAATGAGGCCAAAATCTCCATTCCTTCCGCCAACGCAACCACCGATCCACCGGAAGTGGCGATTCAAGTTGTTCACCGGCCCTCTGGTCCCGTATACTCCGCCTCCAAGCCATGGACAAGCTCACCGAGGCAGTAGCCCAATCCGAACTCACCCCTGACCAAGTCGTCGAGGCGGCCAACCATCTTCTAACCGAGGATCCGCAGGCCACCGAGAAACGGGTCGCCTTCCTCAAGGCACTCGCGTCGCGTGGCGAGACCCCGTCCGAAATCGCAGGCTTCGCCGACGCCTTCCTCGATCGGGCTGTCGATCCGGGGATCAAACCGGCGGATCTCGATGCTCCGACCCTCGATGTCTGCGGCACCGGCGGTGACAAGCTCGATCTTTTCAATGTCTCGACCACCTCGATCTTCATCCTAGCCGCCGGTGGAGTCGCGGTGGTGAAGCACGGCAACCGGAGCATTACCTCCAACTGTGGCAGCGCCGATGTCCTCGAGGAACTGGGAATGCCCATCGATCTGCCGCCCGAGAAGTTCGCGCAATCGATGAAAGCTCATGGCCTTGGCTTTCTGTTCGCCCCGAACTACCACCCGGCCTTCAAAGCCGTCGTGCCGGTGCGCAAGCAACTGGCCAAGGAGGGCAGCCGCACGGTATTTAACATCCTCGGACCACTCCTCAACCCTGTGCGCCCCGACTACCAACTGGTCGGCGTGTTTGACGAAACTCTTCCCCCAGTCTTCGCCGACATCCTTGCCCGCCTTGGCCGCAAGGTCGCCTGGGCCGCCCATGGAAAAACTGCCGACGGCGATGGCGTCGATGAGCTCTCGACCATGGGACCGACCCATCTTTGCAAGGCGGCACTTGGAGAGATTACCGCAGAAACCTTGACTCCCGACGACCTCGCCTTGCCGATCGCCGACGTGAACCATCTTAAAGGCGGCGACGCAAAACAGAACGCCGGCCTCCTTCGAGGGATCCTCGACGGCTCGATCACTGGAGCCAAACGGGACATTGTCTGCCTCAACGCCGGAGCCGGATTCGCCATTACCGGAGTCGCCGGCTCCCTCCACGACGGCGTCGCCTTCGCCAACGAACTGATCGATCAAGGCAAAGCAAAACGGAAGTTGGCGTCGGTCACGGCGTAACCGGCTGTAGCCGTTCGGCACCACCTTCCTACCGACAGTCGTATGCTACCCCGAAACAAGAACCTACCTTCCGGTGCCGGCGAAAGTTGCCACCGGTTTCCCCTTTTCAAATAGATCCACGATTCTCCTGTGTCTAAAACCAACGATAACAACAGTTCCGAGAAGCCCGTCTTCTACCTCTATTTTACCGAGGAGCGGGAGGAGATCCTACGCCACAAGTGGTGCCTCAGCGAGAAGGCAGGGGAGGACGTAGGCTTCGAGAAGGCCCTGACCGACTGGGTGCTGAATCATCGCCAGGCTTGGAAAACCGAGCGTCGGCGACACCGGTTGCGGGCAAATGCCTGAATCCAGTCGCCACCAGCGATGCGACGGCCATTCGCAAGAGGTCGAGTGATCTGCACGAAGCGGCGTCAGCCGGAACCAATCGCACCTCTGGAACGGGCGTAGATTTCAGGTAGAGATCCACCCACTCCCCGATGGAGCCGGACTTCCCGGTGTGCTTGAAGCAACAAACATAGCGCCGCCGGAGATGCTCAAGAACGCCGCGTAGCGCCTACTACAGATCTCGGGGCCTGATCAAGCCGACACGATGTCCGCATTCGTCGTCGACCAGTCCCCAGGCGTCGATGTCGAGATGGAGCACTGCGGCCGTGCAGGTCGGGTAACTTTCCAAGACTGGGTCGGTGGCTAGTTGGTTGACCAACTCGGGTGTTCCTGGGTTGTGGGCAATGACCAGCAAATGATCGACCGACTCGTCGGCCTGTTGCAAGACCGCCATCATCTGTCGAGGAGCGGCTAGGTAGAGGTCACCGACGATCTCCTCACGCGGTGACGAACCCAGTTCCGGCAGAACGAGCCCTGCAGTCTCCTTGGTTCGCTGAGCAGAACTGATCAGCACCAGGCCAGGCAGCGGGATATTCTGGCTCGCACACAGGGCCGCGATCGCCTGGCCAACCAGCGGCGCATCGCGCATGCCACGCGCATTCAATGGACGCGAATGATCATCGAGCCCGGAATGCTCCCAGCTCGACTTGGCATGGCGCACAAGGGTCAGGTGCTTCATGGATGGATCTCTGAGACGGCAATCTGTACACAGAAGCGGTCGCCGAAAATGGCGACCGCGACCTCGGCCCAAAAAAGGGCCAGAAATCTAGAAACTACGCCTCTACTTAGAGGGCATGATGTAGCCGCCACCGTGTGCACCACCGGAAGGCGCGTAGGATGGAGCCGAAGATTTGTGGCCGCCACAGCTGGCGAGGAGAGTGACGGAAACGAGTCCGAGAACGACGAGGGAGAGCTTTGCGATGCGCTTCATGATGATTTGATTGGGATCTTAAATGATGAACGCTAAGAGTAGCGGACGGGAGATTCTAGCACCATCCGGGCTGTCGCCAAGTGCATTTTGGCCACTAACCCCTAGGCACCTCGCGCAGGTCGATCCAACGGGATGCCATCCAGCGCATCGCAAACAGATCCCAGATGGTCTTCTTTAGACGACCAAGGTTAGTGTACTTGCTCTCACCAGCCGAACGGGTCCGATGGTTGGTCGGCACCTGATTGACAGTCGCTCCCTGAAGTTGGAAGAACACAGGGAAAAACCGGTGGATGCCATTCCAAGTCGGAAGCTCGGTGGTGAACTCGCGACGCACCGCCTTGAGAGAGCAACCGGTGTCGGTGATCCCGTCGTTGAGGAAACGGCTACGCACGGCGTTGGCCAACTTGCTCCCCAACCGCTTGGCCTCGGAATCCTGACGGTTCGGGCGAAACCCGCAGACGCAGTCGTAGCCGTCGATGGCTTCGAGTAACGAGGCGATGTCGGCCGGGTCGTTCTGACCATCGGCATCCATGGTGACGATGACGTCGGCCTTCGACTGACGCATGCCAGCGAGCATGGCTGCACTCTGGCCCATGTTCTTCGGCAGGGGCAAGAACCGCGCCCCGTCGTGGGCCTTGGCAAGCTTGGTCAAGATCTCCGGTGTAGAATCGGACGAGCCGTCATCGATCATCAGGATCTCGACGTCATAGGGAAGCTTGCCGGCAGCACCGACGATTTCCTCGACCACACCCTCGATGCACTCCTCCTCGTTATAAATAGGAAGCACGATCGAGACCGACTTGATCGGTGTGGTCTCGCGCGAGTCGTTGTTTATTTGGCTGCTCCCCATGGGCCTGAAAGTGGAAGGTTATCTAGGGGGCGCGGCAGGATTTGTCAAACTACCTCCTTCGAAGGTCATAGCAGCGGAGCCTCGGCCCCTTGCCGTCAGCTAGGTTGTCGTCCTCGTTTTGCATTAGGTAGAGAAGGCCGCGTGAGATCACCGGTGGAGTCCAAGTCTGCGGTGCCAGAAACGGCTGATAACGCGCCAGGACCTCGGCCTTGTCCCGATCAAGGCGAAGCCAGAGCAGGCTCCCCATCTCGCCGAGGCACAGCGTTGCCCCATCGACCTGCAACAGGCTCGCCCGCTGGATGCCGAAGTTGAACGGGCGGCCTTTAACCTCGCCTTGCCACTCGATCGTAGTCGACCAGAGTTCGTCTCCGGAATCGATATCAACAGCAACCAGCCTCGCATTCTGCTGATGACGACCATCGATCAGAAACAGAGTTTTGCCCTCGTCGTCGGTGACCGGGTTCATCCAATGGACAGCGTAGTTCTCCGATTTCCACACAGCGGAAAATCCCGAATCTTCGAGCTTTAGCAGTACTCCCCCCTCCCCATAGCATTGAGTGAGAAAGACCCGATCGTCGGACAAGACGACCGGTGTCGAAGCATTGACCGACTCGAATTTTTCCGCACGCCAGAAGAACCGACCGACGATCTTTCCGCCGTCGTTCGGGTCGATGGCGAGGAGACCACCGTGCGGCGGCCGGCTCTCGCCACCGCAGAAAACAAGCACCTTGTCCCCCATCCGCTGCGGCGACGCATAGCTGGCACCCCATTCGTCCTCCGCGCCCCAGAGGGTAGCTCCGGTGCTGCGGTCGATGCCGACCACGCAGGGCCCACCGCTCGCTCCGATCATGACAATCAGCTGGTCATCGAATACCAGCGGACTGGATCCAGCACCAAAGAACGACGGGCGAATTTCATAGTCAGCGGCGAAGTCGCGCTCCCAATCAAGCTTGCCGGTCTCGAGGTCGAGACAAGTCAGCCGGCTCGTGACACCGAGCGAGTACACCTTGCCATCGGCAATGACCGGACTGCCCCGAGGCCCGTTCTGGTAGCCATAGCGGTCGCGATACTCGACCTCGTAGCTATGTTCCCACATCGCCTCACCGGTCAGGGCCCTGCGACATTCGATCCGTTCTGAACCATCGAGCCGGTGGAACAACAGCAACCGCTCGCCTTCGATGATCGGCGACGCGTAGCCCTCGCCCTTCGACAGTTCCCAGAGCAGGGCCGGTCCGGTGTCTCCCCACTCGCGAAAAAGATGGGTCTCGGGACTGCGCAGGTCATCCGTCGGCCCGAGAAAGCGCGGCCAGTTGGAAGTCTGGGCCTCATCAGACAACGCCGTTGGCTCGCCGTGACTGAGCAGGCGCTCCTCAGCCAAGGCGACGCTTAGGAAGAAGGAGATCCCAAAAAAAATTACCGATACTCGCATGGTTCATCTTGGCAGAGCCTGAGGCTGGAGTCCACCCGGGCGCGCGGGCCCCCCTAGTAAATCGCCCACCTAGGGCGGCTGCTCGCAGCGCGACGGATCGGTTGGTGATGGGCGCTCCATCGTCTCGGGCAGCGCCGAGCAGAAGCTGGATCGGACGATCTCTTGGATTTCTTCCGATGCAGGCAACGCAATCACTCACTCATACGAGCCCTGCCGGGCATACCGATCGAGTATTGGACACCGGTTGCGGCGTTGCACGAGCTGCCATCTTCCAAAGAGCAACCGCACCGCTTCCGAGCCGAAGCCGAGGCGGCCGTCGGCGTAGGAATGATGGCGGTGAAGCCGATTGGAGGTCGGTGTAAGCGAAAATCTTGAACCTTCCCCGTAGAAGTGGCACCCCGACAAGAATTAAATTGATCATTTTGATCAATTTGTGCTACGACTTTACTATGACGACGATCTCTGCATCTGAAGCCAAAACTCATTTTGGAGCCTTGATGGATAAAGCGCAGAAGGAACCTGTGACGATAGAAAAACAGGGCCGACCGGTGGCGGTTGTGATCTCATTTGAGGAGTATCAGGAGCTGTACGGACAAGCTCCTTCTGAGAACGAGAAGTTGCAGGCTCTGACATTTCTGAAAAACTGGGGAAAGCGCCCTCCCAAGACAGAGACCAAAAGAGCCCTTGAAGGAGACCTCAAGGGGCAGGCGATCTGGGATAAATACACCGAGCAGGGATGAAGATATTTTTCGATACTAATGTCTTGCTTGATGTCGCCTTGAGGCGTGCGCCTCATTTCGAAAAATCTCACGCCATTTTTTGCGATGCGATCGAGAATCACGCTTGTTTTCTGTCGTGGCATACAGTCTCCAATCTTACCTACCTTCTGGGTAAACTGGAAACAAAGGAAGACGCGCTAACCTTCATTCAAGAAATCACCCAGGTGTGCACAATCGCCCCCGTGGAGCACAAGGACCTTGCCGTTGCCTTTCTGCATAACAGTGGTGATTTAGAAGATGCGATGCAGATCGCATCAGCACTCACCGTGCAGGCAGAAGTGATTGTGACTCGTGATCCAAGGGGTTATAAAAAGTCGCCCATCCCTCTCGTCAATCCGACAGCGTAGTAGCACGACCGCCCCTCAGCTCTTCTGCTTGCACCGTTCTGTAGTAATGAGGCTCCGCACTCGTTGAGCTGTTCCGAGGTGTGGACGCAGAGGCCAAATTCAAGTTCTTCGAGCCTTGACCGAAGGACAGATGGCCGATCAGATCGCAGTCCTGCGGCACGGGGTCGTGGTCGAGCATGGAAGCCACGAGGAACTCATGGCGAGCGAAGACCGCTATGCGCACCTGTTCGAGTTGCAAGCTCAAGGCTATCGGTAATGGCGATTTCGAGGTTCCTTTTTGGTGTGCTCGTGGCTTGCCACAGCTTTGGATCGCGGTGGCCCGGCGGTAGATCACGCACCACTCAAACGTGTTCCAATTCCGCCGCAATCCAAAGCGGTCGCAAGCGCGCGAGTGCCAGCACTCCAAACCTAGGGCACGGAACTTCCCTCCCCCCCCGGATCTGCGGCGTCGGCATGGGCTCTTTGACACGGGGAAAATTTTCTTTCTTCCCTTCGAAAACTCTCCGAAATCGGGTTTTCATGCGGATGCGCCCCCTATCTACTATTTCGCTGTGTCTTACTCCTAGCTTTGCCGATTTCTCTCCATACTAAGAAGGCCGAGGATCAGGAAGGCGAGGAAGAACACAGAGGATGTGCGACTGGGCATCCAACTACTACCGTGCGAACACGCGGTTCGTTTCTTCGTTTGCGCCCCCTATGCTCGGCAGTAAGCGCCTCTGGCCACTCCGACGAGTTCCCGCTCCGGCGCGATCCAAAAAAAGCTCCGGCAAGCCGCACTACTGGATAAAGTCGGATGTAGTTTTTGGGGCCTACTGAAATCCCCTACTCTTCGCTCCAGCGGTCGATCGCATCGTGGACGACCTCGGCGAACAGGGCGTAGCCGTCGTCATTGCAATGTCCGTCGGCGATGAAGAAGTCGTCCCACGAACGTCCGGTAGCGTATAAGCGCTGTGCGAATTCTTCTGTGGCATCAAAGAATCTGGCGTTCTCCATGCCCGCGACGCTATCTCTCTGGGCTTCGGTAATGTCTTTCTGGAAGAAGGGATAGTTGACGAGCAACAGACGGGTATCAAAGGCGTCACAACGCTCGGCGATTTGGCGATAGTGATCGCGAAGTACAACGAAGTCTGCGACTTTCGTGGCGGCTTCCTTCAGGTCGGAAGCTACCACATCATCGACAACTTCGAGAATGTCCGTGCGCGCTTGATCGGTGAATGGCACGCGATCCAACACCTCCTCGAAAAACGGGACGTCCAGGTCTGGCGTCGTCTTCCTGACATTAAGCAGTGACCCGGCAAGCGACTCCAGATTTCCGGCAAGGGCATAGCTGTAATAGAGCCCCTCAACCGCTTGGGCTGGATTCGACTCTGCGAAAACCTGCCCCATCTGCAGGTAAGCATACGTCGCCACTCCAAGCTCATTGCCCCGTTCCCGGTGGAGCCGGCAGGATGCAAGGCATTCACGCTCGGCCTCCTCCTGTCTTCCGTGGTTCATCAGAAAGCCGGTATAGTATTGGCGGATGATCGCGTTCTTGGGGAATCGACCGGCTAGTTTTCCCATTTCATCGATCGTCTGTTCCGAGGCATTCAGGAGATGGAACACGGTAGCGATATTCTGTGCCGCGTACTCGCTCAGGTCCGGGCGATCGATCAGCTCTAACGCTCGGGTGAGCTGGGCCTGGGCAGCCTCGGGCTTGCCCCAAGCGCCATAGATGGTGGAGAGCAGGTGCAGACGCATGGGCTCCGCTTGTTCACTTAGCTCGAACGCGAACCGTTCGGCTTCCTTATACTCGCCGCGTGAGTGCGCAGCCCAGCCAGCACTACTCGCCTGCCAATCACGCCGAATCCGCTCCTCGGCCTCAGGGGTTTCGCCAGGTCCTGGCGAGACGAAAACCTCTATCCCTTCGACTGGACGGATCGGCTGGGCGAGCCGACCTCCGTAGATATCTTCACTCTCGGCCTCGGCCAATGCGTCGTCCTCCTCTAGGGGAGCAACCGCAGAGCTGTCGCTACTCGCCGTTAGGTTCTCTTCGGGGACATTCCCTCGGAACAGATTGCGACCACGAAACGTTTTAAGCAGGCGAAGAGTACGGACCTCGAACCGGAATTTCCGACTGCCCTGTGCACCGTTTTGATCGAATGCCTCACGCGCCTCCTCAATGGGGGGCAGTTGCAAGTACTCCGGACGGCTCCAAGTATCGTTCACCCCGATGAGCAAAACGAGAAGCTCTGGATCTTCACTGAACAACTGCTCATCCAACAGTTGGGTGGCCCCACGCGAATTCCTGCCTGGCCAACCGGCGTTCACGACCTTCCATGGCCCATCCTGCCGAGTGTTCATGACCTTCTCCAACATCGCAGGGTAGGAGGTCTCTGTTGGTCGACTTGCACCAACCCCAAAGGTATAGGAATCGCCTATGCAGACGATCTTGCGCGCTTCTGCTTGCACCGCATCACCATCCCGATCATGCCCCTTGAGGGAAAATACGAAGGCTAGACCTTGTAGGCAGAGCTCGAGAAGAAGCAGGGCGATGAGGGTGATAACGAAGATGGATGCGATCCGCCGCAAGATTGGGTGCATTGCCGAAAGGTTCGCGTTGGCTTCGGAACTGGTCAATGGAAAGCACTAGTAGCGACAAGGATGACAAAAGGGGGTAGCTTGTCATTCCAGGCCGAGCAACACCGGAAGGCACCGGCATCTATTGCGCAATGCCGGTTGCGCGGAGCTTTTGCTTGGGGATACTTCGAAATGCACAAAACCCTTGCCATTGCCGCGACAGCACTGCTTCTCGGCTCTCTCCAAGCCCGCACCTGGACATCGGCCGATGGCCGCACGCTGGATGGTGATTTCGTCTCGGCTACGGACACCCACGTGACCGTCCGCAAGGCGAACCACTTTCAGACCTTCCAGATCCCGCTGGCCGGTCTCTCTAAAGAAGATCAAGAGTTCGTCGCTGGCGAGTTGGCTGGAAGCAGTGAAGACAAGGCCGACAGCCAGACTCCGATCAAGCTTCCCAAGGCACTTCAGGCCATTGTCGACGAGCGTGGATCGGTGCTCCTCGAGGACGACTTTAATCGCGAAGATCCAGACGATGCAGAAGAGCTCGGTGAAAATTGGAGCACCAACAGCGCAAGCCGGGCGCAGGGCGAAAAGCAAAACGATCTAGTCGATGGCGCCCTAGTGATGACCATCTCGCCGAAGGCTGATCACGCCATCAGCTGTGTCCATAGCACCTCCGAGCCCTATGCTGACGCGGTCGCCTACGTGCGAGTGAAGCTAGAAGAGGGCGGTTCGCTGAAGCTGGCATTCAACGACAAATCCTACAAGGCGGTGTGGGCAGGGCATATCAACGGCGTCAATCTCACCACCAAATCGCTGACCATGGACGACGAGAAGACCGGACGCTTCGACCTCACAGTAAGAGACCTCAAAGACACCGACGCTGACGCCTACAAGACTATAATCGAGGACACGACGGAGAAATTTTCGGTGAAGGTTAGGGAGGGCAATTGGCACGAACTTGTCACCCACCACGAGGGCGAGACCCTGACGGCGTACCTTGATGGCAAGAAGATCGGCAAATTCGATTCGCCTGGTTTCGGTCACCCGACCAAGCGACAGTTTGTGTTCGCAGTGCCGAAGCATGCGGTGGTCGATCATGTGAAGCTGTGGTCTCTGACTCCGGCCGATAAGGTAGTAAAGTGACGCCGTTTTGATAGTGGTGACCGGGGCAGAAGAACCACGCGCGGTCGGCGGCAACGGGTGAGGGACTGTCGATGAAAATGTTCTCCCCGCCCGCTCTAGTGCCGAAGTTTCTTGCCCTGTTCTGGGGCGTTTTCTTGTGACAACCTCTCAGTTTTGACATCAACAAACTCTTAACGCCCGCCTTGGAGAAGTTTCTTTCCGACCTAGAAATTTACAAGTGATTCACCCCGAATACCTCCAGACCGTCTTCCTCCTCGAAGAAGGTGATCAAAGTGAGTGGACGCGCCCGTTCGCTATCGTTACCGCGTGGAATCCCAACGGCATTGATACTCCGGCGAACGAGAACGAAGCTCTGGACCGGCGTCTTGTTGATGAGCTCGATGGATCGGCTGAGATTTCCAGTCACAGATTAATCTGGGGCTGTTCGCGTGATTTTCAGCATCGCGAGGCTAGTCGCCTGATCTGGGGCCTGAGCTTGGAAAAGGCCATTGAGATCGGGCGAGCCTACCAGCAAGAGGCGATCTTCTGGGTGAACAAGGAAGGCATCCGCGTCCACAGCTGCACCTGCGAGGCCGTGGAGGCACTGGAGGACTTCCTCGTGTTCGATTCGCCGGATCATAGGGGGGCTTTGGAAGACTGACGGTTCCATAGGAACGGGCTTAATGTGCGCACCGCAACACCCCCATCGCAGCTCAACCCGGAGAGAGCCTCAAATTTTTGTGAGACGGGGTAACTAACTAGTATGCGGCACCGAACGATCAAGACTCGGCCTGATTCCCTACTCATGCCCATGACTCGCGGGCGGACCAGCCAGTCGTCGCAGGAGCCCGTAACGCGGACTAAGCAGAAAGGCCAAAGCGAACAGTCCACCAAGCAACAAAACGATCGTGGCTCCCGTGCGGACATCGAGCCAACTGGAAAGGAAGACCGCTCCACCAGCAGCGAAGGCACCGACGACTCCCCCACCCCAGAATAGAGCGCGTGGGGAGTTCGTGAACAGATAGATAATCGACGCAGGGGCGACAAGCAGCGAGATCGACAGGATGCACCCGACGGCTTGCAACGAAGTGATCAAGCCAAGCACCATGATAGCCATAAGCAGGTAGCTGAGCGCCCGAACCGGAATACCCTGAGTCTCGGCGACGACGGGCTCGAACAGCATCATGACTAACGGGCGTCGTAGAGCGGTCAGGGTGAGCAAGATCACCGCGCTCACTGCAAAGGCGAGCCAGAGATCGGCGTCGCGAAGACCGAGGATGTTGCCGAACAACCAGTGCTCGAGTTCACTGTTGATGCTCAGCCGGTCGATGATCAGAAGGCCTCCGGCGAAGGCGGTAGTGTAGAGAATGGCGAGGGCCGAGTCCCCATCGAGCCGGGAATTACGAGAAATCAGGATGGCGCCAAGTCCGACCATCAAGGCCGCGAACAAGGCGCCGAAAAAGGCGGAGAAGGCATTGAGCACACCGAAGAAGACGATGGCCAGTGCGATGCCCGGAAGCAACGTGTGCGACAACGAACCGACCATCAGCGCCGACCTACGGAGCACGATGAAGCCACTCAGGTAGCCGTTGGCGAACCCGATGATCAGAGCGATGAGAAGCGCCCGCTGGTTAAAGATGTAGTCGAGGGTGTCGATGGCGGTGGAGAAAAAAGTGGATCAGCTACGAGCGGCGAAGGCAGCCTCAATGGTGGTTTCGTTGAAAGCCTCGCCCACGGGACCGAAGGAGATCTGCTCACGATTGAGCAGTAGTACCTCGTCGAACAAATCGGCGACGGTGTCGAGATCGTGGTGGCAGGCGATGATCAAGTGCCCCTTGTCCTTCAGATCGCCGATGAGCTGGGCAAGCCGGTCGGCACTCGGCTTGTCGAGGCCAGCGAACGGCTCGTCGAGCAGCAAGACGTGAGCTTCCTGAGCGACGGCTCGGGCAAGGAATGTTCGTTGCTGCTGGCCACCGGAGAGCTCGCGGATATGGCGGTCGGCGAGATTGCCCAGATCGAGGACTTCCAAGGCATCGTCAACTGCCTTTCGGTCGGCCTTACGAAATCTACCGAGTGCTCCGACATGCGGGTAGCGGCCCATTTCCACGAGTCCCCGAACCGTGAGCGGGAAGTCCCAGTTCACTTCCTCACGCTGCGGTAAATAGGCGATCTCATGACGACGTTGCCTGACCATCAACTCTCCACGCCAGTGAACCGAACCCGCAGGCGCGGGAACAATCCCCGCGATGGCCTTGAGCAAGGTCGACTTGCCTGCACCATTGGCACCGAGCAATGCCAGAGAGCGGCCGCACTCAGTAGAAAAATCGACGCCTTCGAGAGCGCAAATATTTCCGTAGTGTACGTGCAAGCCCTCGACCTCGAGCCGGTGGGGCCCGTGGTCGCAGTAGCCGCAATTATGATCGTCGGAATCGCTCATTTCCATGTGAAGCCGATGATCTCATCGACCTGTCCTTCCGCCCAGATCGTCCTGGAAAGCGACTCAACACCATCGGGCTCGACCGTAATCTCTATCGCAATCGGCGCGGTCTGACCAGGCCAGCGAGCAGACAAGACGATGTCGCACCCGCCAGATGATGTCGAAAATTCGAAGTCGTGCTCGGTGTCGGGAAACTCAAATTTTCGCAATCCAGAGACGTCGTCTCCTTGGCCAATCTCTAACGTAGCAGGTGCCTGCGAGAACCGAATCGTGCCGAAGACCTCGACCGATTCGAGCTCGGTAGTGGCGGCTCCACTATCCAACTCCAAGCCTCCCCCACCCGCGTGAGTTCCGATCGAACCACCAGTTAGGCGGACGAGCGGCACCAACGCGACCAGCAGGAGAACCGTCAGGAGAAGCATCTCCGCTGGAGGAAAGCCGCGCACCTATTCTTCGGCCAAGGCCTGAACGATGGTTGATACGTTAGCGCGGATCATGCCTTCGTAGGTGGCGGCGGCCCCGGAACCGATCCCATCTGCGATCAGGGAGCCAGCCATCTTGACGCCACTTTCACGCACCATGGATTCGAGGATCTTTGGATTGGCAAGTAACTCCGGAAAGACCGCCTTTACCTTCTGGTCGCGCAGGACGTCGATGGTCTCTGCCAGATATTGGGGCGATGGGTCACGCTCCCTGTTCAGGCCCTGAATCGGCACCGCCTTGAAACCGAATTCCTTGCAGAAGTAGCCGAAGGCAGCGTGTGCCGTGGCCAGTTTCCTGTCGGACCTCGGAATACGGGAAATTTCTTTCTTCGCCCAGCTCATCAGTTGATCCAACTCCTTATCGTAGGCCTTAGCATTCGCCCTGTAAACCTTAGCATTGGAAGGATCGACACGCGAGAACTCGCTCGCAAGATATCGAGCCGCCCTCTGCATGGCCGAGATACTGTGCCACCAATGCGGATCGATGGCACCATGGCTGTGATGAGGACAGCAGACGAAGACGGATCCCTTCTCGATCGTCAGAGAAGGCACCTTCCTACCGACCTCATAGATCTCCTGACCCGGCCGGAGGTTCCCTTGGATACGATCCAAATATGTCTCCATTCCCTTTCCTGAAGCCAAGATCAAGCGCGACCCAGCAGACCGCTTCAAGTCCCCCGGTGTCGGCTCGAACGCGTGCGGATCGGCCCCTTCTCCCATCAGTGGCACGACCTCTACCAAGTCACCGCCGACTTGCTGGGCAAGATCGGAGAGCAACGGATGTAACGTCGCTACCTGGAGCTTCTCAGCCGCACTGCCAACACTCGCGGACACGAGCAGGACCACTGACGTCAGAAGACGAACACTTGCAACAATTCTACGGCTGATCATCGGATTTCGTTCCCTCCCCAGCTCAGACCAACTTGCAACCAAACCGAATGCTCGTCGTCCCGGTCGCCCGAAAAGTTGTCGTAATTATACTGCAACCGCACGTGGGCAGTCGGATCACTGAACGGACGGAATGTCACCGCCGGAGACAGACGCAGGCGTTCGTCCAAACCAAGTTCCTTGATGCCTTCGACATAGCCGAGGCGCAGTCCGAGGTCGAGACGCTCCGAAGCGGTCAGCACCAGCGAACTACTCACCCCAAGCTCGTCGAGATCGCCATGTTCGGAGTGCTCTTCTTCGTCATGCTCCTCTTCCTCATCGTGATGCTCTCCTTCCTCACCGTCATGATGCTCCTCGTCCCCATGGTCATCGTCCTCATGATCATCGTGCCCACCTTCGCCGATGCCTATATCACGAAGGAACACCTCGGTTCTCCAACGCAACGCGCGACCGCCAGGCTCATAGCCCATCTCCCGCCACTCGTACTGCAACCCCACGCCGTAAAGCAGAGTCTCCTCGCCAAATTCGTTGTCGCCGATGCCGAACGAAGCGGAACCACGGAAGCGGTGGAAGTCGTTGTAGGCATACTCCTTGACCAGATCTGCGGTGAAGAAATCCTCCGCAAACAAGGCCGCCTCTGCCTCAAGATGCTCGTCTTCATCATGTTCACCCTCGTGCTCATCCTCATCATGCCCCTCTTCCTCGTCATGGTGCTCCTCGTCATCATGACCGTGACCGTGATCGTGGGACAAGGCCGAGCCGTAACTCAACGAGAGGACCGTCGGGTTTGCTGTAGGTAAGTGAATAGCGAGCTCACCACCCTCAGTCACCATTCCCTCGTCTCCAAGGAAACGACCATGAGCCAGCGATTGATCGATAAAGTCCCAGCCATGTAAGTGCTCGGTATTTCGAAGGCCAAAGCGATTCAAGTAGCGACCGCCTCGAAGCTCCAGCCCAAGCGGAAGCTCGACCAACTTCATGAAAGCTTCCTCAACTTCATAATCAAATTCGTCCTCATCATCGAGAAAGACATTCGCAACGACGAAGCCTTGAACGAACTCCGACGCCCGAAGGGATGCCCCCACTTCCAGCCCCTGGAGATTGAAGGACTCCTCGGTCGGGTCGTGCGCTCCGACAGCAAGACTTTCCAAATCCTCGCCTTCAGCAGAAGAGAATCCGGAAGCCACCCGGAGATAGGCATGAGGCGAAATTTCTACTCCCCCAGGGAGATGCCAAACTGGCGTGGCAGCCGACACGGCACCAGCCCCAAACAATGCACAAGCAACTGGCCCGGCGATGCGGACAAGATCATCAATGCGAAGACTTTTCTTCATAAAGGCAAGTAAGTTGCAATTACAAGATATGTGCAACTGCTTTTTTTGGCGACTATGCTATGGTGGCCCATGGAGAACAAACTTGAGTGGGCCGTAACCCGTTGCCGTGACGTTGGCTTACGGAAAACCCGTGCCCTAGAGGAGGTGCTCCGAGAAATGATCAATCGGGATAGCCCATTGCGTCTCGAAGACCTAGTTAGTGCCGAAAACCTGGCAGACCAGTGCGATCGGGCCACCGTCTACCGCCTGCTCCGAAGGCTCGAGGAGAACGGCATTCTCCGTCGCCTTGGCCTACACGAACGGGCAGCCTACTACGTCATGAAGTATCCTGATGAGCACGGCGACTACCTGATCTGCCGAGAATGCGGAACGATCGAACGACTTCAGCGAAGTTGTCCGGTGGAAAAGCTGGAAAAAGAACTCGCCGCCGAAACTGGCTATGCTGACCTCCAGCACGAGTTGGAGTTTTTTGGAACCTGCCCTGGTTGCATCGCGTAAAGCAAAGTGCAGATCAACTAACCAGTCCAAAACCTATTCCTGCAAAGAAAGGCGCCCGGGTAACACGAGTCGGACGAAAACCCCTAGCATCATCCAACTCAAGTAATTACCCGGGCTACGCCCCCCATGAACTTGGAAAATTCGGTTCGCAATGATAGACAAACCCCCGAAAGTCAATCACTGCATCAGCCCCGAATTAGAAACCAAGACGCGGAGTGCGCATATATTGATACCGTACTTCACAGACGATGCCTAATGGAAATTCAAAGTTTCTGGCCAAAACGCTCAAAAAACGAGTGTGGGCTCTGGGGATCTTCGGAGGTCTCGTCGTCCTGCTCTCACTGGCATCCTGCTCCACGGTAAGTTACTGCGCCCAAGCTACCGGCGGACACATCGACGTGCTGCGAAAGGGCAAGCGGATCACTCGACTTCTTAACGACGAGGAGACCGACGTGGACCTAGTCAGTAAACTCCGCCACGTTCAACAAGTGCTGGCTTTCGCCCGTGAGGAAATGCAGCTAGATCCTGAAGCCTGCTACACCCGCTACGCCGACCTCGAGCGCTCGTCCGTCGTCTGGAACGTCTACGCCGCACCGGAGTTCTCGCTCAAGCCAAAAACCTGGTGGTACCCGGTGGTAGGTAGCCTTTCCTACCGGGGATACTTCGACGAGGAAAAGGCCAAATCACTCGCCGAAAAGCTACGCGCTGAAGGATTCGACGTTCTAGTCGGCGGCGTCGAGGCCTATTCGACCCTTGGCTGGTTCAACGATCCAGTGCTCAACACCTTCATTGACCGCAGTGAACTCGGCCTTGTCACCCTGCTGTGTCACGAACTAGCCCATCGCAGGCTGTTCTTCGCCAGCGACACCGAGCTGAGCGAAGCCTTTGCCACCACCATCGAGGAGGAAGCCCTAGCCCGCTGGATCGCGAAGCAGGATCTGCCACAAGAACAGCTAGCGAAATTTCGGTCCAAAATGGAGGTAATCGGGGCGATCAAGGACGACATGGAGGCTGTCCAAGACGAGCTAGAGTTTCTCTACGATCAGGTCGATCAACTCGGAGCGGACGAAGTTCGGCGCCGAAAGGCCTTAGCCCTCGACAAACTCCAAGCCAGTACTCTGGACCGTATTCGTCCGCTATCCAAGAAGGCCGCCAAATCATACGCCAAGCTCCCGATGAACAACGCCCGCCTCGCAACCAGCCAGGTCTACCACGGTCTCGTCCCGGAACTTCAGGAACTACTTCATCGGCAATGTGGGAGCGACTTGAAGAAATTCTATCGCGCCGTGAAATCGTTAGGCGCTGAGCGGAAGCGGAACCGTAACCGGCAAACGCTCAAATAAAAAGGTCACTAGTGCTCCCACTCCAACACTCCAACGACATCCTTGCTCCGATGGTCGCGACGTAGCGAACTGTATCAAGATACTTGGCTACAATGGTCTGACTTGCCTCCTCTTGGCCCATTGCGCTTCCCCGAGCTTCTCCTCATCAGGCTCAGAAGGCTCAATGTCGATGCGCTGATCTGACTGGACCTCCATTCTCTATTTCGCCAGTCTCTTGGAATCTGGAAGCGGAAAGCCCACGTCCCGCATCCCGCATCCCGCATCCCGCATCCCAAAATCCCGCATCCCAAAATCCCGCATCCCAAAATCCCGCATCCCAAAATCCCTCATCCCAAAATCCGTCATCCCAAAATCCGTAATCAAAAAAGCCCCGCTGCGGTCTTGCGACAGCAAACGGGGCTAATATTAGACTGGCAACGCCCTACTCTCGCATAGCCTAACGCCACACTACCATCGGCGCAAAGGTGTTTCACTTCCGGGTTCGGGATGGGACCGGGTGGGACCACCTTGCTAAGGCCACCAGAGGGCAACCAAGTTAGACACATCCGTTAGTGTCGTCTTGGCTGGGACTCTGGAAACCAATAGCGAGATTGCTTTTGGATTCGAGTTTGTTTGTTACTTTATGTCAAAGTGCGGCATAGCTCGCTCTCTGGCAACTGCAAAACGGGTAGACTTCAATGTAAAAGATCTATACTTACTTGTGTCTGAAGAGACATGTGTGACGGCGACTTGGGAATCAAGCCAAACGAATGATTAGTACTACTAAGCTGAATGCATTACTGCACTTACACCCGTAGCCTATCAACGTGGTAGTCTTCCACGATTCTTCAGGGAAAACTTATCTTGGGAATGGCTTGGCGCTTAGATGCTTTCAGCGCTTATCCGTTCCGCACTTAGCTGCCCAGCTATGCTTCTGACGAAACAACTGGAGCACCAGAGGTGCGTCAAACCCGGTCCTCTCGTACTAGGGTTTGAACCCCTCAATTTTCCTACGCCCACAGAGGATAGAGGACCGAACTGTCTCGCGACGTTCTGAACCCAGCTCGCGTGCCACTTTAATCGGCGAACAGCCGAACCCTTGGGACCTTCTCCAGCCCCAGGATGTGACGAGCCGACATCGAGGTGCCAAACCGCGCCGTCGATATGAACTCTTGGGCGCGATCAGCCTGTTATCCCTGGCGTACCTTTTGTCCGTTGAGCGACGGCAATTCCACATTCAACCGCCGGATCACTTAGGCCGACTTTCGTCTCTGCTCGACTTGTAGGTCTCACAGTTAGGCAGGCTTATGCCTATATACTCAACACATGGTTACCGACCATGCTGAGCCTACCTTCGCACTCCTCCGTTACTCTTTAGGAGGATACCGCCCCAGTAAAACTGACCGGCTGCCATGGTTCCCCGTCCGGTTTCACGGTCCGGGGTTAGATTTCCCAATCTCAAAGGGTGGTGTCTCATTGACGGCTCCACAAATCCCTAAGGATTCGCTTCAAAGCCTCCCACTTACGCTGAGCATTAAAATCAGAAAACCAGTGACAGCGTACAGTTAAGGTGCACAGGGTCTTTCCGTCCTTCTGCGGGTACGCGGCATCTTCACCGCGGATACAATTTCACTGAGCTCCCTGTTGAGACAGCGGCCAACTCGTTGCACGATTCGTGCAGGTCGGAACTTACCCGACAAGGAATTTCGCTACCTTAGGACCGTTATAGTTAC
>ENA-ORXR01000807-ORXR01000807.1-marine-metagenome-genome-assembly--contig:-NODE-807-length-37858-cov-3.614251_pt1 | contig 37858 bp, 42 predicted proteins | sample MGYA00237866_ERZ511479 | MGnify/ENA metagenome assembly ERZ511479
TTGCCGTCGCGGTCGGCGTGGCGGCTGCGGTCGGCGTGGCGGCTGCGGTTGGAGCCGCAGTGGCCGTCGCAGGTGCGATTTCCGAGGGAACTACCGTGGCGGTCGGAACTATTGGGGCCGCGGCAGCCGTAGCGGTCGCCGTTGGAGCGAGAGGTGACGTTGCGATCGGAGTTGCGGTTGCAGTAGACGTGGCCGTCGGCAACGTAGTAGCCGTCAAGGTCGGAGTTGCCGTCGCGGTTGGCGTGGCGGCTGCGGTTGGAGCCGCAGTGGCCGTCGCAGTCGGAACTTCGGTCTCGGTTACAGAGGCGGGAGCTGCGGTCGTCGTTTCAACTGGAGCCGCCGTGGCCGACACAGTTGCAGGCGGGGACGCGGTCGCCGATACAGGGGGAGAAGCAGTGGCCGTCGCCGTTGCAGCTGGGGCAGCAGTGCCGGTTGGCAACGCAGTTGCCGGTGGCAGCGCAGTTGCCGGTGGCAGCGAAATCACCGTTGGAGACGCTGGTAGCGAAGTCGCAGTCGGCAGCGCCGCAAATCGAAGCGTCACGTAGACCCGCCCCGAGGACAAATCTGTGCCGACCCCTACGCCCATATGTGTGAACGCCGGATCAAGAATGTTGTCGCGGTGCGATGGGCTCTGCATGAACGACTCGACAAGCGACGCTTCACTGCTGCCGCGACCAACATTTTCGCCGGCTTTGATGTGCCCACTGGGTGACTGGGCTTGGATGACGCTCGGATCAGCATGGCTGAGGAACGACCCGGCAATCATCTCAGCTGTCCAGTCTGCAGCACCTGCGGTGAGCGTTGCGTCTACCTGAAGAGCTGGTAGCCCGGCCCCGGCGCGGTGGCCATTGACCAACTTGGCAAGGTGCGAATCCTGCCTGGCCCAGGTCGCAGCGGCTGCTGATGCGACCGAGGTGTCCAGCCACACAGGAACAAGCGCCACGAGAGTGACAAAAGCGACCACGGAGACGGTCCGAGGGATTCGTGTGCGATTCATGCGGCCACGCACCATACACACCAGCCATCCAAATTTGGGTACGTGACCATGTCCAGCCGAGTTGCACCAAGAAAAGAGACTTCTGTCCACCCGATTGGTGCTGGGAGGTTCAGCCGATAGCCGAGGACTTTCGCCTCGAGAGAACGTTGAAAGCGGCCAAGCGGCCCCTGAGTTTCAACCCTGCGGTTCGCTTGTGAACAAGAGCGGGAACGTGAGGCTGGAGGCTTCTGCGCCTGTCGCTATCCGCAAGGCCCAGAGCGCACTAGTTTTCGAGGTGCAGGACTCGCTCGGCCATGTCTTCGAGTTCGGCCCGCCAGTCGGCGGGTTCTTCGAGCGGCACGATCACGAACTTCGAGGCGCCGACCTCGGTGAACGCTTCGAGTTTGTCGGCCAGATTCTCGCGAGTGGCGATGACGTCGCGAACGTCTCGATCGGGATTGCGCTTCTTGGCGAACTCGACCAAGCGATCCGGGATCTCGCCGTTGGTGTAGCCCACCAGCACGCCGAAGTGTTCGGGGTCGATTTCACGACCGGCGTCGGTCGCGTGGCCGTTCACCATCGAGATGCCTTCGGCGACGTCGTCGGGTGTAGCGAAGCTGGGAAGCCAGCCATCGCTGTAGCGACCAACTCGCCGCAGTTCCAGCGGAGCGGCGCCACCCATCCACACCTCGAGCGGCTCTTGTACTGGTTTGGGATTCACCCGAGCATTGTCGAGATGGAAACGCTCGCCGTGGTGGGTGACCGAGTCCTCGCTCCAGAGTCGGTGCAGCAGTGGCATGGCCTCGTTGAACCAGGCCGCGCGTTCCTTGCGTGCCACCCCAAAGGCTTGATGCTCGGCTGCGTTGGCGATGCCCAACCCGAACGCTGGCAGGAGACGGCCATTCGACAGGCGATCCAGGCTGGCCATGGACTTGGCCAGCAGCACGGGATTGCGACCGGGCAACACCATGACGCTGGCGCCGACCTTGAGGCGTTCGGTGCGGGCAATGGCAAAGGTCATACCGACCACCGGGTCGAGCGCCGGCCCGTTCACTCGTTCCGATAGCCATAACGAGTCGAAACGCAGTCGCTCGAGATTGTCGACCAGCTCACCAAAGCGCACCGGGTCGGTTGTCGTGCTGCCGGTTCCGAGCCCATAGCCAATTCGAATCTTCATCACCGGCGACGCTAGCAGGATGCGGAAAAACACATGCCGGCATTCTTCCGCACCCTGCTACCGGTCAGCTTGTCGTGCATGCCAAGCGGGCTGCCGCCATGTCCTAATGTTCGAATCATTCAATCGAGGAGCCGCCCGTGTCCGAACTCGACAGCTACGAAGATCTCACCAACTGCGGGCTGACCCCCGAACTCGAAGCCGAACTGCTGGTGGCGCAGCGCGAATGCACGTTCATGTGGACCAACAAGAAGGGCGAGGCCTTCGGTGTGATCATGGCGTATCTGCCCAAGGACGGAAAGATCTGGCTCACGTGCGCCCGGGCACGAGCGCGTGTTCCCGCACTCAAGCGATTCAACCGCGCTTCGATCTGCATCACCAGCGTGGGTTCGGAGATGGGCAACGGCAAGACAGTCTCGTACAAAGGCGACTGCATCATCCACGACGAAGACCGCACGGTGAAGGACTGGTTCTATCCCGAGTTCGCACGATGGGTGCGACCACTGGAGGCACAGGCACAGGAGTTCCAGAAGTTTCTCGATTCGCCCGACCGCGTCGTGATCGAGTTCATTCCCGACTACACCCTGTCATTCAACAGCGAACTCATGTGGGCTCGCTCACCCGACGCCCAATAGCGTCTACCGGCCGTCACCCGACTGGATAGGGTCGGGCCGATGACGACACATGTGCTTTCCCTTCGATGTGCGGACGCTCCCGGCATCGTGGCGAAGATCTCGACCGGCTTGCACGAACTCGGTGCCAACATTGTCGAGAACGCGCAGTTCACCGAGACGACCACCAACACCTTCTGCATGCGCACGGTGTTCGATGTCGACATCGACACCAGCGACGAGCTAGGTGAGGCCTTGGGCCCGTGGACGGACAATCTGGATGCCCAGGTGTGGCTACGGCGTATCGACCAGGCTCCCAATGTGTTGATCATGGTGTCCAAGTACGACCACTGTCTGCTCGATCTGCTGTACCGCCATCATTCGGGCGAGCTGCGAGCCAACATCGTGGGAATCGTGTCGAACCACCCCGACCTGGCACCGGTCGCCGACCGGTCGGGTATCCCGTATCACCACATCCCGGTCACTCCAGACACCAAACCGCAGGCCGAAGCCGAGTTGCTCCAGATCGTGGCCGACAACGATGTCGAGTTGGTGGTACTGGCCCGCTACATGCAGATCCTGGGTGACGAGTTCTGTCAGCAACTCAGCGGCCGCATCATCAACATCCACCACTCATTCCTGCCCGGCTTCAAAGGCGCCAAGCCCTATCACCAGGCATGGGATCGGGGTGTCAAGCTGATCGGCGCCACGGCGCATTACGTCACCGCCGACCTGGACGAGGGCCCCATCATTGCCCAAGACGTGAGGCCCGTCAGCCACTTGGATACTCCCGAAGAGATGGTCATCGTCGGTCGCGACATCGAGCGCGACGTGCTCTCGGCCGCCGTCAAAGCCCATGTCGAGGACAAGGTTTTTCTCGTCTTCGATCGCACCGTCGTGTTTTCTTGACGGTTCTGAACCGTTTGAGCGACTATTTGCGCCGATCGGTTCAGAAACCTCTGCGGTTCCGTCTTGGCGGTGGTTGACTGGCTGAATGACAGGGATCGATTTCGGGGCCGACCAACTGCGGACCATCTTGCATCTGCTCGGTGTCAGCGTGTGGCTGGGTGGGCAGATCGTGATGCTGGGACTGCTGCCTGCACTGCGCAAGCTCGGTGGCGATGCCCCCAAGACGGTGGCAGCGGCGTTCGGCAAGGTGGCCTGGCCTGCGTTCGCGCTGACCATCGTGACTGGTATCTGGAACATCCTGGCGGTCGATCTCAGCGACGTGACGACCGGCTACAACGCAGTGTTCGGCATCAAGATGATCTTGGTCGTGATCACCGGCGTGGCTGCAGCCATGCACCAGTCGACCGACAAGCCAGCAATCCGTGGCATCACCGGAGCACTCGGATTTGCCGGTGCGCTCGGTGCATTCATCCTCGGCGTGACCATGGGTCACTGACGCCCATGCACACCGGACGCAACGACGCTGCCCGGCGAGCACGAACGCGCATTCCCGTCCGCGTGGCCGTCGATGACAGTGACCGCAGCGCCAGCTTTGTCGTGCAGGGCGACTTCGAACGGTTCAGCCAGGTCGACGATGTCTTCAGTCGCTCACGTTCCAAGACCGAACTGCGCGACGAGAAAGCCGACCGGTTCTACCGCACCTACCGTCGACCGCTGGCCAACTGGCGTGCGGGCAAAGGATTCCGCCAACTCGACTACGCCTTCCGGAATGCCACATGGCATGTCGCCGATGTATTCGCCGAGATGTACGAGGACAACGACCGACGAGACGGCTTCCTGGATCCGCTGTCGATGCTGCGCGATGGCGCCGAAGAACGCCTGGATTGCGGCACCGCGGACGAAGCGACCAAGCTGCTCAAACACGCAGCCTCGACCGCAGGCGCTGACCTGGTCGGCGTGACCGATTACGACGTACGTTGGACCTACACCAAGCGGTTCTCGGCCAGCACCGAAGGTGCCAAGGAAAACCCTTTGCCGCCCGAAGTCGACAAGGTCATCGTGATTGGTCAGGCCATGGACGAACGGCTGATCGATACGGCGCCCTCGGCGCTCAGCGGGGCCGCCACCGGCATGGGGTATTCCCAAGATGCTGTGGTGTTGCTCACGATTGCGCAGTTCATTCGCAATCTGGGCTACACGGCGATTGCGTCGATGAACGACACGGCGCTCGCCATCCCCTATGCCATCAAGGCTGGCCTGGGCGAGTACGGCAAGCACGGTTTGGTGATCACGCCCGAGTTCGGAACCAGCGTGCGGTTCGGCAAGATCTTCACCGATATGCCTCTTGCCACGGACCGGCCGATCGAGTTCGGCGTGGCCAAGATGTGCAACATCTGCAATGCGTGTTCCAAGGCATGCCCCAGCCGCGCCATCCCCGATAACACGCCTTCGACGCAACGCCACAACAAGTCGAACATCAAGGGCATCCGCAAGTGGAGCATCGACGGCGAGAAGTGCTTCTCGTACTGGTCCAAGATCAACAGCGACTGCTCGGTGTGCGTGCGAGTGTGCCCCTACACCCGTGACTACACCAGACGTCGCAACCGGGCATGGCTACGCCTGGCCGACTCGCCGCTGCGTCGGTTGGCCCTACGGCTCCATCTCAAGTTCGGTGGCGGCCAGCGGGTCATGGCCGAGACCTGGTGGCCGGTATGACCAGCGAAACCAGGGGAGTGGTGCAGGCGATCTACATCTCACCGGCTCGCAAGATCCCCATGAAGTCGGTGAGTACCGTGCGGGCCGAAGCAGGCAAGGGCCTGGTCGGCGACCGCTACCACGGCACCAGACACCGTCATGTCAGCGTGCAGTCATTCGAAGATCTCGCCGAGGCAGCCCACGTATTCGAGGCGCCGATCGGCCACGACCTGACCCGGCGCAATATCACCGTGGCGGGCTTCGACATACCGACCAGACCCGGCGAACACGTGTTGGTCAACAACGTACTACTCGAAGTCGTACGCATTGCCGCGCCGTGCAAACTGCTCGACGACGACATCGGGGTCGGCGCCAAGACGGCGCTGCGCAGGCGTGCAGGCACGATTTTTCGCCTGTTGAATTCGGGAACCATCAGCGTTGGCGATGCAGTCATGCATTCGGCGACTGACCAGAGCGAGACCGAGGTGGGCCCATGAACCAAGCCAATCCAACCGTTGGGGTCGACGACATCGTCGCCAGCCTGGCGGTGACCCTCGACGGCTACGTCGCTCGCGAGAACGGCGACGTGGACTACCTTGAGAAATACCCGATCACCGAGTTCGACTTCGACGCGTTCCTTGAAGGTGTCGGCGCCATCATCATGGGTAGCAGCTCGTACCTTCAGGCAGTCGAGTGGGGTTGGCAATGGTCGGCCTACCCGACCATGGTGCTCACCAGCCGCACGGAGCTACCAGTGCCAGATGGCGCCGACGTGCAGTTCTCGTCGGCGCCGACGGCCCAGGCAATCACCGCTTTCGCCGCTTCCACTCCAAAGCGGCTGTGGGTCTTCGGCGGTGGTCGAGTCATAACCGACGGCCTGATCGGCAATGCCATCGACACCCTTGACATGACGGTCATGCCAGAAGCCATCGGCGCCGGCATTCCGCTGTTCGCCGACGGCTTCGCTGCGCCCATGCGAGTCAGTGACACCACCGCCTATGCCAATGGCGCTTTGCGAATCATCTACGACTTACGGCCCTGAGCCTGATGACGCGGCCGCGCCATCTGTTGGTTTCGCCCCGACCCGGGTCGACGGGTGCGCCCCTAACTACGATGGTGTCATGACCGACACCGCCGAGACCAAGACCCCGTTTCACCTACGGGGTAACTATGCGCCTGTACAAGAAGAAGTGACCGCATTCGATCTCACCCTCACTGGCTCGATTCCGAAAGAGCTGTCGGGTCGCTACCTACGCAACGGCGCCAACCCCCAGAGCGGTTGGTCGCCGCACTGGTTCGCAGGTGATGGCATGATCCACGGCATCGAACTGCGCGACGGCACAGCGCAGTGGTACCGCAATCGCTGGGTGCAGACACGAGCCCTCAACGAACCCAAAGCCCAGATGATCGGCAACGACGGCAGCGTCGATCGAACCATCGGCGTCAACAACACCCACATCATTGGTCATGCCGGCAAGATCCTGGCGCTGGTCGAGTCCAGCTTCCCGTGCGAGCTGTCACCCGAGCTCGAAACAATCGGTGTGTACGACTACGACGGCAAGCTCGAGAGTGCCATGACGGCCCATCCCAAGCTCTGTCCGCTCACCGGCGAGCTTCACTTCTTCGGATACTCCTTCGCCGAGCCGTACCTGACCTACAACCGGGTGTCTGCGTCCGGCGAGTTGGTGCAGTCCGAGGCCATCGACGTGACCGGGCCGACCATGATGCACGACTTCTCGATCACCGAGAACCATGTGATCTTCATGGACCTACCCGTGATCTTCGATTTCGAGCTGGCCATGCAGGGTGGCATGCCGTACCGGTGGGAAGACGAATATCCAGCGCGGGTCGGCGTCATGCCGCGCAGCACCGGAGACACGACATTCGACAGCGCCGACGTGAACTGGTTCGATGTCGACCCGTGTTACGTGTTCCACCCCATGAACTCATTCGAAGACGCCGAAGGCCACATTGTGATGGACACGGCGAGGTACCCCGAACTGTGGCGCCAGAACACCAACTTCCAGAACGACGCTGCTCTGCACCGCTGGACGTTCGATATGGCGAAAGGCACTGTGGCCGAGCGTGGCCTCGACGATCGTGCAGTCGAGTTTCCTCGCATCGCCGAATCTCTGGTGGGGCTGCCGAACCGATTTGGCTACGCCGTTGCATCGTTCGAGGAGAAGAGCTCGTCGCTGGTCAAATACGACTTGGATACGGGAACATCGATCGCCCATGACTTCGGCGACACCCAGATTCCCGGCGAGGCGGTATTCGTGCCGCGCCACGGAGCGACCGCTGAAGACGACGGTTGGCTATTGAGCTACGTCTACGACAAGCCCACCGATTCCAGCAACTTCGTCGTGCTCGACGCCACCGATGTGGCGGCTGCTCCGGTAGCCACCGTTCAGCTTCCCCAACGGGTGCCATTCGGTTTCCACGGCAGCTGGATCGCCGACTGACATGACGTGGATCAAGACGATCAGCGAGGACGAAGCCACTGGTGTCGTCAAGAAGTACTACGACGGCAACAAGCGCAGTTGGGGCGGCGTCGACAACATCATCAAAGCCCACAGCCTGAACCAGTCGGCGCTGCGTGCGCTCATGACCTTCTACAACGGCGTGATGCATGGCGGCAGCGAACTCTCGCTCGGCCAGAAGGAGATGATCGCCGTCACGGTGTCCCAACTCAACGAGTGCCACTATTGAGTGCAGCACCACGGAGAAGGTCTTCTCCGAGAGATCCAGGACCAGACGATCGTCGACGCCATCAAGTCCGACTACCGCACCGCCAAGCTATCTGAGGCCGATCGAGCCATGCTCGACTATGTGGCCAAGCTCACGCTCACCCCGGCGCAGTCGACCAAGAGCGACATCGACGCGTTGCGAGATGCTGGGTTCAGTGACTCCGGCATCCTGGACATCAATCAGATCACCGGCTTCTTCGCCTGGTGCAATCGCACCGTCGACGGGCTCGGCGTGGAGCTCGAAGACTTCTGGAATGATCCAGAAGTCACGAACATCTGAATGAGATCACAGCACGCGGCGGGCGACGACCTCACCGTCGTCGATCTCTCCGGTCGGCTCGAAACCCATGGCAAGGTACAGAGACTCGGGTGACCCCACGCCGGGTACCCACGACACACCAATGGCCTTGCAGTCCCACGCCACTGCTTGGTCGATGACCGCCTGGACCACTCGCTGTCCGATTCCCCGGCGCTGATGAAGCCTGTCGATCAACAGCCGCCACAGGAACGCTTCGGAATTGGCCGCGGTGGGCTCTTCCAACATGACGAAACCGACCGGTTCGCCATCGGCATGAACGATGCGGGGCCACAGCACACGTCGCGGGTCACCAGGCTTGCCCGCAAAGCCATCCTGAAACGGAGGCACGGCGACCTGGGCAAGGGAGACGGCGATCGGGGCCACCATTCGCTCTTGCGATTTGTGGGTGCTCAGTTCGATCACACGTCGTAACCCATTCGGGTACGGCTCCACGAGTTCCACCGTGTTCGCCGGCGCGCGCACGCGCTCGTTCCACTCGGTTCGAAGAGCCGGCGTCAGGCCGTAGACCCGATCGTCTTCGACTCTTTCTTCGATCCAGCACGAGTTCTTGGTCTCACCCTCGAAGACGAAGCCGCAGGTCTCCAGCACCCGCGCTGACCGATGGTTGTCAGGAGCGAGCTGCGCATAGACCCGCGACACACCCTTGACGTCGAACAACCAGGCGACGACCGCAGCAAGCGATTCGCTGGCGAATCCCTGACCCCAGTACTCGTGCGATATCGAATACCCGACACCAGACGTGCGCCCGTCGTCTTCGAGAAACATGGTCATGTCGCCGTAGACCACCGAGTCGTGCAGGTCGACAATGGTGAGCATCCACCCACCATTGTCGGGCGGGCTGTCGAGCGACATGGTGTGCCTGACCCGAGACTCGGCCCGCTCGCGTGTATACGGCATAGGCCAGTCCTGCCAGTCCGAGATCCGGGGATCGGCACGCCGGTCGTAGAGAGCATCGATATCTGATTCGCGTGCAGGGCGCAGCAGCAACCGCTCGGTTCTCAACGGAGTGAACATGGTGCCAGTCTCGCACCATCGCTCAGGTCACGGCGCCCAATTGTGCGCAGAGCGATTTCAGCCCAGGATCACGTCGAGCGGGAAGTCGCTGGTCATCGGTTCAGGTTACGGCTGGGGTCGGCGTGATTTTGCGGACCTTGAAGACCGCCAGCGCAGCGACGCACATGAGAGCGCTGCCGAAGATCGCCAAGGCCAGCGAGCCCGGGCCGTCGAGCAGCAGACCGCCCAGGAATGGGCCGATCAATCGGCCAACCGCCATCATGGCCTGCGCATCACCCGCTCGTTCTGCCGGATGCGCCGATGCGGCTGCAAGCACGTCGAAGACGCCCGGAATTGCCATCCAGTAGAAGAAGCCCCACATGATCACCCCTACGAAGAACAAGGGAGTGGTGAACGCGGTCGCGACCAAGAATGCCGACACGCCGGTCAGCGCCATCCACGGGCTCGGGATCGTGCGGCGCCCTCGCCACCCCGCCGATGGGATACTCACGATGGCGTTCGCGGTGTACGCGATGGCGGCTGAGCTCGCCGAGAGCCCGAGTTCGTTCGCCGCAATGGTGACACCGAATGCGTAGACGGCCGAACCGCCCAAACTGAACAACGTGAGCGCTATCAGCACGATCTTCGCCGTTGGCAATGCGGCATTTCGAGCGAGGCGCTCGACCTGAGCAGCCGATGCAACCGTGGCCGAGAAGACCAACGGGACGACGGCAACGATGGCCAGTGCCAGAAACAATGCTCGCATACCTTGACGATCGACCAGCACGGCGACCGCGGGCGTGGCCACCACGCCGATCATCGGCCCAACGAGCGCAACCCGAGACATCGACGCCGATCTACCAAAAGCGTTCGACCATGCAAACCAGGAGATGGCGCCGAGCCCGAATCCCCCAGCGGCCCGGGCCGCGAGCAACACGGCGAGCGGCGGTAGTGTCGCCGAGATGGCGTTGGCGATTGCGGCGGCAATGAGCGCCACGACGAGCACCGAGCGAGTCGGCTTCAGCCAGCGGCCCGAACCCCATGAACCCAACGCAAAGCCTGCCAGCTGCAACACGCCGATGAGCGACGAAATCGTCAGCCCTACGTCGTAGTGCTCACCAATGGGCGAGATCAGGAACGGCGTCGAGATGAAAATCACGGTCGCGTAGCCGAGCGCCAACAGGGTGCCGATCGACCGCGACGGTGAGAGCGCGGCCGCCAGCCGAATAGGAACCTGCATCGGTCGCCGACGTTACCGCTCGACAACTTTCTTTGGAGTGATGTAGCGCTGCCGAATCGCTACTGGGTGACTACCAGTCCAAAGAGATCGAGTTCGATGAGATACTGCAGTTTGGCGCCGACGGCACGCAGGGGTGAGCGCTTCCGCACCGACCCGGAGCTGGCCACCGCATTGGTCGATTGGCAGGACTGCCTTCGTGAGGCCACAGTAATCGAAGCCGACACACCCAACACGTTGGCACGCCAATATGCCTTCGGTGGCGGTAATGGTGCGCAGCGGGAGCGGGACGTCGCCGTGGCCGATGTGCGGTGTCAGTAGGAAACGAAGCTCAAAGAGACGTTCTACATCGCTCGTACCAAGCAGGTCAGAGCCGAACTCGGCGAACAGGCCAGAGTGTTCGACGACTATGTACGAATGCGCATCGAGACAGTCGCGCTGGCAAAGCAGGTACTGACTGAACGCGGCATCGTTCCACCCTCACTGGATTAGAACTGGGCCAGCAGTCACACCCGTAGGCTGGGCTGGTGACCAATGGCGACAGCTTGCTGAACAAGCAGCAACGCAAAAAGGCTCGGCGCAAGGCACGCAAGCAACGCGAGCGTGAAGCACATCGCAACCTCGACACCATCACCGGCGAGGCAGTCGCGGCGTCGTTGAAGATCGCACGCACCGTGGCCGACACACACAATCCAATGGCTGTAGGCGTGGATCTTGCGTCTCTGTCCGAGGCCCAGTTTGTCCGCAAGCGGATCAATGACGCGCTGCAGGTGGGAGAGTGGCTCGACGAAGTACAGGTCGTGCTGTGGCAAGTCGATCAGCATTGGTCAGCGCCACTGTCCGACCAGGGAAAAGCCGACGGCTTCGAGCTACGCATCGAACGGGTACGTCGCGACCCGGCGCACTGATATTGGCCACCCAGATGGCGCGCTCGGCTGGGGCGGGCACAATCTTCGCCACCGCCGGCTCCGACGACAAAACCGCAGTGCGCGAGCCCGGGCGGCAGAGGAGACGCGGGCCATCCGCGATGCGGTGCAATCACAGTTCTGGGCCGACGTAGCTTCGGGGGCGATCAAGCGAGTGCTCGATACTGCGCTGCCAATGGACCGGCCGAGGAAGCCCATCAGCGTCTCGAAGCGGCGGCCACATCGGCAAGATCATCCTGACGCGCTAGCACGCCCGAAGCTTCACTCGCTGAAGGTGGGGCGGGGTCAACGGGGGGCGCCTCGTCGGTAGTAGATGCTCATGGCAGTCAATGGCCCGTCGCGTGTTGGTCCTGCCGCAGCCCCAGGTCGAGGACGTCTATGTCGTCAAGGTCTCGTGCCGCCACCCGATCTTCTGTCGATCAGGCGGCAGTCAGGGGGTTGGCGTAGCACTCTGCTGCGGTGTCGATCAGGGTGGCGAAGTGGGCGGCCATGCCTTCCCACTGATCCAGGCCCGCTCTCGAGGAGATCTGTCGGGCAGCCATGATCACGATTGACTCACGGAGATGCAACGAGACCACGTCGGGGTCCGATGTTGCCACCAGTTCCACTATGAACTGGGCGTCGCTCTCAGCGTCGACGCGTTCCAGGGTTGCGCTGCTGAATTCGTCGAGCATGGCGAACAGTTGGTCGGTGCGCCATAGGCCCAGTGTTTCACGGTCTGGCGCCTTGTCGACCTCGTGCACCCAGAGGGTCAATGGTTGGATCATCGTTCGAAGGGTTAAGTCGCTCACGCCATGTAGACGCTGCGACAGCTCAGTTTGTCGCGTGATTTCAACAAACACCCCAGATGTGGGAGTTGAATAGTTGCGCGCAACGATACTTGCGCTACTTCCGGTATCTGGCGCATCCGGGCCGCGCCGCCGTCCATCGAGCTCCCAGCACGAAACATCGACCACGCATATTCGACGCCGAGCGAACCGTCGCGTTGCGTATCACCACCCGAAGGTTTGGGTACCTCCCTGCGATGGTGTACGACTACGCCCTGCCGGGTGCGCAATGATCATGACTGAAGCGATTAGGCCCGATGCCCTACCCGCGGTTCCTAGCGGTACCGACGGGGCGGTCACATGGGTCCGCGAGCACCTGGGCCACCTATGCCGAGATGACCCCGCTGCAAGCCCCGCATTCCGGGGTGGACAAGAGGCTGCTGACTCGGCGCTCTCATCTCTAGACATCTCGGGCTACGCCCGCAACCGCAGCATGGTCTACCCGCCGTCAACGCGCGGTGCATCCAAGCTGTCGCCCTACATACGACACGGCTTGCTGCCACTACAGACGGTGTGGGACGCCACCGAGAATGCTCCAAGCTATGACCGCTTCAGGTATCAAGGCGAACTGCTATGGCAAGAACATGCACGGCAGTGGTACGCCGTATACGGCGGCGCGACCCGAACTCCAATAAGCCACGAACCCGCTCACTCGATAAAGCCATGGCCTCACCCCGCATGGTGGCGGGAAATGCGCTGCGTGGACGCCACCGTGGCCGAGCTCGAACGAGATGGCTGGTGCGTCAACCAGACCCGAATGTGGCTCGCCAGCCAGCACTGCGTCCGCGCCGGCAAAGACATGCGCTCAGGCGAGGACGAGATGTTCGCCCACCTGCTCGATGGGTCCCGGGCGGCGAACCGCATGGGCTGGCAGTGGGTAGCTGGGACATCGCGGCCACGCGCCGGCGGGTTCGCGCGTCAACAAGTCAAGAAACGAGCCTCACGGTTCTGCGACACGTGCACGCTGGCTGATGCGTGCCCCATCGCCGGCTACGCCCGAACCAAGAAGCGAGCAACCGTGGCACTGCCTGACGTCATCAATCCGACGCAAGCCTTCGGTCCAACTACTGGGCCGCACAGCTCCGCAGCCGATGCTGTGTGGCTCACGGCAGAGTCCCTCGGCGTCACCGACCCCGCACTCACGGCGAATCCACGCCTGCCAGCGGTCTTCGTCTTCGACGAACCACTCCTGAGCCGGCTTCAGTTGTCAGGTAAGCGACTCGTTTTCATGGCCGAAACCCTGGGCGAGCTCTCTCAGCGCCGCGAACTCGCCCTTCACTTGGGTGACCCGGCGAAGGTGCTCGCCGACACCACTGTCGCCGTCACGTTTGCGCCGGTGCCCGGCTTTCGGCGTCTCGCGTCGAGCTCGAACTTCGCTGTCGAGTCGTACCCATGGCCGTGGCTTCGACCGCCCACCGACCAGCTACGAGACCATGTAGAGTCAACGAACAAATACCCGACGTTCAAGCAGTGGTGTCGCATCACCAAGCCAGAGAGTCAGGAAACGACATGACCGCAGAAGGCGCACGACGCGTCGCCAGTCAGACGACCACGCTGTCTGATTTGCTGGCCCAATGCCGGGAAATGACGAGCAGCGACGATCTCTTCGTTATCTCCCACGACCTCAAGTCTTTGCATCGTCTCGACGGCCACGACGAGACCCTTAGCGACTCCGAACTGCTCAACACCCTGCTGACATGTGAGCCCGCAATCTTCAACGGCGACACCTACATCGCCTTCCCTGACCACTCGTTCCCACTACTTGTCGCCCGCAACCCGTCAACGCAGCCGTCAACATCGGTGCACGCAGCCATGGCTGGCACCGCCTTATCGCACAACCGGCTGGTATTCGACAAGATCGAGCAACTGCGACGCCCAGCCAACATGTCGGTTGCGGCTCAGCTGCAGTGGGATCAACTACCTGTGCGCTCTGCGCTACTCGACACGTTCCATATCGCGGCGACGCTCGAGCCCGCTGCTTCGGTTGCTGGTGACATGTACGACATTGCAATGACCCCGTCAGGCGTAGCGACGATGCTGTCGATGGACGCAATGGGCCACGGGGTATCGGCCACACTCGCAGCGTCGCTCGCGCTGGCGGCGATACGTAACACCCGCCGCTGCGGCGGGTCAATGGCGGCCCAGGCCGAGGCCGCCGACCGAGCGCTCATCGAAGAATACGACGGCGACATCTTCGTCACCATGGCGCTGATTGAGCTCACACCCGATCGAATCGCCATGGTGAACGCCGGTCATGAACCCGCTCGGTTAGGAAGCACCACTGAAGGCTTCGCCACGCTTGATATCCCCGCCGACCCGCCCCTTGGGCTCGACGGACCAACCAGCTATCAGGTTCACACGCTGAGTCCGCTGCTGTCAGGTCAGCGTCTCTGCTTGCTCAGCGACGGGGCGAGCGAATCGCGCAACCAGCGAGGCGACTTCCTCGGCGACGAAGGCGTCAATGCCACGCTGTTACGCTATGCCAGCACACACCCGCTTCTCGCCGCCCACAAAATCGGCCAATCCGTGCTTGACTACTGCGGCGAGCTGAACGACGACCTGACCGTCATGATTGCGTGCACTTCGCCATGACAAGCGACGCTGATCGCCCCAGCTACGTAGCCATCGAGTTCGATCAACCGGCCTCACCGCGGACCGTGTATAACACTCTGAGCGCACTTATTGACTTGGCTCTGACGCAGCGAGGAGCATCGCTCGCTCAGCTCGATCTCAGCGATCTTGCTGTGCGAGAGCTCTTGACGGTCCTGCACAGTAGCTCCGCCTCCGTCGTATCAGCGGAGTTGAGACCGGCACCTCAACGGCTAATAATTGACACAGTGGGAAGACCGGTCGTCGTCACCGACGCTAGCACCGAGATCCTGAGTCTCGGGTTCGGTGACGTGCACCTAGAAGGCCACTCCCTCACATGTCGTCTCATCAATGGCAACAGCGCGGCGTGACCATGACTGAATTATCGGCGGCTGATCGAGATGCTCTCGTGTTGTCTTGCTCAGACATTGCGCTGCGCCTCTCGCGACGGTTCTCGACCTCCGGGCAACCTGACCCGGACCTGGAACAGGCGGCAGCTGTTGGTCTTGTTGCGGCCGCCGCTCGATATGACCCGACGCGTGGGCCGTTCCGGCCTTACGCTCTCGCGACCGCAGTGGGCGAACTGAAGAAACACCTCCGCTCTAATGGGTGGCTCGTTGGCGTGCCGCGACGAATTCAAGAAGCGACCCTTACCATCGCTAAAGCAACCGAGGAACTAGAACAGACTCTCGGTGCGAGCCCGACGCCCCACCAGATTGCCGAACGCACCGGCCTTTCGGTTGACGACGTGCTCACTGCATGGCGTGCGTACGCAGGAAGATTCAATACCATTCAACCGGCAGAGGTACCCGAGTCTCGAGATGTGGAGTTGGCTATCGACACGGTTATCGATGTCAGAGCTGCGACCAACCAACTGGACGAGGACGCTCGCGAATTATTAAGGCTGCGGTTCGACGAAGAGCTCACGCAACGCCAGATGGCGGACCGTCTTGGAACATCACAACCCCAGATTCATCGGCGCCTCAGCCGAGCGCTGGAGCAAATGCGTCGTGCCCTCCACACAGACGAGGACAGCTAGACATGAACGATTCCAACGACAGCCTGACCGGATTCCGCATACGAATTCCTCCCGAGATCGAGGCGATTCCTTACGCGCGCCTTATCTTGCGCTGGGCGCTACCTGAAATCGATGACACCACCACAGCCCTCTACTACGGTGCAATAACCGAGGTGGCCACAAACGCGATCGCTGCCCACGGAGAAGCCGAAGTGAGCGAGCCAATTGAGTTTCAGGTCCACAGCGCCGTGGGCAGGCAGAGCATTGAAGTACGAGACCATGGAACCGGATTCGATCCGCTCAACGTCGACCGGAGCACCGATGGTGAGTCGGGGTTCGGGCTCAATATTGCACGCGCCGTTTGCCCGAACCTTGTGATCAAGAGCTCCTCGAGCGGCACGTCTGTACTGCTGCCGTTCCCACAGTCGCCGACCCTATGAGCCGACGCAGCGTTCAACGGTTTGACGTCACCACCGAAACGTCAAGCGCATCAAACACCATCACGCTAGTGCTGCGCGGAGAGTTCGACAGCTCGGTCGTTGCGACCTTTGACGCAGCGGCCTCCGCTGTTAGCGCGCTTGCGCCAGACCAGGTGACCGTTGATCTCGAAGCCGTGACCATCATGGACTCGGCCGCAATCGGAGCCCTCATGCGACTGCGCAAAGCAGTGATAGCCGACGGCAATCGTTTTGTCTTACTGGCTCCGCAACAGTTCCAGCAGCGACTGTTCGCCGTTACTGGGCTCTCACATATCATTCAAGGCGCCAATCAGGACTGACGTGGGTGCGGTCACGATTCGGCACTACGTTTGCGTGCCGCCTGATGTGTTCAAACCGGCCAGACCTCAATCTCGCGATGACCTTTCGTCCGGCTTCAGCGTGCGCACGAGAACCGTCGCTGCAGATCCGCACGACCAATGATGAATGGTGGCAAAGCTCGAGCTGCAACCGTCGTACACATGGCGCGTGTGGGACCCGATGGGCTGTGGTTCGGCGGCTTGGTGCTGCGCTGCGGTGGTGAGATACCGGCGGGGTCGAGACGGCGAATCCAGACACGCCCGCCGGTACCGAAGACCCGCCAAGAGGTTACGTGACTCTTCGCAGGATTCTGCTTCCAGTGTCGATGGTGCGGCGACGCCGCCCTGGGCTAGCTGTTATCGATCTCGCCGTCGATGTCAACCTGCTCTTTGCGAACGGTCTCTGAGACGGTCGCAGTTCCGGTGACGACGTCGGTCTCGATAGCGACGGTCTCGCGGGCGACTACCTTCTTGTCGACTACTACCTGTTCCTCAGCCAGCACGATTTCCTCGACGGTCTCAGCGCCGTCAATGACTCCGGTGCCCTCTGCTGGGGTGCGCACGATGCGTGCGACTTGCTTCCTTACCGGCACGGTTAGGTCGACATCTTCGGTCACAACGTATTTGCGGAGCCGGATGCGGCCCGCCTCGGTGGCGACCTTGTCGATAGCGAGCTGCTCCTCTGCCAGAGTGACTTCAGTGCGGTCGTCGTAGGAATAGCCATCGTCGGCTCGTTCTCGCCCGCCGAATGTCTTGGCGTGGTCGGTGGTGTCGTAGTCGAAGCCGTAGTGGGCGTACAGCCTGCGCTCTTCGTCGGGATCGAGGTAGTCCTGATCGGTGTCGATTGATGGGGCGTCTTTGACGGTCGCCTCGGCATATCCGATTTTGAGACCATCTTCGTGCCGGGATGTGCCAGCGATTGGGATGAACTGTTCCTTAGTGCCAAACCAGCCGGTTGAGACGGTCATCCATTCGGGTTGACCGGACACGTTGTCGAGGTAGATGTCGGTTATGTCGCCAATTTTGTCTGCGCTGGAGTCATACACGGTGGTGCCGATCCAGTCGGTGTGGGTGGTTGTGGGGTTGTTCATTGTTCTCCTTGTTGTGGTGGTGCGTATTTACAGATTTTCTAGATTGCGGTTACTGGTCGGCGTCAGCTTCGGCGTCTGCGTCAGTAATGTCGATATCTCCGCCTTCGATGTCTACGTCAGGTGCGTCGATATCGATGGCCGGGGCGTCAACATCGACGTCGGGCAGGTCCACGTCGACGTCGGGCGCGTCGACGTCCACATCGAGCGATGGTGCGTCTATGTCAACGTTGCCGGGGTCGAGATCGACGTCTGCGTCGCCGCCGAGCGCGAAGAAGCCGATGATGACGAGTGCGGTTACTGCAAGTGCGGCGACTAGCCACTTGATCCAGTTGTTGTCATCGTTGTTGTCGGCAAGCGCCGATACTGAGGTTGCTCCTCGGCTGGTAAGTTTGCTGTGTTTCGGGTCGATCGTCATTTCGGTGCCGTTTCCTTAGGGGCTTGGGTGTCTCTCAGGGCTGGCATGAAGCCGTCCTGATAGCGGCTCCTAGGTACCCCGCATCAGCGGGCTTGATACATTGGATCTGCTAGCGACGGGTTGTGGTTGGCTAGCTGCGGCGCCGTGGTCGGGGACGTCTCGATCCATGGCGCTCAACGATCGCGTCGCTGATGGCTTTGGCTTCGGGGGTACTTTTGATGTCGGTGATAATTCTTCTGGCGGCTCTGGTGGCGGTTTGATGGTCGACGATCGGCAGCGGGTATGTGTGACCTACGTTGAACCCGGTTTTGGTTTGGATGTCGGGAGGCATCAGTGATGGCTCGGCGATGAACTCGTCAGGTACTGACTCGAGCTCAGGAACCCAGGCACGGATAAAGGTGCCGGTCGGGTCATGGTCGTGCACTTGCTTGGTGGGGGAGTAGATGCGTAGAGCGTTGATTCCGGTGACTCCGGCTTGCATCTGGTGCTGGGGGTAGTGGATGCCTGGTTCGTAGTCGGTCCATTGGGTTGCGAGATAGTGGGCGATGGGCCGCCAGTCGAGCCACAGGTGATACGAGGCGAACGATACGATCATTGCGCGCATACGGAAGTTCAACCAGCCGGTGGCGACAGTGGCGCGCATGCACGCATCGACCATGGGATATCCCGTACGGCCGTCGCGGAAGGCTTCGAGTCGCTCGCCATCAACCTCACCGCTGCGAATCGCTTCGAGCATGGGGTGCATGGCTTGCACCTCGAGCGTCGGCTGGTCTTCAAGTTTTTGTGTGAAGTGGTCTCGCCAATGCAGACGCTTGTCGAAGGCGCGTAGCGACTTGAGCCACAGGCCCCTGTCTTGCATATCTTTGACTTCGTCAATGCGCCCGAGGGTGGCCTGATGAACCTCTCGTCCCGAGAGAGTTCCGAACGCCAAATACGGCGATAGCCGAGAGGAGTGGTCGAACGCACTTACCGGGCTCGACATCGCCGTCGCATACGGCTCGGCTCGATCACTCAAGAAACTGTCGAGCACCTTCAAGCCGCGCTTTCGGCCACCGAGTTGACGCGCATCGCCGCCTGTTGGCGATAGCCCGAGTTCAGCCGCGTTGCGTTGCTGCTGCGTCTCAATGGAGACGGTTCGTATGCGCTCGGGCGCTGCTGCTACCGCCTCGGTCATGAGCCCTCTCCATCTCTTGGACCAGCCGTCACGTGTTTTCTGGCGTCTGAATACGCCCCGATCGAGATGTTCGACAAACGCAACACCCTGCTCGGCGCACCACCCTCGAACCTCGTTATCGCGAACATAACCAGCGAGGTCGGTCGTTTCTTGATGCGCCCACAACGACGATATTCCGTGCTGCCTGTGCAGATCGTTGAGCACGCTGACGATGTCACCGTGGCGGTAGACGAGGGGCGCTCCCAGGCGGCGCAGCTCTGTGTCGAGTTCGGAGAGGCACTCATTTGAGAACGCAATGTGACGGGCATCGGACGTCGGCTGGTTTATCAACGACGGCTCGTATACATAGAGCGGTATTACTGGCCCGCGAGCGGCGGCATCAAGCAGCGGTCGATGGTCGGAGACTCGCAGATCCCTCTTGAACCAAACCACATGGACAGGCACCGCACTCGACGTCACGATCGTCATGTACCCGCAGAGCCAGCAGCTGATCCAACAAGCTTGGCAGTCTGCTACGCGCACGCTTTCGGTAGGCACGTCGCGCAGCCCGGTAACCAACCTGCCTCAGTCGCCCACCCCGGGATGTCTCTTTCCACTCGGCCGGCTCGGAAGAGGCGAGGTCCAGCCCCGAGTCGACTGCCTGGTGTATCAGATCATGGCCCAGGGGGTACTAAGTGTCATGCTCCCCAGTCCCGCAATCAGGCAGCATCCTGCGCCAAGGAATCCGACGGCTCTGTCAAGTCGACCCGAATCTCACTTATGCCGATTGCAGCTCGGGCCACGCAGACAGCAGTTGTCGTGCCAGCTCACAACAATGAAGGCGACGATTACCTCCTGCGTTGGCAGCATCGCCCAAGCCATGCACCCTGTACCAGCGGATCCTCCGCACTACGATGCGCAGCAACGAAAGGAAACCGTATGAGCACCAAGAGAACCGACGATGAGGCCAGTCCAAGTAAAGACCTAGACGTCGAGGAGCAGCCATTCAACGTCAACGGCCCCGCCGACGACACTGGCGATCAAGAGCAAAGTACGGCTGACTCTCAAGATTCATCCCTTCCCGGTAGAGGCCTAGACGTCGAGGAGCAGCCATTCAACGTCAACGGCCCGAGCGACCCCGAGACTCCGGCTTGACCAGGAACTTCAGATGGGCGGGTCACAGCCAGCGCACGTCTGACGGTCAACCGAGCCAGTTCCACCGGCGCACCGGAACCATCAACTGCGTCATCCATACAAGGTCATTTACACAAGGCACTTGAGCGTGAAGAGCTACACCATCGCCATCGTCGGGGTGGGCCCGCGCGGTAGTTACGCCCTCGAATGTCTAACCGCTGCCATCGGGGACTCGCCTCTGGCGTCGCAGGTCAAGCTGATTCTGTTCGATGACGCGACCCACGTCGGTGCTGGTCACGTGTATGACGTAGATCAACCTGAGACAAATTGGATCAACATCAGCGAGCGCGCGCTGGAACTCGAGGGTCGTGTCGAACTCAACTTCGGTGGAACACTCGTACGTCCATTTCCCAGCTATCACTCGTGGGCAGGCATTCAGCGACGTCCTTGGCCCGCCGATATCGACGACTCGTTCCCCCCTCGTGCACACGTGGGGGAATACCTCAACGCACGGGCGGAGAGCCTGATTTTGCCGCTGGAGAAGGCCGGCGTTGCCGCGCTCATCCAGACTCGTGTCGAGCGTCTGGTCGAACGTGGTAGCCGTTGGAGCATCGAGGATTCACGGGGCCGGTCATGGATAGCCGACGAAGTCTTGTTGACCGTCGGACACCAGCCAACTACCACGGATGACCAAATCACAGGATGGAACGAGGCGGTGGCGCACCACCGTCATCTACTCCTGCGCACGCATCCTTATCCGATAGCCCCCATCGTGGACTATCTGGAGAATCACGGCGGTGAGGCCACGATCGCGATTCGGGGTTATGGACTCGCCATGATGGACGTCGTGCGAAAGCTCGCGCTTAGCGTTGGCGAGTTCTCCACCGGAGAAACAGAAGGCAGCCCACTGCTCTATCGGCAACGCCCAGGCTGCGAATTGAAGCTCGTCGCATTCTCGCTCGACGGACTACCGATGAGTCCCAAGCCGCAAACACCGGCTCTTGATGCGCTGTTTGCCCCTACCTCCAACGAGTTGAAGCAACTCGAAAGCTGCCTCTCAAGCCGAGGTGCCCAAGAGAGCGCAGCCAATGCCGAGCTGCTCATCGAAGCGATGGTGCCAATCGCCGCCCGCGTGTTCACCGACCTACCCGAACGACATGCGGATGCGCCAACGACAACGAGCGATGTCGAAACGCTCATACGTAACTGGCTGGACGACTCTGAAACCGCACATCCTTCCCTCACCTCACACTCGACACCGCCGAAACTCGTGCTGAGCGAGTTCGTATCGATGGCCACTGGAGGCTCGCCATTCAGCGTCGACTACTGCGTCGGCCAAGTTTGGCGTCATTGCCATCCCACCATCTATGCCAGTCTCTCCTACAACCGTCTGAACGACGACGCCCTGGCGGCCACAATCGCGCTGGATGAGCGCGTCAAGCGCTACTCGTTTGGACCTCCGGTCGAGAGCATTCGCCAGCTTTGTGCGCTCGCCTCGGCCGACGTTCTCCATCTCGACTTTGTCGTAGACCCAGACATAGTTTGCGATTCTCGTGGATGGACCCTCACTTCGGGCGGGCAGTCGGTCACCGCCTCGGTAATGGTCAACTCGGTTCTCGACGGTCCCAGGGTCGAAGATGTTGCCTCGCCTCTGATCACGGATCTTCTTCACCACTCGGCCATTCAGCCTGTCCACGACAAACTCGGCATAGACACGCGTGATGACGCCACGGTGCGCTCGGCACAACAGAATCTCAGCGGCACTCTTTCGGTCCTCGGTCGCCTAGCGAAAGGGACCGTTATAGGCGTCGATGCGATTCTCGAGTGCTACGGGGACCGGCCCCGCCGCTGGGCTGAGGGCGTAGGGACTCGCCTTGCCAACCGCACCTGCGAAGAATCTGACCTGTAGACGCCAACAGAACAACGTCAAGGTGCGATCACGTGGTTGCCTCATTGCGACATACCCTCTGCTTGTGGGCCAGACTGGTCGATGCCCCTTGTCATCCATCGATCAGGAATCACCAATGCAGGCCGTGATAGTCAATGCCGACGCGCCACTCTCGCTGGGTGATGTGCCCGAGCCAGTGGTCGGGCCGACCGATGTGCTGATCCAGGTCAAGGCGGCCGGTTTGAATCGGGCTGACCTGATGCAACGGGCTGGTCTGTATCCGCCGCCACCGGGAGCATCGGACATCCTCGGCCTCGAGGTCGCCGGCACGATCGCTGCAGTCGGAACCGATGTCAGCGAGTGGGCTACCGGCGACCGGGTGTGTGCATTGCTCGGCGGCGGAGGCTACGCCGAGTACGCCACCGCCGAAGCCGGTTCGGTCTTCCCCATTCCCGACAACATGGACTTCACCCATGCGGCTTGCCTACCCGAGGCCATGATGACGGTCTGGGCCAACGTGTTCATGAGGAGTGCACTGCAACCGGGCGAAGCGTTCTTGGTGCACGGTGGCACCAGCGGCATCGGAGTCATGGCCATCCAGATGGCGCGCTCGGCCGGGGCGGGCACGATCTTCGCCACCGCCGGCTCCGACGAGAAAGTCGCAGTGTGCATCGAGCTGGGTGCGACCCACGCGGTGAACTATCGCAGCCAGGACTTCGTCGAGGTGGTGGGAGCCAACGGCGGCGCCGACGTCATTCTGGACATGGTCGGCGGCGACTACATCCAACGCAACATCATGGCCGCAAACCTGAACGGTCGCATCTGCAACATTGCCTACCAAGACGGCTTCGAGGCCACCGTAAACTTCGGTCCAGTGCTGATGAAACGGTTGGTGCTCACTGCGACCACGCTGCGAGCCCGCACGGCAGAGGAGAAGCGGGCCATCCGCGATGCGGTGCAATCACAGTTCTGGGCCGACGTTGCTTCGGGGGCGATCAAGTCAGTGCTCGATACTGCGCTGCCAATGGACCAGGCCGAGGAAGCGCATCAGCGTCTCGAAGCCGGCGGCCACATCGGCAAGATCATCCTCATGCGCTAGCAGGGTGCTTCACTCGTCGAAGGCGGGACGGGATCGACGGGGCGCGCCCCGTCGGTAGTAGATATTCATCGCGGTCCATGGCCCGTCGCGATGTTGGTCCTGTCGTAGCCCCAGGTCAAGGACTTCTATGTCGTCACCAATCCGGTCGAGCAGATCAGCAACGGCTCGGAGAAGTCGTGGTACATCGGGTGCCCCCGGGCCAGCCGGATTCGAGAGCCGAATGTGGCGACATTGCCAGGGTTCGGTATCGGCCAATGACGGGGGAGTGGCAGCGCTCATGGCAAAACCCTGACACACGAACCGGTGCCAGGCGCGGCTCACGTCGACCAGGCGTGCGACACTGATCGGCCATGAGCCATCTACTCGAGGTCTCGAACTACTCGGTCGGTTTCCGCACGGAGCGAGGACTGGCTCGAGTGGTCGACGATGTGTCGTTCAGCATCGAACCGGGCCAGACCCTGGGCATCGTCGGCGAGTCGGGTTCGGGTAAGACCGTGTTGTGTCGATCCATCATGGGCCTGACCACGACCTCGCTGCAGGTGGAGACAGGTTCGGTGCGCTTCGATGGTCGACAGCTCGTCGGTACCGACCGCCAACACCTGTGGGGCCGCCGTATCGGCATGATCTTCCAGGACCCCATGACCTCGCTGAACCCCGTCATGAAAATCGGCCGCCAGATCAAGGAGCCCCTGCCCCAACACCTGGGGCTGACACGAGTCGCCAGCCAAGACCGGGCACTCGAACTGCTCGAAATGGTCAGCGTGGCCGATCCCAAGCGACGATTGGGGCAATTCCCCCACGAACTCTCTGGCGGCTTACGGCAGCGAGTCATGATGGCCATCGCGCTGGCGGCTGAGCCTGACCTACTCATTGCCGATGAGCCGACCACGGCGCTCGACGTGACGGTGCAGAAGAACATTCTCGATCTGTTGGCCGATCTGCAGTCGGCCTTGTCGATGGCGGTGGTGTTCATCACGCACGACCTGGGTGTGGCCCGGGGCCGCACCGACGATGTCATGGTCATGTACGGAGGCAAAGTCATGGAGAAGGCACCCACAACGGCCCTCTTTTCCAAGATGGTGCACCCCTATACCCACGCACTGTTTGCCTCTACACCGCAAGTTGGTCAGCCCAAGCACAGCAGGCTGGAACCCATTACCGGGGCGCCTCCCGATCCCGTCCACCCGCCTGCCGGCTGCCGGTTCAGCCCGCGGTGTGCCTATGCGCAGGATCGTTGCAAGACCACGGCTCCCGAGATGCAGACCTGGTCACCGCATCATTACGCATGCTTCTTTCCGGTCGGCACGAACAAGGCGAACGAAGCGCTCGCAATGAACCCAGCCGAAATCGGCTAGACACCGATCCTCTGTCGATCAGGCAGCAGTCAGCGGGCCTGCGTAGCACTCTGCTGCGGTGTCGATCAGGGTGGCGAAGTGAGCGGCCATGGCTTCCCACTGATCCAGGCCCGCAGTCACGGAGATCCGTCGAGCAGCCATGATCACGATTGACTCTCGAAGATGCAACGAGACCACATCGGGGTCCGAGGTCGCCACCAGTTCCACGATGAACTGGGCATCCTCTTCGGCATCGACGCGTTCCAGGGTTGCGGTGCTGAATTCGTCGAGCATCGCAAACAGCTGATCGGTGCGCCACAAGCCCAGTGTTTCACGGTCTGGAGCCTTGTCGACCTCGTGAACCCAGAGGGTCAATGGTTGGATCATCGTTCGAAGGGTTAAGTCGCTCACGCCATGTAGACGCTCCGGCGGTTCGGTTAATCGCGCGATTATCGACAAACACCCCAACTTTGGGAGTTGAATAGGCGAGCGTGCGGGTTACGTCTTGGGCGTTGGGCCCCTACCTTGCACCGCTGCGACGGCGAATCCTCTCTCCAAGGCGCGAACCAGGCGCGCACGAGCGCAATGACCACGAGGGTCCCGTAGACCGCCTTTCCAGAAGAGCCGACGTGTCTTCCCACCACGTCAGCTCTCACCCTGACGCAGCATTCGCACCCGATTCGCCAGCGCCTCGTTGGTCGCAAAGAGCACGCCTCGATGATTCATGAAGGTGGAATCGGCACGATTCAGATCCAGCGGCCCACCGTGGATATCGGTGGCAACGCCACTGGTTTCATGGAACAGGCATGCGGTAGCAGCGAAGTCCCACAAGCCGCCTCCGCCGCTGGGTTTGGGGTGTTTGAAGTAACACGCTGGTGGATTGGCAAGCACACCGCAGGCGTTCATGACTGCCCCACCCGTCGAGTGAAGCTGCAGTCCGTTCAGGCCCATGCCATGCGCAATCTGCTCCAAGACATCGACGAGGACATCGTGATCGTGAAGGGCGCCGAAGCTGCGATCGGCGAAGACCGACAGCACATCACCCGTTGGTTGCGGGTCCGTCGGCCAGGGCTCACCATCGCAGAATGCGCCGAGTCCCGAGACGGCATGGAACATCGTGGCCGCAACCGGGTCATAGACCACCCCCACCAACGGGGTGCCGTCCCTGGCGACCAGCGCTATGGAAACGGCGTAGCCGGGTAGTCCCTCGATGAACGGCAAGGTGCCGTCGAGCGGGTCGATGCACCAGAAGTGATCGGCGGTCAGGCGGCTGCGGTCGTCGACCTGCTCTTCGGTCAGCAGGCCGAGTTCGAATCGCTCGCGGGTGGGGCCGAGCCGGTCGAGGATGAGGTGCTGGCTGCGCCGGTCGATCTCGGTCACGACCTGGGATGCCAAGCTCCCACCTGCGGTCTTGTGTTCGACCTCGCCCGCTTGCGAGCTGGCGATCATCTGACCGGCCTCGGTGGCGGCCTGGATTGCGGCAGCAGCGAGCTGCCTCAGATCGGCAGGCGAGAGATTCATTTCGTCTCGCGGTTGGCGAGGCCGTCCAGAACTTGGCGAGCGAGCCGTTCGCTATAGCGATGGAGTTTCCAGTGCCCGGGGCTCCAACCCTGCAAGAACCGGTAGAAGTCGGTCCAAGCCACGGGATACAACGCTCGCCAGTCTTCTTCCAGCGCAGCGAAGTCCAGGTGCTTGCCCGAGCGTTGCAGCGCATGGCCCAGCAGTTCGAAGTAGCGGTCGAGCAGGTCGGGAGCCAGGCGCTCGCTGTCGTCCTCATCGAGACAGCTGCTGATGAAGTAGGCAACGTCCTTCATGCCGCACCCGCCTCCGACATATTGGAAGTCGACTGCGGCCGCATGGCGTCCGTCATCGTCGAAGCAGAAGTTGGCCAACTTGGCGTCGCCGTGAACCAAGGTCTGGAATGGGGTGATGGTGAGCTGGTTGTCGATAATCCCGGCCGCCTCTTTCAGCGGCCCGTCTTCAAGCGCATCAAGTTCGTCGGGGCGGGTGTCAAGGTGCCAGTAGGTCCCCGTGTCCCAGAGGCCGTCGGGGAGCTTGCCCATGAAGGTGGCGTGAAAGCTGGCGAGCCACGACAGGCAGGCATCGAGTTCTGTTTCGGTGACACGCTGGCGTCGCCCGGGGAAACCCGAAGCGTCGAGGTCCTCCAGGATCATGACGACCCCGTCGTCCTTCGTCTCGAGAGCAAGGCACCGTGGCACCCGGCATGTATCCGAGCAGTCCTGCGCATAGCGGTCGTACCACGTCGATTCGACACGATAGGACTGCACCTTCCGATCGTGGGATCGGTCACCGCTCCAGCCGTAGGGATGGTCGCTCTGGTCGGGCCAGCGCACATGTTTCACGATCACGCTGGGCTGCGATCCGCCTTCGAGCTGATAGCGCAGGATCTGGCCATAGTCGCTCCACAGGCTCTGCACGACTTGTGCGTCCGCTATCGCCTGTGCACGAGTGACTTGACGCACCAAGGCCGCGAGGTCGTTCGGAGAGTTCACCAGAGTTGGCTGCCGGTCGACTTCTCGTAGTGGTGGCGTGTACGCAGGCCGTTCACGACCGTGGCCAACATCAACAGAACCAGCAAGGTGGGCACGAGTGCGACCAGAATTTGCACCACGGCTGGAGGGTTGCTCGACGTATCGGGGCTGGTTTGTAACCAGGTCGCAAGAAACAGCAGAGCATCCATGGGATCAACAGCCTAACTGTCAGGTCGCTGTGGAGTCAGCCCACGCAACCGCCCACAGCCCGGCCATTTGACGCTGGCTCGCCAAATGGCCGGAAAGCTTCGCCATGACCGCCTAGTCGAACTCAGGCACGCTGAGTTCCATGACTTCGGCGTCGATGCCGCATGATCCGCTGTCGGTGTTGAAGTACACCCGGGTGAATGACCGGTTGACCACGGCGTGGGTTTCGGTCCAGTAGTTGTCGCCGCAGTTGTATGTATGGGCCAGGTTCAGCACCCGACCGTTCTCGACCATCTCCACGGCCATGACCTTTTCGCATGTCCACGCACCGGGGTTCTTGCAGTTGTAGGTCGACACGATCACCCAGCCGGGCTTGTCGTATCCTTTGCCCGAGACGTGCACCGAGGTATTGGCACCGCCGTAGACCCGGAAGATCCGAACCCGATCGAGCGACTCCAGGTCGACCGACACCAAGTAGCCGGCGTCGGGGCCGCTGCTGAAGTCGATGTAGACGTAGGCGTCGCGGCCGAAGGCATCGAGCGCTATGTCGCTGTGGTCCGCCTTCAGGTTGACCACTCGTTCGTCGGTCAGATCGGCGTTGTAGACCAGGGTGCCTTGCCCATAGCCGGCCATGACATAGGTACCGGTTGGCGACATGCTGACCCAATCGAGGCGCCCGTAGGTCGACTCGTTCAGGCCGACCGTCATCCCCAGGATCGTGTCGGTCGCCAGGTCATAGCTGACCAGCCCGATAGGTGTCTCGGTGCTGTCGTACACGATCCAGGCGTAGCGGTTGCCGTCCATGCTCGGTGAGCCTTCAGCCCGGTCGATCAAGTAGTCAGCCGTCGGCATACGTGCCTGAATGCGACTGGTCAGATCGGCGATTACGACGGTTTCACCGTCCGCCACGTTGGTTTGCAACAGGACCAGATCTCCAACGAAGGAGTTGTTGCCTTGGACGTGACGCAGTAGCGCTGGGTTGGTTGGGTGCCACTGCGGTTCGCCGTTCGGGTGGATGTCGGTCTCACGCACGAGTTCGTTCGTGGCCCGGTTGTAGACCCGATAGGTCGCGCTGCCGTGATAGGTCATGAAATAGGCGCCGTCGGCGTTCTCGGCTTGGCGGCGGCTATAGGTATTGCGGTCGAAGCGAGTGCCGGTCGCATCGGTGCGACGAACGACCTGGCTGCCATAGACCGGATCCGTCGTGTCCGCTCCGAGCGCAGGGCGAGCCCAGTCGCTGGATGGGGGAGTGGCGTCGTAACCCCAGATCAGGCCGGGTGTAGGCGGTACTGGTGTGACCGTCGGCAGTTGCGTAACGACGGGTGGCGGGGTCACCACGGGAGTTGGTGTTGTTCCCGGAGGTGGCGTGACGGTTCCAACCGTAAAGCCCGTGCTCCGCTGGCTGGTGATGCCATCTCGGGTTTCGGCTTCGATGGTGTAGGTACCTTCGCGGGCATTGGCCGGCATGTTGTAGCGGGTGGTGCGCAGCGAGGTCTGGAACTCGCCGTCGAGATAGATGTTCCACTGATACACGTAGAACGGCGGGTTCCGATCCTGGCTCCACAGCAACACCGTGTCGTACAGGGGATCAAGCCTCAGGTCAGTGGGCCTGAGCGGTGAGTCCGAAGCCTGGGCTTGAGCTCGCTCGGCTCCGACCGGAACGATAGAGGTCAATGCGGTGGCGGCGACGAGCAGGCAACACAGCACCTTCAACAGGGATCTTGTCATAGCGTACTTTCTGGTGGAGCGACGAGGCGAGCCCCCGACACGTGTCACCAGTAACACGCACGACAGACCCGCCACGGGGGACACAGTCGTCGAGAATTAGAACGGCCACAACCGAAACCGGCAAACTCCGCGCGGTAGCAGGCGAGCCAGCTCGCCCAGGACTTCGATATCTAGAGCCCCGTCGATCGATGCCACACGGGAGCGGCTGCGAGTGTTTACGATCTGTGCGATGGTGCTCTACGGCAGGTCTTCCCGGTTGCCGTGGGGCACGACTTCGAGCCCGCTGCTTCTCGCTCCGATGCAAGGCATAACGAACCGCGGCTTGCGCGAGGCGTTCGGTGCGACTGTCGTGCCAGATGCTTTGTTTACAGAGTTCGTTCGGGTGCGCCCTGGTTCTGCGATTCCGGTTTCCAACGCCGACTTCATCGAGGCCACGACAGAGGTTCCGGGAATTCCCTTGGTGGTGCAGGTCATCGGCAGCGCGGACGAAGGCGTGGTACAAGCCACTCGAGAGCTGGTGTCGCGGGGCGTAGAGCACATCAATGTGAACATGGGCTGCCCCTGGGGTCGCATGACATCAGTGCTCGCCGGGGGAGGCATGTTCCGTGCTCCCGAAACGGTCGAGCCGATGTTGCGTGAGCTTCGACAGATCGTGCCTGGTTCTCTGTCGGTCAAGACGCGTACGGGGATCGACGACGAACGGCAGATCTTCGATGTGATGCCGGCCTTCGAAGCTGCCGAGATCGACTTCCTCGTTGTGCACTCTCGCACGGTTCAGCAGAAGTACACGGGCGTGGCAAATCACGAGCTCACGCGAGAGATCGTCGACCGAAGTGGCATTCCCGTGATTGCCAATGGAGATGTAACAACAGTTGCCGGGGCAACCGAGGTCATGGAGCGCACGGGCGCTGCGGGACTGATGCTGGGCCGCGGCGCCATTGCGGATCCATGGCTCTTCAACCGTATTCGTGGCTCAGCGCCCGACCGACCCGAGGGCGAAGAACGGCGCCGAGAACTGGCTCGCTACTTGTTGCTGTTGCTGGCTTCCTACGAGACGATCTTCTACGGCGACGCGCAGATCTTGGCCAAGTTCAAGAGTGTCGTTGCCTTGATCCAAGACCCCGACCAGCGCCGTTGGTGTAAATCGCTGAAGAAGCAGAAACGCATTCTCAGTCTCAGAAACCTGTTGAACGACTCGCTGACCAATCGCTAACGGTCCGGTCCTCCACCCAGAGGCCAAAGTCGACCAGCCACTGTCGATGAGCCGTTCACGGATGGTTAACACGGCGTCGAGCATCGTGAGTGAAACGGCACGGCCTTCTCGTCCGACGCAGTGTGCTCGGCAGGGGAGTGTCTCGACTCGACCAGGCTCCGGCCCGAGCTACGCTCTGCCCATGGGGCCACTTGACGGGGTTACGATATTAGAGCTGTGGTGCATTGGGCCCGGTCCCTTCGCCGCCATGTTGTTGGCCGACCTGGGTGCCAACGTGATCCGAATTGACCGCCCCGCTGAACCCGAATATGGGTACCCGTCGAACAAGTACCGAACGCTGTATCGAAACCGCCGTGCCGTCACCATCGACTTTGATCAGCCCGAAGGTATCGAGGCTTTCATGCGATTGGTCGAGCAGGCCGATGGACTCATCGAAGGCAACCGGCCCGGCGTGTGCGAAAGGCTCGGCGTCGGCCCAGACGACTGCCATGCTCGTAACCCGGCACTGGTCTACGGGCGCATGACGGGTTGGGGCCAGGACGGGCCGCTGGCCGATCAAGCCGGCTTCGATCTGAGCTACATCTCGCTGACCGGCGTGGCTCACGCCGTGGGCACGCCCGAGCAACCGGTCCCTCCGTTGATCCTGGGTGGCGACTTCGGTGGTGGCGGCACCTTCCTGGCCATGGGCATGCTCGCTGGGATCATGTCTGCCGCGAAGACAGGCAGAGGCCAAGTCGTCGACGCTGCCATGGTCGATGGATCAGCCAATCTGATGGCTTACATGTACGGAGGGCTGCCCACCGGTTTCTGGCGTAACGAGCGCGGAACCAACACCGTCGACGGGGGACACTGGCTGTACCGGATGTATCGGTGCGCCGATGACCGCTTCCTGTCGGTGGCCTGCTTGAGTCCGCGGCTGTATCAGAACTTCGAAGCAGCGTTTGGCCTCGACCGAGATGAGTACGGCTTCCACCGGCCTCGGACGGACTGGCCAGAACTGGCGAAGAAGTTCGCTGCCATCATTGCAACCAGGACGCGTGACGAGTGGGTCTCCCATGTCGAGGGACGCAACGCATGTGTGCAACCCGTGCTGGATCTGCATGAGGCGCCACACCATCCACATCTGGTCGAGCGGGGTACCTTTGTCGAGCACGGAGGCGTCGTGCAACCAGCTCCTGCACCCCGCTTCAGTGAAACCCCTACAGCGATTCTTCGTCAACCACCCGAGCACGGAGAGCACACCAACGAAGTGCTGGCCGAGTTCGGTTTCACGGCGAGTGAGATCGATGGCTTGCGTTCGGCTCGAGTGATCACGAACCGTGAAGCCGAGAAGTCCAGCGGGTCTTAAGGCGACCGGTGCGTCTGGGCCGATCGGCGTATCTCACAGCGCATGCTGCTGGTAGTGCTGCGCCTCCTGCCCCCGAAAGGCTTTCATGTCGGCCGGGTCGCGCGGCTTGGTGGAATGAAGTTGCGCCTCTGACGATTCAGCGGCTTCCAACCGAAGCGTGTTCGACGAGCCGAAGCGCGCTGCGCCGACGTACGAGGATGATGCTGATTCCCGCAAGGCCGGTGCACGCAGCCACCCAGATACTGAATGCAATGGTGTCGGCCTCCAGCTGGCCGGCGGCGATTGCGGCAAGAGAGGCGCCACCGAATGTGCGGAGCGCTCCAGTGAAGGCTGACGCAGTGCCAGCAATGTGACCGACCGGGGTCATGGCTGCTGACCCAAGGTTGGGCATCAGCAGCATGAAGGACGCGAGGACCAAGCCGAGCACCGGCATGAAGAGCCAAACCGAGGGTTCACCGTCGGCGACGATGGAAAGAACAATGAGCAGCATCGTCAGGGGGATCAGCACGGCAAACGTGCGATTGACCACACCGTCGATGCCGTACTTCTCGACAATGTTTCCATTGATGATTGCGGCGACGCCGAACAGGATCGCAACGCCGCCAAAGATCCACGGAAATTGGGGGCCGAGATCGAAGACCTCGTCGATGATGGACTCACTTGTTGCCAGGTATGCGGTCCAGACGGCCTGAAGGAACAAGGCAGCCACGGTATAGCCGAAGGTGATCGGCGTTCTCGCGGTTTGCTTGTAGCCAGCCAGGATCGATCGCAGGTTCAGCTTGCGCCGGTTTTTGTCGTCGAGCGTCTCGCTGAGCCGCATGCTCCACACGGCGATGCCTGCTGCAAAGATTCCGCTCAGCCAGAACAACGAGCGCCAGGGGAGTACCGCGATGATCAGCGCTCCGAGGCCGGGAGCGACCACGGGCACCAGCACGAAGACCGCCATGATTTGCGACATTGCCTTGGCCATGGCAACGCCCTCGAAGCGGTCGCGGATAATGGCCGTGGCCACCACCCGCGCGCCTGCGGCCCCCACACCCCAGATGAACCGGCCGACCAACAAGACGCCAAAGGTTGGAGCCAGTGCAGAGATCACCACGCCCGCCATGTAGACAGCGACGCTCAGATAGAGCACCGGCTTGCGACCGAAGGCGTCGGCGAGAGGGCCGTATACGAGCTGCGCGATAGCGAGTCCGAAGAAGAAGACGGTGATGATCTGGGGCAGTTGACCCGAGCCCACTTCCAGGCCGTAGGCCGTCTCGATGTCATCGAATGCTGGAAGCAGCAGGTCGATTCCTACCGCCATCAGCGCCATGATCGAGGAGATCAATGTCAGCAGCTCGCGCCGTCCGAGTCGCCCGTGGCCTTCGTCGACCACGTTTGACTCTTGGCGACTCTCTGGTTTCCCCGGCGTCGGGTCAGTGACGCCGGTACTCTTTCGCATGTCGATTTGGGCAGCGTAACGACTTGCTGCTCAGGCCCGTGTGTCGGATTTGCCACTCTGGCGAAGCGCAGTCGCGACTTCTGCATGGCCAGTCGAGTCGGCCGACCACGGGTCCGCCGCCGCGCCAAACCGAGGATGTCCCGCACATCCTTATACGACGACACTCGAACGCGCCCTGGTTCCTGAATGCGGACTTTCTGGATGAGTTCGTAGATACTGATTCGATGGTGATTCGATGAGCACGACAAGTCCCAGGATTGTGATCTATGGGACCGGCCGATACGGCAACGACGTTACGCGCATGGCGACAGCCAAGGGCTGGCAGGTTGTTGCTGCGTACAACCGGGCCGGGCCGAAGGTGGGGCAGGACATCGGCCGCTTGGCTGGCCTCGAGGAAGACCTGGGGATATTGGTGCAGGACTGCGACTTGGCCGACTACTCCACCCTTGATGCCGACATCGCAATCGTGGCCACCACTGATCGGCTCGCCGACAATATGGACATTTTCGAGCGGCTCCTGCCCGCCGGGGTGAATGTTCTGTCGCACAACACTGAGTCGTACCTTCCCTGGGCGGTAGACTGCGAGCTTGCAGCGCGCATCCACGAGATGGCGACCAACGCCGGCGTCACGTTCACCGGCGGGGGCATTTGGGACATGTCGCGTATCTGGTCGGGAATCCTGGCCGCGGCTCCGTGTATCGATATCGAATCGTTGCACCACACGAGCCGCACCAATCTCGGAAAGTCCAAGACAGTGGGAGCGCTCGCTGGCATCGGATTTTCTCACAAGCGGTTCCAGGCCGAGCTCCTCGATGAGCGTGGGCCAATCGGGGAGCTCTACAAGCTCATCCCGTGGCATGTCACCCATGCCCTGGGCTACGAGGTGACCAACGTGGTCGAGCGGCGCGAGCCGGTGCTCTTTGACACTCCGGTCTTCGCCTCGGGGATCGGTCGGGACATTCCGCCCGGCGAACCAGCGGGTCTGCGGGTGCTTGTGGATGTTTCAACGGCCGAGGGCATGACGGCACATGCACATATCGAGTTGCGCGTCTGCGCCGAGGGCGAAGACGACTTCATGCGTTGGCGAGTTGATGGCGAACCCGGCTCTACCGTGCATGTCGATCGTCAGGTTGGGCCGCCCGGCTCGGCAACCTCGCTGATAAATCGGGTGCACGATGTCATCGCAGCACCCTCAGGTATCTGTGAGGTGCACAAACTCGGCCCGCCCAAGCACTCGGCGAAGCTCGGGTCGGTTCGATGACGCAGTGGCCGCAGATCGAGGATACGGCAGCCGAGCTGATTGCCGAGGCCCGTGCCACGACGGGCATCGCCATCGTTGACACCGACGCCCTCGAGCCCCTCACGGTGCTCCTTGACTCGTTACGCAAGACAGCCCAATTCACCCCTGACGGTGCCGTCGTGAAGCGCCGTTACATCCTGCGGATACTCAGGAATCGGCTACGGATGCAACGGGACCTGGCTGCACATCCCGAGATCCTCGACATCGAGCTGCTGCCGCCGCTGCTCATCATCGCTATGCCTCGCACCGGTTCGACAAAGACCCAGAAGGTGCTAGCCGCAACCGGCGACTTTAACGCTCTGCCGTACTGGATGTGCCTGAACCCGGCATCGGAGAGCGGCATCCCGAACGAGGATGTCCGCAACCGAATCGCCGATGTTCAGGCGTACGCCGACTGGTTCAACGAGGCCTCGCCCGACACTAAGTACGGACACCCGATGGCGCCGCACGAACCTGAAGAGGAGGCGTACATCATGAATCTGAGTCTCCGTTCACGTGTCCTCGCCGGGTTCGCCAACGCCGCCGACTACGTCTCGTGGCTGGGCACACAGGACATGGGTGCGCAGTACCGCTACCTCTATGACACGCTGAAATATCTGATGTGGCAGGGCCTTGCCGACCCGGCAAAACCCTTCCTCCTCAAATGTGTCGTGAACCTCGGCCTTGAGCCCGAGATCCGGGCGGCCATACCCGATGTGAACATCGCCGTGATGCATCGCAACCCGGTCTCGGTTCTGCCATCAGCCAGTCGGCTGGGCACGGTCTTTCGTGCGGCCTTCAGCGATCAAGCCATCGACATGAGCAAGAATCCTTCGCGGCATGCCTTTGCAATGAAGCGCCACCTCGCACACCGCACAGCTCACCCGGACCAGGCGTTCCATGACATCTGTTACGACCGTGTCCGGACCGATATCAGTGCGATCATCGATGGCCTCTACACCTTTGCTGGCGTGGAACCCTCGGCCGACACTCTCTCCAACATCGCTCGGTGGGAAGCCGAGAACCCCCAGAACAAACACGGAGCATGGAGCTACGCCGCCACCGACTTCGGCTTCACCGACGACGATGTCCGTCGCGAGTTCTCCACCTACATCGACTGGGTCCACGCCAACAATATCTGCGACTGGCGCTGACAAGAGCAGAGACGGGGTTCGCATCATCTAAAGTCAGCGCAGCGCCTCACTGCCATTCGATGGCGCGTCTCCTGACAAACGGTGTCGTATCGACTGGCAGACAGTGTCTTTTCCCTGACAAGCCGTTGTCGTTAGCCAATGCCCATGGCCCTGCTACTAACACGGGCGGTGGGATCTCCTGTGAGGTCGTGTCAACAGCCAGTCGCGTCGCGCAGGCGTTGGCATGCCTGCGCTAGCCGTGGGGGTTCGAGCTTGACGACTTGTCGACGGAAGGCGCTTCGGGGAATCGTGTGGATGTTGTCGAAGTTGACGACGCAGTCCGTCGGGACGCCGTCATCACTGGCGGTGAGTTCAAGTTCGGAGACGAGTCCGCGGACGGTTCGTGTGATTGCCGCGACCACGACGGACCCGATGCGGTCGGCAACTGGGTCTCGGGTTAGCACAAGTACGGGACGATCGCCGCCCGGTGTCGTCGCGAACCAAACCTCACCCCGCTGCATCGGCCCAGTCCGCCCAGTCTTCGGCAGGTCCCCATTCAGCGATCTGGCCGATCGTTGACTCGTCGTTGGTGAGGGGCAGCTTCAACCATGTCTCGGCGTCGTGTTCGGATGCGAGTCGGGCCAGGTGACGATGAAGCGCCTCGCGCAGGAGCTCGGACTTGTCGATGCCGAGTTCGTCTGCCCAGCGTTGTGCCGCTGTTGCCTCGGAGTCGTCGACTCTGAAACTGATCATTGTCATACGACAAGCCTATCGTGTATGACACTCGTCGCCAAGAGCCTTCCTCGTCGATGCAAGCTCGGCGATACCGGGCACATCGTGAACATATCGCGCCGGTTACCGAGTGCACCGATCATGAGTGCAGGCCGCAATTATCGCTCGGCGTGAGGCCGACTATCGGTTGTGGTTGGTCCGGCTGTGTTTGGAAGAAGGAACCGCTCAGCGTGTCGCGAATCAGCTCGGCTATTGGGTCGAGTCGGTGCGCCTGTGGGTGAAGCAGGCCGAGATCGATCGCGGTCGCAAGCATGGGGTTCCAAGAAGAGCGCCATTCCGCCAATCATTGCGGTGCTACTTCACAGGGTTTGCTGGTTAGAGCCCTTATTCGATAGCTGAATGGGGTACTCATCGTCGTTCGTATCGGTGATGATGCTGGACCCATCGGCGGGTGTTCATTCTCGAGAACAAAGCTCATCCACTTCGGCGCTCAGAAGCTCTGCATCCGCGAACGAGTTTTCAATGCCAAAGGCCTCACGACTGGCGATATCGCGGCGCATCTGTTCGATGTGTATGACCAGAACATCGATCGGTCCACGATCAGCCGGATCACCGACGCCATTGTTGATGACATGAACAGCTGGCAATCACGCCCGCTCGACAGCGTGTATCCGGTGGTGTTGGTTGACGGGATCCGGATCAAGATCCGTGACGGCACGGTCACGAACCGGGTCGTCTATGTGGTGATGGGCATCAACATGGAAGGCGAACGAGACATCCTCGGCCTGTGGGTCGGCCCAACCGGCGGCGAGTCATCGAAGTTCTGGCTGAGTGTGATGAACGAACTCCGGAACCGTGGTGTGGCGGATGTCCTCATGTTGTGCTGCGACGGCCTAGAAGGCCTCCCAGACGCCGCCCGGGCAGCCTGGCCGCTTGTCGACGTGCAGCTGTGCGTCGTGCATTTGGTCAGAAACAGTCTCAGATACGCGTCGAAGAAACACTGGGGCCAGATCACCAGGCACCTCAAGGTGATCTACACCGCCCCAGGGCTCCCGGCAGCGGAAGAGGCATTCCAGGCGTTCGCCGACGAGTGGGAAGAGCTGTATCCGGCGATGATCAAGTCCTGGCGTGACACCTGGGGCGACAACATCGGCGTTCCTTGAGTTCCCCGTCGAGCTCCGCAAGATTGTCTATTCCACGAATGCGATCGAGTCGCTCAACGCCCGGTTCCGGAAGGCAGCCGTGCGGCGGGGGCATTTCCCGACTGAGCAGGCAGCGACCAAGGTGCTCTACTTGACCTCGATCGAACGCCGGAAGAATCGGACCAACCCGACCGGCCGGAACAACGGCT
>ENA-ORXR01000809-ORXR01000809.1-marine-metagenome-genome-assembly--contig:-NODE-809-length-37814-cov-24.402099_pt1 | contig 37814 bp, 39 predicted proteins | sample MGYA00237866_ERZ511479 | MGnify/ENA metagenome assembly ERZ511479
AGTGTACTCGACAAACTCAATATCCCAACTGCTGACGATTTCAAAAATCTCACAAGTCGTTTGGCAAAATTGGAAAAAGGTGCTAAAACTACCACTAAAAAAACTACGACAAGAGCCAAGAAAGCAGTTACTACAAAGTAATTTGGTTAAATTCCAATTCAACTGAAAATATAAAAGCCAACGCATGATGCGTTGGCTTTTTATATTTACGGTGGACGGTGGACGGTGGACGGTAATATGTTGGTTATCAAATTTTTACAAAAAAATATTTCGTCAAAAAAAAGTAAAGAAAAATACTCGCGTACTGCCCCGCGTTAGAACCGTCCACCATCTACCGTCTCCCGTTCAAATACGCCTTCACCCTCGCCACTGCATTTTCACGAATATTGACATAATACAGATTGATGTCGCCGATATGATAATTTTTCCCAAAAAACCGCGCACCAAATATCTTCGGACGATTTGCCCATAAAATACCTCGATTCACCTGAGCATCCACGAGGTTTTTCTTTATTTTTTTGTAATTGCGTAGTACCGAACCTTTATTCAATTCTCTTGGCGCATACTCATCATCAATTCGCCAAGTAAGCGGATTTGTCACAGCGATACCCTTCTCAATTTCGGGGTCGTAATTATCGGGATAATATCCTTTCAGCCAAGTTCGCCATGAGCAATAACAGCCTGTTTGTTTTGGCGTTTCGCACTGCGGAATGTACTTCAAACTATCCTTTGGAATAGGAATACCAACAATGTACGCCGCCACCAATTGCTCTTGAATCGACTGACCATCAACCACTTCCAGCATCAAACGCCCCGTATGAGTCGTTCCCTGGCTGTGTGATGCCAAGATAAAAGGACGCCCTTCATTATAGTGTTCCATATAATATTCAAACGCTGCTTTTACATCCTGATACGCAAAATTCAATGCCTTTTTCCCTGCCTCCTGATTTTCCGTGTAGTACGCATGTATGTGCGCCTGTCGGTAGCGTGGTGCATATACGCGCCCTGCCAAATTGAAGGCACTCGCCTGATTTTTAATCGTCGAATTGTCCACTTCTTCGTTCAATTTCGCATCGTTTACATCGGCGTTCCATTGGTCTTCGCCCTTTTTGTAACCCGCATAAATCGTCGGATGTACGAAGAAGACATCAACTTTCGCATCATCTTGTCCGTGTTCGAGGTTGCCGGGATTAAGGTCTGCCATATCTTCCCTATCCGGGAGTGCTGCCCAGTGGTCGGGATTGGAGTAGTCGGGTGCAGGAGGCGGTGTGGTATCTTCAAAATTGGTCGGCGGAAAAGCTTTTTGAGCTTGAAGAGCTAATGTCGTCAGGATTAGAAGGGAGAATAGAACTAATTTTTTCATTGTTGTTTAAATAATGAATGAGTGAATGAATTTTGAATGAATGAGTGAATGAATTTTGAATGAATGAATCTTATTACACCGTAAATTAAGTTTCTTTACAAATCTAAATAAATGTAAAATGTAAAAGGCGTAGGACGCGAGGCAAACGCGTTGTTTTCGCATTTATTTGATTTTTAATTTATTAAAAATGATAAAAGTGTAAATATTTTGTTCGCGCCTGTTCCGACGAATGACGGGGTACTACAAGCACTTTTACATTTATTATTTTACATTTTACATTTCAAAAAAAGTGAAGAAACTTATTTTACAGTGTACTTATTATTAATTCATAAATAAGTTAATAGCGAATTATTTTGCAACAAAATTAGAGCCATTCCATCGAATTATAAAATACTTGGCGTTAAATGTCCGTTTATTGCCAAATTTAGTTAAAACCTTTGAAAAGACGCTTTTAAACTCCCTTATAAATCCCTATCTTTGCACACATTTTATAAAAAAAGATTGGTTCGTAATCACTGACCAATCACGAATCTGCCAATTTTCATAAAAACAAATACGAATAAATGTGTATTTTGAGACATTCAAAATTGAACATTCATTCATTCAAAATTACTAAATAATGAGTGGTCAAAAAATTACGATACAAAACGAACAACTAAACGTACCCGATAATCCGACAATTCCTTTTATTGAAGGTGACGGTATCGGTCCTGACATCTGGGCATCTGCGGTGCGCGTATTTGATGCGGCGGTAGAGAAAGCCTATGGCGGCAAACGCAAAATCGACTGGAAAGAAGTCTATGCCGGACAAAAGGCAATGGACAAGACAGGCGAATGGTTGCCACAAGCCACGCTTGATGCCATGAAGGAATACCTCGTTGGTATCAAAGGTCCTTTGACAACGCCTGTCGGTGGTGGTATCCGCTCACTCAATGTGGCTTTGCGTCAGCGTTTGGACTTGTTTGCTTGTGTGCGTCCGGTGCGTTACTTTGAAGGTGTACCTTCTCCTGTTGTACATCCTGAGTATGTAGATATGGTTATCTTCCGTGAAAATACGGAGGACATCTACGCAGGTATCGAGTACCTCAACGGCACGGACGAGAACGAAAAAGTAAAGAAATTTTTGATGGAAGAAATGGGCGTTACCCAAATCCGTTTCCCTGATACAGTGTCGCTTGGTGTCAAGCCGGTATCTGTCGAAGGTACAGAGCGTTTGGTACGCGCTGCCATCAAATTCGCTATCGAAGAAGGCAAACCTTCCGTAACACTCGTACACAAGGGTAACATCATGAAATTTACCGAAGGTAAATTCAAAGAATGGGGCTACGACTTGGCGAAGCGCGAGTTTGGCGGTCAAGACCTCGACGGCGGACCGTGGCAAACTATCAAGCACGACGGCGGCGAATTGATTATCAAAGACGTTATCGCTGATGCTTTCTTGCAGCAGATTTTGACTCGTCCGCGTGAGTATTCTGTTATCGCTACACTCAATCTGAATGGCGACTACGTATCTGATGCACTCGCGGCTACGGTAGGTGGTATCGGTATCGCTCCCGGTGCAAATATCAATTACCAAACAGGTATCGCACTCTTCGAAGCGACACACGGTACTGCACCAAAATACACCGGGCAAGATAAAGTAAATCCAAGTTCGGTCATCCTTTCAGGTGTGATGATGTTGGATTATATGGGTTGGAAAGAAGCCGGAAAACTTATCGTTGATGGTATCGAAGGTGCTATCGGCAAGAAGCGCGTTACTTACGATTTTGAACGTTTGATGGAAGGAGCTACCAAATTGAAGTGTTCGGAATTTGGAGATGAAATTATCGCTAATATGGCGTGATAGTCCGCAGTTTTTTTGTCCGCAGTCCGCCGCTTATACGTGCGAGACTAATGCGTTCAGAAATTGTTGACTAATAAGATGTATATACCGAAAACAATACAGAGCGGGTCCTCAGCCGAAAGGTTGGGGACTTTTTTTGTTTGGTTGACGATTTTAACGCTTGATAGGACATAGTTTTTTTTGCATTTTTTGTTGCTTTTGTGACCTAAAAGGGCTTAATTTACGTTATACTATTTCTTGATTTATAGTTATTCAATGTCAAATTATGACTTCTACGGGAATACATTTACAGAAAAATATTGATGCCGCCGGTGTACTCAACGGGCTTTTAATGTTGTATAGGGGTTTGAAACGATATTTCAATAATACCTTTGTACATATATTCTTTGCCGTAGTTGCGCCTTTCTTGTATTTGTTTTTATTGAGTTTAAAAAATTTACATAAGAAATATTTGGGTGAGATTATTATTGATAGTGACAACTATGTAACTTATAGAAATTTGTATGATAAATTGTCACAATCCATTCAAGACATGAATATTGATGATGTTTCTCAATCAGATATAGATAAGATTCCTTTCTATTTAAGATATGTTGCCAAACAATATATCCGTACATATACCGCCATTTTAGATAGCCACAAGCAATTAGAAAATGCCCTTAAAAGTATAGATGACGATGCCCCCAAAAGTGATTTTTTTACTTTACGTACCGAAGCAGAACTATGGGAATCAAGAAATAAAGCCTACGAATACCTCCGCTAATCATGTTTGATAAACCATACGAATTCAAATATCTAAATTCACAAAAAGCATATGGCGAGTTGTTTGAGAAAAAACATTTGCTCTCCTTTCGTAGCCATACCAATCATCGTTACATTGTAGAGGTGGAGGAGTACCCACACGATTTTTACGGCATAAAATACTATCTAAAAGCCAATGCCCAATCTGATGAACGATACCGTATCCTTACCGGATTAAATCAAGCTACACGAGTCATTAGGACATGTATTGATGTAATGTTGTATTTTATTAATGAAAGAAACCCATTGACAAGTTTTATTTTTATTGGAGCGCAATTGCAATCAGAAGATAATTACAACAACACCAAAAGATTTAGGGTGTACAGCCGCATCATGGAAAACTTTTTTAACCCGCTCAAATTCTCACATTTTTTCATAGAAAAAAGTAGCATGTATGTCATATTGAATAAATCGAAACTCAAGGATGACCCAAAAGCACTTCAAAAAATGGAGAAAATAGCAGTTGAATTTTACGAAATAGAAGGAAAGAATGAAGAGGAAAATCCATACTAACAAAACAAAAACCAACCCTCTCCCTTTTTTAATTTAAAATTATTCAACTGCGTAATAATCTCTTTTTGAGACTCCTCCCCTGCTACGGCGATAATAATTTGGGGCTGATATAAATTCGGTATTAATTTGGGTGAATGTAATTTTTCCCCGTAAATATCCACGCCGATTTTGCGGTCATTTTCACACACCCAATGAAATTTCACCTCTTTTTCGATTAAATATTTCGCCATCATTTTCCCTTTTTTTCCTGCGCCCCAAATGACTAATGCCCTCTCGTCTGCCTCGTCTGACATCTCCAAGATGTCCAACGAGTTAGGAGTAAGCTCGGAGTACTCGTCGGACGTTTGCAAAACGTCAGACGAGACGGATAAATTCCTTTCTAATTTTAAAAAATAATCCAATTTCAAATTCAAAAAACGATTGTCTGCATAATTATCATCATTGCGGGAAGCGCGGGTGTCGTGGTCGCGCCAGAGGTGGAGCGTATAGTCACTAGTGACTACTTTTAGTCCCGCTTCGTACATCCGAAAACACAAATCGTAATCTTCCGGATAGCGATTAGCACGAAAGGCATCGCAAGCCTCCAAATCTTCGCGATGTAGCATCCAACAAGGCGAAGGGATGACACATTCTTTGTAAATATCCGTGAAATTGGCGCGGCGGCGGGTGAGGTCATTGAGCCAGTTTTCGTATTTTTGGTAGCCGTCTTTTACGCCATCTGCTGCAAAATAGCGCACCATGCCCGTAGCGACGTGCCCGCGTCCGTTTTCGAGGAGTAAATCGCGGAGTCTGGCGAGTTTTTCGGGCGGCATAATGTCGTCTGCGTCCATGCGGGTGAGGTACGCGCCCCTGCTGTGCGCGTAGGCAAGGCGTAGCGCGTGTATGATTCCTTTTTCTTGATTATCAAATACTTGTACGCGCTTATCTTTTTTTGAAAATTCTTGTAAAATGGCTTTGCTATCGTCAGTAGAATGGTCGTTGACGGCGAGTAATTCCCAATCATTAGTGGTCTGTGCAAGTATGGATTCGAGGCACTCACGGAGGTAAGGCATCGCATTGCGGACGGGCATTAGGATGGAAATTTTCATAGAAACGTAGCGTAACGCCTCCGGCTTGCGCCTCGCGTTAGTTTGGATAATATTTTTCTCATGTAGAATGAAATTCGACACAAAACTCGCCTTGCATTTTGAAAATGTAAGGCGAGTTTTGTGTTACGTTTTGGAGTAAACGACGCGTTGCGGGTAAGGAATTTCGATATTATTTTCCTTGAATACACGAAAAATTTCGTACCGTAAATCGCTCAACGTATCGCCCGAAACAATCAGGTAGCGTGAATAAAAGTATATTTCGAAAACCAGTGCCGAATCCCCAAAATCTGCAAAACGAACAAAGGGTACAGGCTGCTTCATCACACGTGGGTGCGCTTGTACGATTTTGAGCAAAAGGTCTCTGACTTGTTCGGGGTCAGAGTCGTAATGTACACCAACGGAGAGCACAAAACGCACCCGATTGTAGTCGTGATTCCAATTATTGACACTATCAACAACGAGTTTGGAGTTAGGAACCACCATCACTACATTATCGCGCGTCTCAATATCCGATGTACGAATCCCGATGCGAATGATACGCCCGACCGCATTATTCAATTCTACTGAATCACCGACTCGTATTTTTCCTTCAAATAAAATAATTAAGCCCGAAAACAGGTCATTAAAGGTCTGCTGCAAACCCAAACCAAAACCTACCGCCAAGGCTGCTATCGCTCCCCAAATGACATTGGTATTGATACCCAGATTTTGTATTGCCCACAAGACACCAATAGTATAAATCAAATATTTAAGTAGCTGGTTAATGGTGTATTGCGAACCAATTTCTGTTTTTTGGCGTTTATAAAATTGTGGTAATATTTTTTGCGTAAACAACCACACCATACCCCGCGCAATAACCAGAGCTAAGGCTGCCCACAGAAAGTTTATCAATGAAAACTCAAAGTCGGTATCGCGAAAAAGTCTTGAATTTAGTAGTTGTTCTAATGTTTCCATTAAATTTAATTGAGAATTGAGAATGGATAATTGAGAATGTATAATTGTATGATTGTGAAATACGAATTATCAAGGCATTGAAATTTCACAATCCTGCAATCAAACAATCATTCTTCTTCGTCTTCCCATTCTTTAAAATATTTTATCACATATTGCTTTAGTAATCCTTCTTGATTTTGGACGCCTTTTTCGGGTATTGGTCGCAGGGCTTTCCAGTGGGGCCAGCCGTCTTCGTCGCGTCCTTCAAATTCGTAATAGCCATCGTAACTCAACAAGCGACACACCGCAATGTGCATCAAATCTTGTTTTTGTTCTTTCGTAAACTCGTCTTCCATACGCCCCAATTCTTGTATGCCGATAGCAAACAGGACAGCTTGCATGTCCGGCAATTTATCTTTGCCGAAAATATCCTTTACCAAATGGCGCACCCGCAACCATTCAAAATCTAATTCCCAATCTTCCATTTGTAATGAGTGAATTTTGAATGAGTGAATGAGTATTAATGAGTGAATGAGTGAATTTTGAATGAGTGAATCAAAAACCTCGCAAGATTCATTCATTTATTCAAAATTCATTCATTCAAGAACATTAACGCATTGTAGCATTATCGCATTGACGCATTATATTCACTCATTCACAATTCACTCATTCAGTCATTGTCATGCAAAATTACTCTTTTTTTATCAACCATAACAATAACAAAGGAATACCACCGTGCGGAAGGCGAAAAATTGTTTCGTGCAGCCATTGGTGGAGGCTGTCAAACGGGAGGTCGAAAGTAAAATTGGAGATGATACGTGCAAGGGCTGTTAGTGTTCCCCATACGATGCAGTACCATATCGCAGGGCGCATCAGTGCAGGAATGAATAAAGCCGCAGCCGCTACAAAGTCGATAACTCCCGCCACTTTGAGCCACCAAAGTGCCTGATTGTCAGAAAGGTGAAATGTCCCGACCATCATTTCCACAAAATTGCCGGGAACGGGATAGTAACCAAATGCGTACAAACCATGCCCGATAAAAGTGAGCGCAATCGCAATTTTTACCCATAAACGAAACCGTGCCGTATTTTTTTGTTGGAAAATAACGTAAACGAGTAAAAACGGTACTGCCCATTGTGAGGTATGTTCGATAAACATCCCTACACTCTGAAAACGTTCTTTCCAATACATCAAAAACAGCAGAATGAGATAGCCGCCACCAATTTTGAGCAATGTACCGAGCCACTTGCGTGTAGGCGTGATGAACCACGTCGCAATTGCACACGCTACACACAGCCATCCGAAGCCTTGCGCGATAGCTTGCAGCCATGTATCCACCGTCATACTCGTGACGTATTCTTGCCAAGTCATGTTGGTGAGTGCTTCGACGGGCGTTTTGAGCAGATGCTCGTCCCAAGCGAAGGCGCGGATAGGAATATCCCAAAAAATATGCTGCCATGCCCGACCTGCAAAGACGCAAAAGGTGAGCAAACGAAGGAGAAATATTTCGCGATGTTGGAATGTTTGCATGTATTACCACTAAGCACACTAAGGATACGAAAACAAAATTAATGTAGAAGGACACAAGCTTTTTACTAAAAAAAGAATCTTTTCAAACCTTAGTTAGCTCCCGCGTTAATTAGGTTTTTTGTGTTCTTCGTGTCCTTAGTGGTTCAATTTACGAGAAATGCTTTAGCATGATGACTTCTTTTTCGGTCAAATTTCGCCAGTAGCCGCGTGTGATATTTTTCTTGGTCAAACCACCGTAATATACGCGGTCGAGCTTTTTTACTGCATAATCAAAATGCTCAAAAATACGCCTGACGATGCGATTTCTACCAATGTGTATTTCGATGCTAATGATGGTTTTGTCATCTTCTTTGATGTAACCGACTTTATCGACCATGACATCGCCATCTTCGAGCGTGATGCCATCTCGAATAGCTTGTATATGTTTTTTTGTAACAGGCTTATCCAGCGTAACGTGATAAATCTTGCGGACGCCATTGCGAGGGTGCATGAGCTTGTCGGCAAGTGAGCCGTCATTGGTCAGTAGCAGCAAACCTGTCGTATTTCTATCCAATCGTCCGACGGGATAGATGCGCTCTGTACAAGCATTTTTGACGATTTCCATGACGGTTTTGCGTGCTTTTTCATCGCTGACGGTGGTGACGACATTTTTGGGTTTGTTCATCAGGAGATAGACCTTATTTTTTTCGGGTTCAATGACTTTTCCCTCAAATTTGACGACTTCGCCGGGCTGTACACGGTAGCCCATTTCGCGCACTACCACATCATTGACCTGTACCAAACCCTTTTTAATATGCTCATCTGCCTTGCGGCGCGAACAGATGCCTGCGTTGGCTACGTACTTATTGAGGCGGGGTGGTTTGGTGGGTTCTTCGGGGGCTTTTTTGATATGCTTGTTAAATTTCTTCATAATTGGAGTGTGGAATAATCTTCCACAAAAAATAAAAATTAAAATCAACCGTCATGCTGAAATAAATTCAGAATGACATTCCTGTTTGCGATACGGAATGATGATGGTTTTGTTTATTCTTCTTCACCCGTCGTTTCTTTTTTGGGCAAATCTGCCTGTGCTTCGCCTTCCGCCACAGGCACATTTGGCGTAAGCGGCACACCATCTGCCACGGCTTGTGCGACGACTTCATCGGCAGAAGTGGGTTCGCCAATTTGGCTGTCGGCGGTTCTGAAATCTTTTATTTTGGGGAGGTCTTTGATGGATTTGATGCCGAAGTAGTCCATAAATTTTTCGCTCGTACCATATAATAAAGGTCGCCCCGGAGCATCACTACGCCCAATGATAGCGATAAGTTCCTTTTCGAGCAATTTTTGAATAGAATAATCACAACTCACGCCTCTGATTTTTTCCATTTCGCTTTTGACTACGGGTTGCTTGTAAGCGATAATGGATAGTGTTTCGAGTGCTGCGCGTGACAGGCGTTTTTTGGTGCGTTGCTTGAGCATCGTACCCACGGTGTTGTGATACGCGCCCTTTGTGAGAAATTGATACCCTTCTGCGATTTCGATAATTTCAAAAGAAAAATTGTCGTCTTCGTACTTTTTTATTAGGTTTTGAAGCGCATCTTCCAATTCTCCTTGCTTAAATTTCGTCTGAAATGTTTCTTGCAGACAATTTTTAATTTCCTTCAAAGGAATTGGTTGTTCGGCTGTAAATATCAAAGCCTCGATGTGTTGTAACAGATAATCCACGAGTTATTTAACAAAATTTTATTAATACATGCTTGCGCTTATATGATTTTTACTGTATATTGCAATATGTAAAGTGATTTCGAAAAAAAAATAAATTTTTTTCACTTTTTTTGAAACTTTTACAAACTATGAGCGTAAAACCTATATGTAACAACAATAATAAAGTTTTATTAATAGAGGTTTTCATAGTTCGTTTATTCTTTTCATAATGGTTTTTGGGACGTGTTTGTTCGATTTCGGACGGACACGTTTTTTTTTGTCAATGAGTGAATGTTTTTAATGCGACAATGATGTAATGCGTTAATGCGATAATGTTTTCCTTTATTGTCGCATTGCATCATTATCGCATTGTCGCATTGCATCATTATCGCATTGTCGCATTGCATCATTATCGCATTGTCGCATTTTATTCACTCATTCAAAATTCATTCATTCACTCATTAATAATATGATAAATTCCTTGTTTGAAAAAAAATAATACCTTTCGATACGCTACATTTTTCAAATTCATATTCATTTTGCGGAAGGTTGTTCTCCACTCTTTATCATCTTTATTTGTATGCGGACATTCGGCATACCCCCAATTGACTAGACTATCCATCACAAAGGTCAGTTTTTTTTGCAACTTATTCTCATAAATATCTTCAATGATAATTACCCGACGTGCCACACGACATGATTCTTGCAATACAGCATCCGGTTTGTCGATATGATGTAGTACTGTAAGTAGTAAAGCTACATCAAATGTATTGTCTTCAAATGGCATCTTTTGTCCATCATATACCACAGGTTTTACACTATCATCGTAGCTTAAATTTGCAACATCCAGAGGCGTCACTTCGTAACCTGCTTCGCGTAAGGTATGTGCCACCAAACCATTACCGCTACCAACATCAAGAATACTATCGTTTTCATTTAAATAGGGTAAAAACGGCTGTATTTTTTTATCGACCCACGCCCTGCCCCATCGTTGGAAATACATTCGACGCAAAAAAGGTGTGCTATGTAAAAGATAAAGTATCAAGCGAATTTTGAATGAGTGAATTTTGAATTTTGCATGAGGGGTGCTGCAAACATTTCAGGGACAGAATATAAAATGCGTATTTCTATATGGAACTTTGCAAGTTAGTCATTTCTCATAACTTGAATTGCATTCACCAAAATAAAAAAGATAACCGCCATTCTGACAGAGATTCAGAATGGCGGTTTGATAGAGAAAGTAAGTGATTGGGCTGAATTAAGAGTATCTTTAAGTTCGCACAACTCCCTGAAAGCGAATTATTTATTTAAACTTAAACTTATACTTCCACTGATGTATAGAGATAATTGTTAAACTTCGTCGTCAATGAGGTGGTCAATGAGGTCGATTTCGTGCTCGTCATTCAAGCCTATAATTTGCTCGAAAGCGATAAAAGAAGCTATCGAAATCACAGGAATTGCGACAAGCAATCCCACACCAAAACATAGTATGCCTGCGACTGTAATCAGTCCAAGTACGAGGCTGAAACCGAAGAAAGAAAACCACTCCTTAGTAATGATTTTTCGACTGGCTTCCATTGCGGGCCAAAAATCCAAGCCTTTGAACGCCACGAAGTAATACGCCCAAGACCAAGCAACACCGAGATAAATCACCGGAATCATTGCCAAAAGACCAGCGATTGTCATCAACCCGATACTCATTGCAGAAAGGTCGGGTGCCATACCTGAGTCCAAATCACTTATTAATCCAAACATGCTCACCCCTCCGATAACCAAACCCGGAATCATCGCTAAGACGATAAGCAAGCCCATGATGAGTCCTACAAGCAGCAGATGCCCCGGATTGCTCTTGAAGCCATCAAAGAAACGCCCAAATTCTACCTGTTCGCCGCGTTGTATTTTATTGGCAACTATGGCAAAACCTATCGTGAATAAAGGAGAAAGCAATGTACCCATCGGCACGATTGATAATGCTATCATAATAGCAAAAAAGACCACTAAATAGCCAATGTACTGACCGGGTGCTTTTTTGAAATTGCCCCAAGCCATGCTTATATATTTGCCGATTTCGACTTGATAACCGTTTGAGATGAGGTCATTAATTTTAGATTGCAAAGAAACGTCCATATTATTTTAATTGGTTAGAAACAATGTCTTCGCCAAATTGAGAATTGAGAATCCCGTCATTCGTCGGGACAAGTTGTATAATTGACAATTAATTTAAAATTATAATTTATAATACAATAAAAATGATATTTTACAAATTTTTAAATAAAATAATTATCAATTATCAATTTTTTATTTGGCGAACATATTGTAAAAACTAAATGAGTAAATAAGTAATCCGAGTTGTGGGTTATGAATTAACATCTGCAATGTATGTATTTTTCTTTTTTTATGTAAAATTCGATAGATAAAAATGATGTTTTTTTCGATGAGTGGACAATTTATTAGCAAATTCCAAGTACCAAAAAACAAATTCTAAGTACTAATTCATGCTTATTTCATTTAAATTTACGGAATTATCCCTTAATTGGCACAGTCAAATTTGAAAGCCTACGCGCACCTTTTTTTCCTAAAGGAAGGCTTTCCCACACGGTATTTTGGGAACTGCCCCCCTTTAGGGCTAGGGTGTGAGAAGGGGAAATGCCAATTAAGGGATGATTCCGTAAATTTATAAGAAGTTTAGTACTTGGAATTTGGTACTTGGTACTTGGAATTTGGTACTTGGAATTTGGAATTTGGAATTTGGAATTTGGAATTTGGAATTTGGTACTTGGAATTTGAACGGACAAATCAATACTTTTACACGTTAAAAAAGACGAAAACACTTTATCATTCCCGATCATGCCCTATCTTTGGGCGTTTTTTGAAAAAGAAAATAACATGAAACGATTTTTTTTGCTCCTCGCCATATTTGCAACTGGCATTAACGCCCAAGCACAAGATGCCGGCGAATTTTCTATTGGTATCAAAGCAGGGTTGAACTTTGCGACCTTTGCCGGTCCGTCTGAACGCTCAAGTAGCGATACCCGCCTTGAGTCCAACTCTGTGATTACAAGATTTCTCATTGCCCCCACATTTAGGTATGGGCTCACGGATAAAACCGGGCTGATCGCCGAAATTCAATATTCACAAAAAGGCGGCAACTATTCCTACATCGGTGAATCATACTGGATTATAGAAGACGTAACGGCTGATCCCTTATATTTTTCGGGTAGTCGTTCGGTATCTCTTAATGTCAATAATGGCTATATTGATATTCCATTGATGTTTTATGGTAATCTGAACAGCAATGTCAACGTGTATGGTGGTCCATACATTGGTTTTTTACTCAACTCCACGGGGGCTGGACAAATGACCTTTGATGCAGCTCCGCGCGATTTTGGTAGTAATGTCGAAATAGATTTGCAACCTTTCAGTATCCAACTGGAACATAATTACAGAACTGACCCGCAGGATAGTTTGGCTGTCATTTATCAGAATATCCGAAATGTCAATAGTGTAGGTCTCAGTGAACCTTTTGGTAACGCACAAGTTCCGACAGAGACTAACGCTTATCATGACTATGAAGAAGAAGCATCTTTTTTGGATGAAAATGGCAACTTTGAAAAGCAAGGCAATTTTTACAACAAGTTTGATTATGGATTAGTCGGAGGAATAGAGTATCGCTTTGATACAGGATTAGGCATCGGATTGAGAGCAAGTTATGGTTTGTCGGATATTACCAATAACGCTTACGATTATTCAAAAGTAAGCACTGTTGACCCTGACAATAACGACTTCACACGCGTTCTGCGTGAAGATAGAGATAGAAATTTCCTACTTCAATTGTATATAGGATTTGAATTATAAATTGAGTTGATGTGTTGACGAGTTGTTGAGTTGTGGAGTTGATGAATTGTGGAGTTGAATGAACATTCCCTGAGTTGATGAATTGTGGAGTTGAATGAATATTCCCATATTCCCCGACAATTCATCAATTCATCAATTCATCAACACATCAACACATTTAACTATGAGAAATTTATTACTTACAACATTATTTATTTTCTGTGCAATATCTGTTCATGCACAAGGATTTTATGTGCAGCCGGGTGTTTCGTACCTCACAAGTGCTACAAGTGAGGTACTTGGTCCGAAAGTAGGCAATGCACTTACGCCCGGCTCTGAAATCAATGGTACACTTTCCGGCTCTTACGGCGGTGGTTTAGGACTTGATTTGGGTATAGGCTATATGTTGAGCCGCAATTTTGGGATTGATTTGGGCGTATCTTATGTGCTTGGCTCAGATGTACTGACCGAAGAAGCTACACAAGGCAGCGACTTTGACCGTTCGTATGCGACCAACCGACGACTGACGCTTTCACCTGCCTTTATCGTGGATGCAGGTAGCGAAACCTTGAGTCCTTTTGCGCGTTTTGGCATCATCGCTCCTGTGGCGGGGCAGACAAATGGCTTGCGCGAATCTAATAATGGTACATTGGTCGTTGGAGAGTTGATTAACTTTCTTTATCCTGATGGCGTGGATAAATTTGAGGCAGAATCTATCGCTAAAGGCAAACCTACACTTGGTTTTACGGCGGCTTTTGGTTTGCGCTATCAATTGAATGAAAAGATAAGCGTTTTAGGGTCAATTGGTTATACGGGTTTACGCATTCATCGTAACACTTACGAAGTGACTCGCGCAGATGTTACATTGCCTGATGGCTCGACCGAAAGCGTACTGTCGGTTCTTTCTTTGGACGATACATATATTTACACTGAATATTTTGAGGAGGTGGATACACAAGCACTCACCGCTCACCAGACAGCAGCAGACTACAATTACGGTTCGAAAGATTTCCCTGCTTGGGAAACTGACCAGGGTGTGAGTTTTAGCACCTTGAATATAAGTATAGGTGCGCGTTTTTCTTTTTAGAAAAAGTAATAAAAAATAGAATTAGAAACAGCGTAAAAAGGGGCAATTCAAATTGAATTGCCCCTTTTCTTATTTCCAATAAAAATGTATTGTCAGTCGAATGATTCTGTTTGCCTGTGAGGTTTACTCGGCAGACGAAGGTTGTTGTAAAATGTAGTGATTTGTCGCATAAAATATTCGCTCCGAACAAAGGGATTCGTCTGACGAGTATTCTATTTGGCAAAGTTAGACGGGTAGCCTTTAAACATGCTCTTATTAAAAAAAATGTGTGGACTATTAGCCTAGCTTAAGAATATTGGGTAAGATTTTGTGGGAATGTTCGATTAAACGTCTTTACGACATAAATGTTTCCGTAAATATATTGTTTTTTATTTAGCAGACAAAAAAACAGTTGGTGTTCGAGGAAAATAGGGTGTAGTCGGCAGACGAAGTTTTTTACGAAAATTGGTGGTTTGAATGCCCAAATATGTGTTATTTACAACCAGATTCGTCTGACGACAGTGGATTTTTTCATTACCCTATTTTTGTCGAACATCACCAACTATTACACCATTGGCAATAATACCAACATAAGCGCGTTTTTGTGTGGATTTTAATTATGTTGCAAAAGTATTAAATAATGGTTAATGTCTTCGCCAAATTGAAAATTGAGAATGAATAATTGATAATTAGTTCAAAATTATTATTTATAATACGAACGAAATTTGTTTTTTACGAATGTTTAAATGAAATAATTATCAACTCTCAATTATCAATTATTCATTTGGCGAAATATTTCAATCAAAAATCGAAAATCACTCAATCAAAAATAATTCATTTTTATGAACAAAATTATCACCATAATCGCTTTCGTTTTATTGGCACTTGCATTGATTTGGGGTGTTTTTCAGTTGAATGAAGGTAAGAAAAAAGATGTGACCCTCACTTCACAAGAACAGACTATTTCAGACTTGGAAACATCGCTGGAAAAGGAACGCAACTCCAAAGAGCTTGCCATCCAACGTACTGAAGAATTGACCGAAGCCAATCAAGCATTGGAGGGCGAAAAAACGAAGCTCAGTACACAAATTCAGCGATTAGAAAAGGAAATCAGCGACCTAAAACTCCGCATCAATACCCAACGCGAAACCATCGAAGGCATCCGTACAGAGATGCAGCAGCGCGAAGCAAAAATCGCTGATTTACAGGGGCAAATTGCAGCACTGGACCGTTCAAAAAAAGCGGACCTTGCGAAGATAAAAGACCTCGAAGACCAACGCACAGCCGTCAATACCGAAATGGATAATCTACGCGCTACGACCTACCAAACGCTTTCGGAAAAAGACGCGCTCGTAAATGACCTCATGGACAAGCAAGAGGAAGAAGAATTGTACCGTAACAACCTCGATGTTATCGAAAAAACGGTAGTGAATTTTCAACAAATACAACTCAGAAAAGACAAAAAAGAAAAACCCATCAAACGCTTAAAAAAGAACAACTGGGATTACACAACAGTTGAATTCAGTCTTTACCATGAACAGCAAGAACTCCTTGTAGGTCAGGAGTTTGAATTAACTGTAGTAGATATGGATACCGGGCAACCTCTGGCATTACGCGAGTCGAATCCCGAATTTCCCGATTCAGAAACTAATGCGAAATCTATGCGTTTTACTTTCGATAAAAATCCGATTGTACTCGAACACACCAACACACAAGAGAAGACCTCCAATAACTATCAAATCCAAATTACTTACGTAAAAAATAACCGTCAATTACCAATGAAATTTGGCGTTATGCCTGTCATTGCAAATGGTAAAGTAGTGGTCGGGAATTAATGAGTGAATGAGCGAATTTTGAATGAGTGAATGTAATGCGATAATGCTGAAATGTGTTAATGCTACAATAATTTACTCGAACTAATACGTTAAAAATATTCACTCATTCGCTCATTCAAAATTCACTCATTACATTATCGCATTATGAAGAAATGGATTCCGGTACTCGAAATATTTCTCGTAGAAGTTGTCATTTTTATGGCATTGTGGCTGCTTGCTCCGTTTTGGGCGAGTTTGTTTACGTTTATTATTCCGTTGATTGCTATTCCGATATTATTGATTGCGTTGATTGCAGAATTGCTGGAGCGTTCCAAAATTTCGCGGATATATTTCGTGGTGATGTTGATTTCGATTATTGTGCCGCCTTTGGTAGCAGTAGTGTATAGTTTGCTTTCGGAGAATGAGTGGAATTTTATAAATTTTGAATGGTTAGCAACGTAACACAGACATTCCTGTCTGTCATTCGCGAGGAGGTACAGACAGGAATGTTTGTGTTACATTGGTGAGCGATAACTGGTGCTAAGTAGGTTTTGAAAGTAGGATAGCAGCAAAAATAATTTTCACGGAATTTAACCCCCTAAAATACAAATTACTACAAATAAATTAACATTTTGTATGCATAAAAAATAATATGAACCATCAAAAAAACCAATCCCACCACACTTCCGATTTTAAACCCATCATTCCGTTCCTTCGCCAATACACTTTTTACCAAAAAAAATACCCCGACAACCATATAAAGCAACTGCGCCAAACGTGCCGCAGCAATACCAATCAGCGCATTTCTATCATCCGTAGGTGAGGTAAAAGGAGTATGATTGGTCATGTAAGTTACTTTCAGATAAGCCCAAACCATTGCTAAAACACAAGCATAGATAAAATACCGAAATGCCCGCACCCGATACCGCTTATCACGCGGAAAACGAATGGGATCGCGTTCAAAAACATCATCTAAAATTTGTGCATCCATTATTTCATAGTTCGATTGTATCATGGGCGCATTATATCGACCTATGTTCGCCAAACTTTGGATTGACCATATCTTTTTCGGACAAAATGAGGTCTTTTTGTGGTATTTTCCAATCAATATTCAGCATTGGGTCATCGTATGCAATACCACCTTCGCTGGCTTTATTATACAAATTATTGCATTTATAAAAAAAAGTAGCCGTGTCACTTAGCACCAAAAAACCATGAGCAAAGCCACGCGGAACATAAAATTGCAACTTATTTTCGTCACTCAATTCTATCGAATAATACTGCCCGTAAGTCGGCGAACCGGGACGAATATCCACCGCTATATCCAATACACTTCCTTCGAGTACGCGCACAAGTTTTGACTGTGCATGTTCGCCCGTCTGATAGTGCAAGCCGCGCAATACGCCGTAAGTAGATTTGGATTGATTGTCCTGTACAAAATCATCTTTGACCCCGGCTTCCGAGAAAATATTTTTATTAAAACTCTCATAAAAATATCCGCGATCATCTGCAAAAACACGCGGTTCGAAAATCAGTAAACCTTCTATTGGTGTGGTTTTAAACATGAGTTGTTGAGTTGATGAGTTGTTGAGTTGTTGAGTTGACGTATTTTTCAATAACTCATCAACTCGTCAACCCAACAACTCGTCATTATTTCTTCCTAAAAAATATCCCGATAGGGACGCCTGTAAGTTCAAATTTTTTGCGCCATACATTTTCTATATATTGCTTGTACGAATCCTTGACATACTTTGGATTGTTGCAGAAAAATGCAAACGCGGGGTAGTACGTGGGCAATTGTGTCACATATTTTATTTTGGCAAAACGCCCCTTGTGCGAAGGTGGCGGATAGCGGTCAATTGCCTCTTGTAAGGCGTTATTGAGTTTGGAAGTTGTGATTTTTCGGGAGCGATTTTCGAAGACCTCCAAGCCCGCTTCGATGGCTTTGAAGATGCGTTGTTTTTCGAGTGCCGAAATAAATAGTATCGGCACATCATTGAAAGGCGCGATGCGTTTTCTCAAATCATCCTCGTATTCTTTTGCCGTATTGGTGTCTTTTTCGATGGCATCCCATTTATTGATGAGCAGTACCAAGCCCTTATTTCGCTTCAAAGCAATGCTGATGATACTCATATCTTGTGCCTCCAGACCATCTTGAGCATCAATCATTAAAAAGCAAACATCCGCTTCTTCGATTGCTTTAATGGCACGCATGACGGAGTAAAATTCGAGGTCTTCGTGTACTTTATTTTTCTTGCGGATTCCGGCGGTATCTATGAGCAAAAAATCTTTGTCAAACTTCGTATAGCGCGTGTGTATGGCGTCGCGCGTGGTGCCTGCGATGTCGGTTACGATGTTGCGCTCCTCTCCTATCAGGGCATTCACGAAGGAAGATTTGCCGACATTGGGCTGCCCGACGATGGCAAAGCGTGGGAGGTCAGATTCCACACGTTCTATGTCCGTGATATGTTCCGTCACGGCATCCAACAACTCCCCCGTTCCACTACCATTAATTGAGGAAAGAAAGAAAGTTTCTTCAAAGCCCAAGCTCCAAAACTCATTGGCTATCAACATTCTATCGTGGTTATCGACTTTATTGACAGCAAGTAAGACGGGTTTGTCGGTACGGCGCAGCATACGAGCAACCTGCTCATCAAGGTCGGTAATACCCGTCATTACATCCGTCAAAAATATAATGACAGATGCTTCGTCAATGGCAATTTGCACCTGCAAGCGAATGGCTTTTTCAAAAATATCTTCTGAATTTTTGACAAAGCCGCCCGTATCGACGACTGTGAATGTCTTGCCGTTCCAAAACGACTGTCCGTACTGGCGGTCACGGGTCACACCACTAATATCATCAATAATGGCTTGACGCTCCCCTATCAAACGATTGTAGAGTGTGGATTTGCCGACATTCGGACGGCCAACGATGGCTACTATATTTCCCATTTAAAGTTCAAGTTAGTATTAGCCCCTGATAATCAAATTTTTATGCTAAAATAAAATAAAATAAAACACAACTTAACTTGTATTTTATTGAAATTTGGGGGTTTGTTTTTTGGAATTTCATCACAAAGGTAGGAAAACATTTTGACGTGGAATTGTGGGATTGTCATTATAAAATTTAGAAAATCATAATTTACACTGATAATGACATTATTAGATGAGTGAGTTTCTCAATATTATTTGTCACAGAAAATAAATACTCTATGATATTCACCTCAATAATTACTTTTTAAAGGATAATAGAACGCCCAAAAAAGCTGTGCATAAAAACGGTTTTTTAAGTGAACGGCAAATTAAGGGAAGACGAAAAAAATAATCTACCCGTCTGAATCGTTCTTTTTCTTATATGTTTCACTAAATTTTCCTTGCGTAGCCCAGCTATGCGCGTCAAATTTAGCCAAACATATAAAAAAAATAACTTCTTCATTTGGGGTAGATTATTTTCTTCCTCTTCCCTAACTCATATAAAACACATCAGTTAATGAGTTTTTTATAAATTATAAATAATCATTAGCAATCGTTCCGTATGCTGTCACATTATCATGTTTTCTCTAAGCACTTTGTTTACGCTGATGAGTAAAATTTGTTGTCAAATACGCTAAGTAATGTTGAATGAGTGAATGCATCAAAGTACAACATTTATTTCCTCACCATTACTTCAAATTATTCACAACATCTTTTTCATCCAAACAAAATGAAGTACACGACTATACTCCAAATTCGGAGATAACGTTGATTTTCTGTAAAATTAAACTGCCACCAGCATCTCCCTCTACCTGACACGGCAGAGCCGTTATTATTGTTTTATTGTTTTATTGTTTTATTATTAACTTTCTTTAGCAGAGAAAATACAATAGCAAACTAAACGTCAAACAATTTAACAATTATTACTTTCCCTGGACTGTAAAGTGAGGTTTTACGGTATTCCGTTTTATTACAATTTTGAGATAGTCGTATATTTTTTTGTTTTAATACATAGGAAACATGAAAAATATATGTACACAGAGTTTCTATTGTCTTTTAGCCATAGGTACATGGCTGATGGCAACGGCTCACACACCACTGGCAGCAGCCGAAATATTTGCTACACATGGGTGTGATTGCGCCAACTCAGACAATTATGAGTCCGACAGCAATTATTACTTTGCCGAAACTGTCGTTATTGAAGGGGCAGCAGGTGATACATGGACGCTCAATTCCGCCTATTCAGTGGGTTTATTGGATGCGTCCGGGACTTACATGGGTGCTCCCATTGTATTTACGGAAACTTCACCGGGAATTTATCAATTGGATTTCTGGCATCGCAAAGCTTCAGGCTATGGTATCCATGTATCCAATACTACGGGCGAATATCTTTCTATTAATAGTGTATGTTTTGACCACTGCAATTCATCCTGCGATGTAAGTGATGGATTGGTGGTCAATGATTGCGTTTCTGATGATAGATTTACCTTTAGTCTCACGCCGGATGGCGCGGATTTTTCGGGTACATACAATCTGACGGGGGCTGTCAGTGCCTTCGGTATTACGGGTACTTATACTTCGCCGCCTCTCCTGAGTACAGAAGGTGACTACAATATCGTCATTACTGATGCCAATGACCTTTCGTGTGGTACTACGGTAAATATTCCGCCTCCCGCTTGCGCCGCCTTGTCTATGAATCCGCTCAATAATTGTGATTGCGACCACGAAGGTAATTACGAATTGGATGGTGTATATTTCTTTGCAGAAACGGTGCTTATCGTAGCCGATGCAGGCGATATATGGACGATAGATATGGATTTTACGGTCGGACTTTATGATGATTCGGGTAATCCGATGATAGGTCCTTTGACATTCACCGAAGTTGCGGCGGGTGTATATGCGCTTGATTTTTGGTACACCAATATGTCGGGTTATGGTTTGCATGCCTACGATTCTGCGGGCGATTACGGCTCGCTCAACAATTATTGCCCGGAAGCTTGTCCTTCTCTTTGTAGTATTGATAATGACGGTTTACTTATTGGTGAGTGTTTGCCCGAAGAGCGTTATACATTCAGTCTCGAACCGAGTGGTGAGAATTTTTCAGGCATCTATAATCTGAGTGGTGATGTCAATGCAACAGGTGTGACGGGTACTTACACTTCGTCGCCTATTTATGCGAGTGCCGGCAATCTCAATATTACGATTACGGATGCAAATAATCCGAATTGTACTTATGAAGCATTTATTCCTCCACTAATTTGTAGTTCTGAACCATGCAGTATTGATGACCCGGGGCTTAACGTGGGGAGTTGTAATGCAGCAGACCGATTTATCTTTACGCTGGATCCGAGTGGTTTGGGTTTCTCTGGCACATACAATTTGAGGGGTGATGTCATTGCGAATAATGTCACAGGCGTTTACACTTCTCCACCTGCCTTCACCAATGTTGGTGACTTGAATGTAACGATACGCGATGCTGCCAATCCGTTTTGTAAGGTGACAGTCTATATCACTCCTCCCAATTGTGGTTCGGATGATTGTAATATCAGTGATGACTTCAATTTGGTCGTAAATGATTGTACAGATGATGGCACTAGATTTACCTTTACTTTTGAACCAACAGGAACGAATTTTTCCGGTGTTTACAACCTAAGCGGCGATATCAATGATAGCGGTGCAACGGGGGTTTATACCTCACCACCTACACTCTCATACGTAGGATTGATTAACGTTACTGTAACCGATGCAGCCGACCCTACTTGTAGCCGTACACTTTATGTAGCTCCACCCGCCTGTGCTGCTGCACCCGAATCATGTAGCATTGACGATCCAGGTTTGATTGTCAACGAATGCTTGCCCGATGGGCGATTTACGTTCACGCTAAATCCAAGCGGTCTGGGCTTCTCCGGTATCTACAATATGAGGGGTGATATTAATGCCAATGGCGTAATAGGTGCTTATACCTCACCGCCTTCTTTGTCAAATGTAGGTAATCTCAATGTTACCATCAAGGATGCACTCGACCCGACCTGTCGAATGACGGTATATATTCCGCCACCGGCTTGTAGTTCTGCTGACCCTGTTATCGCTGTCGAAAATGGATGCGATTGCAATAATGCCGATAATTATGAATTGGGCGGTGTTGATTATTTTGCTGAAAAAGTTGGTATTCTTGCTGATGCGGGCGATACCTGGACTATAGACTTGAATTTCAGTATAGGTCTTTTGGATGCCTCGGGTAATTTACTGTCCGGCACTGTCACTTTCACAGAAGCCTCTCCGGGACTCTACGAACTTCCATTTTGGCACAGATGGGGTGCAGGTTATGGTATCCATGCCTACAATTCCTCCGGTGAATATGTCTCCTTGAATGGAGTATGTCTCACGCCCTGTAATGTTGCTGAAATGCGCCTCAATACGAACAACACCCAATTGGCAATTTCAGAAGTATATCCCAACCCGACCAAAGGTGGTATTGTGAATGTAGTCTTCAATAGTGAAGCATCAGATAATGCTCAAGTCATCATTTTTGACGTATTTGGTCAAAACAAAACTGTTGTTCCTGTAACTACCGATAAAGGAGTTAATTTTACTAACATTAACGCAGAAGCACTGCCGACAGGCACTTATTTTGTAGTTATTGAAAATAATGGCAAACGTTCTGCTCCGTTTAGATTTACTAATGTGAAATAATGGTTAATGATTAACGAGAAAACGCCTGTAAGATTTATAATCTTACAGGCGTTTCTATTTTTATTATTGAAAATTATTTTTACACAAAAAAATAATCACAAATTCATTCTACAAAAAGACATTTCACCAAGTGAAATCAAATTAATCATTAATCGTTAACCATTAATCATTATCGTCTCGACCCCATGTAACGCATTACAAAAAACAAGACCATAATCAATGCTGATAATGCCGCAGCTACATAAGTCATAGCAGCCCATTTCAAAGCGTCTTTTGCGCCGTCGTACTCTGCACCTTGTACCGCGCCTGTATCGTCGAGCCATGCCAATGCACGATTACTCGCATCGAACTCTACGGGTAAAGTAATAAAGCTAAACAGAGCCGTAACACTAAACAATACGACACAAGCCAACATCAGGATACCGCCGACTCCTTGCGCCATTCCCATGCCCATAAACGCGCCCATCAGTACAAATTGCTGTGCCTTCGAAGAAAGCTGCACCAATGGTACAATCGCTGAGCGCATTTGCAAAAAACTGTATGCCTCTGCGTGCTGTACTGCGTGACCACACTCATGCGCCGCCACCGCCGCCGAAGCGACACTTGTACCTTGATAAATCGGCGGGCTGAGGCTGATTGTTTTGGTTTGAGGGTTGTAGTGGTCGGTCAACATACCTCGCCCTTCCACGATACGTACATCATGCAAGCCGTAGTGGTCGAGCATTTGCTTCGCAATTTGAGCCCCACTTTGCCCCGAACTCATCGGTACTTGCAAATATTTATTGATTTTACTTTGTAACACTTTTCCGACTAAGCCACCAATGGCAGCCGCAATCATTGTTACAATCATATAACCCATATATCCTCCCATGTAAGAATTTATTTTTTGTGTGAAATGTAATTAATTCAAGCGCATTCCGATAGTTATCGCGGACAAGTTCAAGTTTAAACTTTACCTGCTTCTGAAATTTTAGACTTTGCTTTCCAGATTCGTCACAGCAACTAAAATCTAAAGATTGACGCAAATATAACAGCATTTTTGATGCCGAAGGTTAGAAAATATATACTAAATTCGATGAACGAAGGTAAATTGACGACGGGTTGACGGGTTGATGAGTTGATGAGTTGATGAGTTGATGGGTTGATGGGTTGATGGGTTGATGAGTTGTTGATGAGTTGATGGGTTGATGAGTTGACGGGTTGATGAGTTGATGGTGTCATGATGTTTCCTTACCTTCGTCTCAAATTACTTTATCACTTTCACAATAATTCGACAACTCATCAACCCGTCAACTCATCAATTCATCAACAACTCGTCAGCACATGCAAATAAAATCCAAACTGCCCGACCTCGAAACCACCATATTTACGGTAATGAGTGCGCTTGCCAATCAGCACGGTGCTATTAATCTCTCACAGGGTTTCCCGAATTATGATTGCGACCCTGTATTGAAAAATTTGGTCGCAAAATATGTACAAGATGGCTATAATCAGTATGCGCCGATGGCGGGTTTGCCGGAATTGAATGAGCAGATTTATGCCAAAATCGCCCGTATATATGGCGCACAGGTGCATCCCGCAAATGAAATCACCATGACTGCCGGAGCGACACAAGCCATTTATACGGCAATCACAGCATTGGTGCAGTCGGGCGATGAGGTGATTTTGATAGAACCTGCTTATGACTGCTATCGTCCTGCCATTGAATTGTGTGGTGGGGTTCCCGTTCCTTACGAACTCTCGAAGCCGGATTATCGGGTAGATTGGGCAGCACTGGAATCGCTCGTGACACCACGTACACGCATGATTATGATTAACTCGCCACACAACCCGTCAGGCACTGTATTTTCACGGGAAGATATGCTTGAATTGCAGCGTATTACCAATGATACTGACATCATCGTTTTGAGTGATGAGGTGTATGAACATATCGTTTATAGTGGTGCAGAACATCAGAGCGTATTGCGGTTTCCTGATTTGTTTGCGCGGAGTGTAGCGACGTTTTCTTTTGGGAAAACATTTCATAATACAGGCTGGAAACTGGGCTATGCCGTTGCCCCCGAATATTTGATGGATGAGTTTCGTAAAGTCCACCAATTCAATGTGTTTTCCGTAAATCGCCCGATGCAACACGCGCTTGCAGAGTACATGAAAAATTCCGACAATTACCTGTCATTAAGTTCATTCTTTCAACAGAAGAGAGATTATTTTTTACAAGTAATTAAAGCGTCACGTTTTCGCCCTATTGCATGTGCCGGCACTTATTTTCAATCCGTAGATTACAGTGAAATTAGTGATGAGCCGGACACCGAATTTGCAGAACGACTAACGCGTGAATATGGCGTAGCAGCTATTCCGATTTCAGTTTTTTTTAGTAGCAAAAAAGATGAAAAAATAGTGCGGTTTTGTTTTGCTAAAACAGAGGATATGCTGGAGCAGGCAGGGGAATTATTATGCAAAATTTGAACGTAACACGGACATTCCTGTCCGCCAAATCAGACAAAATACAGACAAGAATGTCTGTGTTACGTTGATTTAATTGAGTAACTTTGTCGCCGTTTTGTAGTCCAAATAAGCAAATCACGAGTCAACGAATTTACGAATCACGACATTATGCTGAATAGAGAAATATTTATCTTATTGCTTACACATACTATCGGCGTTATTGCCGGATATTTTATTGGTCGTTATTTTAAGAAAAAAAATGAAACCGACTGGCAAGCAAAGTATGAAGCCACTCAAGAAGAATTTAAAAAACTCAAAAAAGAATATAAGCAAGAGAAAAAGCAGATGAATCGCGTGAAACAGGAGCGTGATTCGTGGAAATCAGATTTTGAGGACTTGACAAAAAAACATGATGCACTGACTGGAGAATTTGCTACGGCGAATGTGAATTTTACCCAAGAAAAAGAAGACCACAGGAAATTGCAAATTGAATTTGACCGGCTTAAAAATCGTTTTGAAAATCTCGAAAAAGCTCATATCAAACTCAAAGAACGGTACGATATTGATATGCACGATAGTAAAAATTGGAAATCAAAACGTACCGAATTGCTTCGTGAAATTGAGACCTATAAAAGTAAGTGGACACGCGCCGAGCAAGAAAAAACCAAAACACAACACCGCCTGAATGATTATATGCAGCAAATCAACGATTATGAATTGTTGAAAAAAACACACCGTACGCTCTCTGTCACACATAAGAAAACAAAAAGCGACTTAAGCTATTGGGAACAAAGGCATTACGATGCTCATCAGGAACTGACCGTAGCCCTCGAAACCATCGAGATACAACGCAAGGAAAATCTTGAATTTAAGCAATTATTAAAAGGTGCAGCACTCAATGAGCAAAACCTGATGAAGCAAATCGGAAATTTCAAAACCAAATTCGTCGATACACACAACAAGTATCAGGCTCTTATTAAAGACAATGCTTAAGCCAAATTGAGAATTGAGAATGTATAATTGAGAATTAATTTAAAATTACAACTTATAACAATATTTAAAGCATTGCCTCCGCCGCACCTTCGAGTGCTTCATAAAAATCTTCGCCATACTTACGTATCAAGGCGTCTTTTACAAACTGATAAACAGGCATTTGCATCTTTTTGCCCAACTCACAAGCTGCCGAGCATATCTCCCATTTATCATAATTAATCGCGTCAAAATTATCATGGTGGTCAATCCGTACCGGGTATAAATGGCAAGAAATCGGTTTTAAAAAATCTGTTTTTCCGGCTTTGTTTGCTTGCTCTATTCCGCATTGTGCAACACCATCTTTGTCGCGAGTCATGAAAGCGCAAGCGTTATTATTTACAAGGGTTGTGGCATATTCTTTGGTTTCATCCACATATGTATAAATACCCTGTTTTTCGATAGCTGCCCTGCCTTCCGGCGTCAAAAAAGGCTTCACATCGTCATATATTTTTTTCAAAATTTCACGCTCTTCATCTGTCAGTGGCGCACCGTAATCCCCTTCCCAACAGCAAGCTCCTTTACACGCTTTCAAGTTGCATACAAATTGTACTTCTACCAGATCATCACTAATAATTTTATCGTCTATCAATATCATATTACGAGTTACGGGTTATGGGTTGTTTATTTTTTTGAAAACAATAAAAACCAAAACACAATGATACAATAATACGAGTTTTTTCAAAAAAATAACTATAACATAACAATACTTCAACACAATAACACAAAAATATGTGACCAAATATGTATTTTTAAGTTTCTATAAAAGAACAAGTTTACCGAACGCCCGATATTCGCTGAACGTGTTCTAGTGGTTACATCACTATCAGCACTTTGGATACGAAAAAAGAAATATCAGACAAGGAAGTTGTGGAGCAGATTATTGCTACCGGCGATAAGGAGCTATTCAATATTCTTTATGATAGATATGTCGATAAGGTATATCACAAGTGCTTGCTATTGACGAAGGATAAAGAAATCTCAAAAGACCTGACGCATGATATTCTGATTAAAGTGTTTCTGAATATTTCAAAGCTGACAAAAATTACCAATTTTTCTCTTTGGGTACATTCTATCACTTATAATCATTGTATTGACTACCTGAGGATAAAAAAGAAATTTAAGCGCGAAGATTATGATGAGGGGCGATTTGAAAATATTTCAGAAGAAGATATCGAACGTGAACAACAGGAACTCAAAGAGGTACAGCTCGCAGAGTTAGAAGTTGTTTTTCAGCAACTCAAAGAAGACGAGAGATTGGTTTTACTGATGCGTTATCAAGATGGACTGCCGATTAAAGCTATCGCAAAAGCGCTGAATGTAGGAGAAAGTGCCGTAAAGATGCGACTCAAACGTTCGAGAGACCACTTAGCCGAATTACTAAAAAAATATCGAAATACATGACATGATGCAGGTATTCAAAGAACTAAAACCGTTGGATGGCAGACCGCCCGAAAATTTGAAAGATGAGGTTTTCACTAGTTTGGAAACCCTTCAACTTATTGCAGATGTAATAGACCTTTTTACATCACAATTTGTTTTGTCTGAGGCGGAGTTGACGAGCCTCTTTGATTCCGATTTCTATGATGAACGTGAAAATAAAGATAATCACGAATAAAAAACACTCAAATAAAAAATAAAAAACATTTCAAAGAATAAAAAATCACCTGCCTGATAATCAAACAAATAAAGCTAAAAGAATGTTATTATTTCATATAATCCCTCTTATTTGAAAAGAAAAAACAAAAAAAATCAAGAAATGATGTGACCGATTTCAGGTTTTTCGTTTCTATCATACACGGACACCTAATAGTAATTTGACATATGGATAATTTGACGAGTTGGACGCAATTCTTCTTTGACTCTTTGAAAACAATGGGAGAAAAAATTGTAGCCGTCTTGCCAAGCATACTTGGAGCGATACTATTTTTACTGCTCGGTTGGTTTCTTGCACGTGTTATCTCCGCAGCCGTTATACGGCTGTTACAAGCTATAAGTTTTGATTCCTTTGCCGATAAAGTAAACGTTAAAGAATTTTTAAGCAGAGCAAATGTCAATATTAGCGCAAGTGAAATTATCGGAAGATTCGTCCGAGGAATTATTATCTTGTTGGCTTTTGTAGGGGCTTGTAACCATTTAGGTCTAACAGTAGTATCCGAAAAAATAGGCGAGTTAATTAGTTATTTGCCGACGCTATTTGTAGCCATTGTCATCTTTTTAATAGGCGTTTATATTGCGACATTCATCAGAGATCTTATTAAAGGAGCAACGGCTTCTATCGGAATGAGCGCGGGGAAAGTAGTCAGTAATCTGGTATTTTATTTTCTTTTCATTATGGTCACGCTCACAGCGCTTGACCAAGCAGGAATAGATACTACGGTAATTACATCCAACATGCTGATTATTATGGGATCTATACTCGCAGCAGCAGCTATCTCATACGGTTTTGCCTCAAGGCATGTGTTGTCAAATATACTTGCCGGATATGCCGGTAGAAACACTTTTAGAAAAGGACAAATTATTGAAATAGAAGGTATCAGAGGAGAAATCATTGATATTACAAGTACATCCGTGATTTTGCAGACAGGAGATGAAAAAATGGTGATACCTAATCATGACCTGTTGACAGGAAAAGTCAAAATTTATTAATGTGTCATTGAAAATGAAAGACTCTCCAAACCATTTAATATCATTTTCAATGCCTCATTAATCAAGATTTTTCCATAAATCGGGTGTTTGATAACCTGGGGTTGTTTAGCTAACGCGGCAGCCCCAGTTTTTTTTTGACTTTTTTCCACAACATTTAATATATTAATTATTGGTAATTAATGATTAATAACGAATCCTTGGATTTGGTTTTTCTTCTTTTTTAGCGAAAGTTACATTGGTTCTTTCGGGAGCCAATGTACATTCAAATATACATCAAATGAGTAGTTTTTGATTCATTGAACAATAACAAACTCTCATTTCAATTAAAACAAAATACTTTCGACGCTATTCCCCTACTCTTCTTTGATAATTCTTAGTGCGACTTTCTCCAGAGTTCCGCTCCTCAGTACAAATTACAAGAAGGGTAAAACAAAGCTCCGTTGTTCTTTGGTGAGCCACCCATGCCTAAAAATTAGTGCCGTTGGTAATCTCCCCTTTCAGATTCAGAACTGAAAGGGGTTTTTTTAATTAGAAACGGTCAAATAATAATCTCAATATTTGAACGATACTTAGGGAAAAATAAAAAGGCACTTTCAGTTTCATGAAAGTGCCTTCGCGTCGTTTTTTGTACTTATTGTGTTAAGCTACTGCCCTAACAGGCAGCGTTTCTAAAGCGTTTTGGATGTATTTTTGGAAAGCTTCCATCGAAAATGGTTTTTCAAAATACCCTTTAACGATTTTCAGCTTTTCTATTAGTGCTTTGTCAGTTCTTCGAATAGATGAACTAGATACAAAAAGAAGTGTATCCGTATGAAGATGATAAAAACGTTCGCGGTAAATCTGAACGAATTCGTAGCCATTCATCATAGGCATATTTACATCTGTGATGATAATTTCGGGAAATTCTTCTTCAGGTAATTCTGACAAGTATTTTAAAGCATCAGGTGCATCTTTGATAAAATGGGCTTCAACCGGGATCTCATCTAAGCCAATCATCGCTTTCGTTAGATACACATCAGCAGGGGAATCTTCTATAAACAGGGCTTTGTAACTTCTCTTCTCAGGCATAGGTTAGTGGATAAGTAGTTTGTTATAAGTATTGTTTAATGTTTTCGTTATTAATATACGCAATTATCTAAGTTGCGTTTAATAATTTTTCACAAAAAATCAATTGTATATAATAACAAAAAAGCGTAACATCTCATAAACAAGACATTACACTTTCCTTCTATTCCAAATAGAAAAATCTAAAAAGACAAAAATCCTTTTATCACGCATCAAATGGGTATCGTGTAAAACGCCATTTTTTTTGCAAAAAAAGTTTTATTCTTTTAATATATAAATCAAATAAGCTATCAAAATACCCGCGATAGGTCCCATTGGTAAGTCCGCATTAGTCATTTCATAACCAAAAAAAACGATACTCACGATTAACAGGAGTGCCATCACCAACCAAACTTTAAGTGTAAGATTAATAAGCTCGGTCTTATCAAATGGAAAGTTTAGCCCCAAAATTTGAAAGCTGGTCATTTCTTCTTTTTTCTTTTTGTCACTCATAGTTAAAGGTTTTATGGAATCTATGATTTCATTTATAAAATAAAAAGGAGTTCCGGTATCACCGAAACTCCTGTAAAAATAATAAAAACTTTCCAAAGTCTTAAAACTTCGATTTTATTTTTTAACCCCATGCTTGGTTTTCTTCTTCTATACGTTGACGAATACTCACGACAGCCATGATACACATCAACAAGCCGAGAATAATAAGCCCCCATTCGCCTACGGTAGGGATGTTGGCAACAGGTCCCATGAAGTTGAATCCATCGGGTGTGCCATCGCCGTCAACATTGAACGCCCTCGGACCTACATCTCCTCCTGCTTCAATATAACAGGCAGGAGCATTGACGATTACAGCAGTGTATGTGCCACACGCATATGGACCGCCTGTGAGTGAGTAGTTACCCATCATGTCGGCGGTTACTGCTTCTACCAACAGGCCTCCATCATCATATATTTCAACCATAGTACTTGAAAAGTCACAGTCTGCAAGTGTGATGCTTCCTGCAATGTCATCTACGCATGGTTCGCAAATACAAGGCATATATTCTGCACTTGGATTAGTAATGTTTGCAGAAGGGCTTCCCATATCAGCATCGAACATCATAGTACCGTAGCCCGAACCATCTGCCGGATAGTACACCACTATCTGGTAAACACCCGACCCGGGAGCAGTTTCTGTCATCGCATCTCCTACCAAAATAGGTGTGCCGTCACAGTTTAGTGCCGTTCCTGCTGCTGCTACTGTAAATGTTTCGCCTACAATCGGGCTACTAACAGCAATTTCGATAACATCGGCTACTAAATCCAGACCGTTATTGGTGATAAGTCCATCACCATCTACATCAATATTCTCCGGTGAATTGGCTGCTGTGTACGGATAATCCGAAGTACATCCTGCTTGTGGAATAGCAGGCGCGTCGCACGAGCATGGGTCAGAAATATCAATTGATGTCATTTGGGCGGAACAAGTGGGGGGAGCCGCTGCCATCATTGTATTCGTACAATTCGCTGGATCATCTACGTCTGTAAACGTTACAATAATATTACCGCCGCTAATTGGATACGGTCCGTAAGAAACGGTTGTGCCGTAAGCTATACCTACATTACCCTGATCATCATTGAAGGTATTACTTGCACCCGGTGCCAAATTACTGCCATTTACTGTGATGTCAAATGTATATGTATCGTCAGACGGATCGGAAGGTGTACCGTTATCGTTGCAGAGAATACTGGCTGCGGGATCAGGTGTGATCATACATGCCGTTTGATCTGAACAAGTTGCCGGAGCTGTTGCCATCATCATTCCTGTACATGTAGCTTCGTCTGCATCTGTAAACATTACTGTTACGTTACCACCCGCAATTGGGAATGGTCCGTAAGAGACTGTCATTCCATATGCAATTCCTGCGTTGCCTTGGTCATCGTTGAAGGTATTTGTCGCACCGGGGAAGGTGCTTGAACCGTTTACTGTAATGTCAAAGGTATATGTATCGTCAGATGGATCGGCAGGTGTACCATTGTCATCACAAACAATGTTAGCAGCCGGATCAGGTGTAATTGTGCATGTAGCACCTGAACAAGTTGCAGGTGGATTTGCCATCATAGTAGCTGTACATGCTTCAGCAGCGGGTGCGTCAGCATCAGTGAACATCACTGTGATAGGACCTCCTGCGATTGGGAATGGTCCGTAGGAAGTCGTTGCTCCATAAGCGACACCATTATTGCCTTGGTCATCATTGAAAGTATTGGAAGCTGCTGCATCTGTGTTAGAGCCATTCACTAAAATATCAAACGTAAATGTATCGTCAGATGGGTCAGCAGGTGTACCGTTGTCATCACAAACGATATTGGTAGCTACATCCGGTGTGATAGTACAAGTAGCAGTAGAGCAAGTAGCTGGTGGTGTACCCATCATTGTAGCTGTACATGCTGCGGTAGCAGGTGCATCAACATCAGTAAAAGTTACTACGATAGCACCGCCTGCAATCGGGAATGGTCCGTAAGACTGCGTAGAGCCATAAGCTCCGGTATTGCCTTGGTCGTCTGAAAACATATCAGTTGCCGCAGGGTCAGTATTGTCACCATTTACTACTATATCAAATGTAAAGGTATCGTCTGTATCATCAAATGGTGTACCCGCATCATCGCAAACGATATTTGAAGCTGCATCGGGTGTGATAGTACAAGTAGCAGTAGAGCAAGTGGCAGGTGGCGCACCCATCATTGTAGCCATACAGTTCGGGTCGTCTGTATCAGTGAATGTAATCGTAGCAGCTCCGGCACTAATTAGGAATGGTCCGTAAGTTACTGTTGTACCGTAAGCGATAGCTGCGCCGCCTTGGTCATCATTAAAGGTATTTGTACCTGCTGTATTCTCACCATTGACTAGTATATCAAATGAGAAAGTATCATCACTAGGGTCAAATGGTGTACCTGCATCGTCACAAACGATATTGATGGCAGGGTCGGGTGTGATGGCACATGCAGATTCGAAAGGCTGTACAGCAAGTCCTATTTGGGTTAATACACACGTACCGTCAGCAGGTGCTCCATCATCTCCTGTTCCTAATAGTCCATCTGCACCTTGAAAATAAGCTGACCCAATAACGGTTGCACATACAGTATATGTCGTACCGGGCGTGAGTCCTGTGGCACCGGCTGCCCCCACATTGGAAGCAACAACATTGCACCCTGCATCTAATATAGTTAAATCCGTAACCGTAAAGCCACAGTCATTGACACCGTTACCGTCCCCATTCATATCAAGCGGAGTACTTCCGTATATTTCTGTTACGTCACCTAATACACCTACATAAACTCCAGTTTCATTTCCTGAAACATTGGGCTGTGTATAGGTAGCACAGACCTCAATGGGTTCTGTCTCTCCGCTAGTGCTTGAAGGTCCTGTGAGTACCTGACCGAAAGTAGCTCCTCCTGCAGCATCACAAGTAGGATAACCTGTAATACCCGATGGAAATCCGGGAGGCGAGGTATTGTTGGTTAGTGTTGGAGACAATGCAATAGTACCAAAGTTTGCAGTGTTCGTAACTGCGTCAGGGCAAGTGACTCCTCCCGAAGCCGGATTGGATGTACCTATCGCACCACCGGAACCCGTTGTTCCTGCGGTGTTATCGTCAAAGTCTGTTGCTACTGTTCCCATGAAAATATTTCCAGCAGCGGCGGTGGGTTGCATGATATCGGCACTAGGTGCTAAATCGCAACCTAACACAATATTTACAACAGGATCTACCAATGTTCCATCACCGAAAGCATCGGTGTAATCAATACTAATAGCTGCACCTTCTGGAAAACAACCATCCACTATTGGGAAATCAATTTGGCTATTAGGAGGAGTTCCCACGTAAGCAACGACTCCACCTATAGTAACTGTTATAACGGTTGGGTCTGTTGTAAAGTAAGCGTCTGAATTTACCGTAATAACGACATAACTCTCACCCGGGGCACATCCCGCATAAGCGCGCAAGCTAAATAATGCACTAAAGATTAGTACACTAAAAATAGATAAAATATATTTTTTCATTATTTGTGAAATTGTTTCTGTGTTTAGATTTAGTTTAAAATTAATCTTGTCTTTCTCTTATGGTAACTTTAGGTGTTCTCACCGTTCCATTACTATTTGGCTTTAATATATAACCAGCAGGAACTACTGTATATTTTGATTTTTTCTTCAAAATTTCAGCACGTTCACTTTGAGTTTGTACAGTTTTTTGAGCTTTTACTTTTTTCACTGCTTGTTGTGCAGTTGCATCATTCACGCAAAACAATAGCCCGAGTGCTAATGCCGCAACAAAAGTTAATTTAGTTCTTTTCATAACGAATAAGAAAGTTTAACGATAAAAAAATGTTCTATTAATTGTCCAGAAATGCCTAACAGCCTTATAATACTTTAATAGTCAAAGCATTATAATGCTAAAGATTTTGGACTTCACCTGTTTTAGCTGGGAGAGCTTTAAAGGAATGATTTCTATTTGATATTAGTCCGACAAATCTAACATTTTTTTGGCAAATTCTAACATTCCTACAACAATTTTATACTAATAAGAATAAAAAAGGCGTTCCGAGTTTCGGAACGCCTTTTATCATTAATAAGGAAAATCATTATCAATTTTCCATTCTTCATTATCAATTACTAAGCAGTAACCTCTTCTTCTCTGCGCTGACGAATACCGACTATAGCCGTGATAGACATCATCAAACCGAGAATGATTAAGCCCCACTCCCCTGTTGTTGGTATATCAGCAGGTGGTTCTGGTGGTTCTTCCATACAGGCAGGATTCTCATTAGTAGCTGCACCTACCATCATACAGCCGTTTGCTGCATCACCGGACGTTGCTATAGCATTTTCGATAGAACACTGCTGGTAACCGCTACCTGTACAGGTAATTGAATCGGTTGTACTATCGTATGTAAATGTAACCCAACCATTATAAGTATCAGGATTGCCGTCACCGTCGAGGTCAGCTCCCAAGAACTGAACCGCAGCTGCATTTAATGGATTTGAGCTTACCGACCCAAGTGCTACCGGACTATTATAGTATGGACCTGCTAACAGATAAGGTCCGGGATAGACTGCATCTTGTGGTGCTGCAGTCAGTGTAGTTAGAGTATAAAGCTGTACGAGACCCGCAGCAAAATAGCCACCAAATACGGACGCCGTACTCGTTGTACATATAATACCGGTTATTGTAGTATAGATGGGAGCCACAGTAGCAGTAGTACCAGTCGGGAAGTCATATGCTACACCTCCTAATAGTTGATAACCTGAATATCCGACAAAGTTAACATCGTAACCTACAAGAGACGAAGTACCTGTTCCTGCTACACCTGGAGCGGAGTCAATTTGCCCACAGACATTCGTACCCGTTGCGGAAAGTCCGACAATTTGGTTAGCCCCCAAAGCAGTAACGAAAGCGTAATTACCTGTTGCATAAATTGCAGTTGCCGTAGAATAGTATGCGCCAACAAAACTCGCTGCTGCACTGATAGTAAATGTTGCCATCGCAGTAGCAAGACTTACAGTAAGCATTGATGAAGGTAATGCAGCCCCAAATGTCACATAACACTCATAGTAGAGTCCAGTCCGTAAAGGAACGCGAAAAAGAAAAAGCTAACCGATTAATATCGATTAGCTTAAATCTAATGAGCGGAGAAAGAGGGATTCGAACCCCCGGTACCTCGCGGTACGCTGGTTTTCAAGACCAGTGCATTCGACCACTCTGCCATTTCTCCGCTGCAAAGATAAGGGAGTTTTTATTCTTTGTAAAGAAATGATAGAATTTTTTTTGCTGTCGGACATAAAACATATTTTTTTATCGAAAAATTCACGGATTTCATTTTATTGTTTTAATGTTGCACTGCTTCATGGTTCAATTGTTTCATGGCTTCATGGTTATTATATTTTTTTGCAAAGCAAAAAATGCATCAACAATGAAGCAATACAACCATGAAACAATAAAACAATAAAACAATGAAAAATAACTGGTTTGCAGAATGGTTTGATTCCAAATACTACCACATCTTGTACCAACATCGGAACTACGCCGAAGCGCAAATGTTTATGGATAATTTGGTGACACACTTGAATGTGCCGCCACAAGCTACCATTTGGGATTTGGCATGTGGCAAGGGCCGACATTCTATTTATCTGGCAGAGAAGGGCTTTGATGTGACAGGTACAGATTTGTCAGTACAAAGTATCACCGCTGCCCGCGAATTTGAACATAAACAGCTATCGTTTTTTCAACATGATATGCGTGATGGTTTTCGGATAAATTATTTTGATTACATATTCAATCTATTTACGAGTTTTGGCTATTTTGATAATGATAAAGATGATTTAAGAGTCTTAAAAAACGTAGCTAAATCACTGAAAAACAACGGAATATTTGTAATGGACTTCCTGAATGTTCACCATGTTGCCGCCAATCTTGTTCCCGAGGAAATTAAGGTTTTATCAAATGTTAAATTTCATATCACACGCAATATCGCGGATGGCTACATAGTTAAAGCCATATCATTTGAAACTGAGGGCAGACAACACCAACATCAGGAAAAAGTCCGTGCATTTACGCTTGAAGAATTGACCCATCTATTCACTCAAGCGGGTTTATCCATCAATAAAATTTTCGGAGACTATCAACTCAACGAATTTGACCAAAGGCAATCGCCGAGGCTGATTCTTACGAGTTGTGGAGTTGATGAATTGACGAGTTGACGAAAAATACACCAACAACCCGTCAATTCAATAACTCGACAATTCAACAACACCACAACTCGACAACTCATGGCTTACGACCAATGGCTCTTCCAATTGCTCAACGGAGAATGGCAGAATACACTCTTTGATGCCATAATTCCTTATTGGCGGAGTAAATACATTTGGATACCATTATATGTGTTTATAGTGTCTTTTTTACTGATTAATTGGAGGAAACGCGGTTTGGTCATCATTGTATTTGCAGCAGCGACAATAGGTGTGGCAGACTTTACAAGCAGCAAAATCGTGAAACCACTCGTTGAAAGAGTACGCCCTTGCAATGACACTACACTACCTTTTGAAGTACGCGAATTGGTCAAATGCGGCGGCGGATACAGCTTCACTTCCTCCCACGCTACCAACCATTTTGCGATAGCCACCTTTCTATCTTTAGTGTTGGGTTTTTTAAGAAAAAAATGGATAACGTGGGCTTTGCTCGCCTGGGCAGCTTCGATTGCATATGGGCAAGTGTATGTGGGCGTGCATTATCCGTTAGATGTGATTGCAGGAGCAGCATTAGGGAGTTTTATCGGATTAAGTTTTGAACTCCTCTATCGGTGGATGGTAAACGGTGGACGATAGACGGTGGACGGTGGTTTCGTTCAAAATTCAGATATACTCTTTTATTTTTTGCAAAAAAAAATTAGGCATGTTTAAATTTCTCACAAAAGTAGTTTACACTTTTTTTCTCAATTTAAAAATAAAAATACTATTTTAAAAATC